>LQAB01018930.1_pt1 | contig 46791 bp, 45 predicted proteins | sample 654521 | NCBI WGS metagenome assembly LQAB01 (sample SAMN00762031, study PRJNA78659) | termite gut metagenome | isolation source: bacterial endosymbionts found in Trichonympha flagellates filtered from... | host: Zootermopsis nevadensis | place: USA: Mt. Pinos, Los Padres National Forest, CA ... | reverse complement strand
GCGGTTTTTGTGACAATCCTAATAATCCTACCGGGACATATAGTACTAAAGAGGAACTTTGCAAGTTTTTGAAAGATATTCCTTTAAATAAAGCGGGGCTTAAGCCGATTGTTGTGCTTGACGAAGCATATTTTGAGTACGCATTTTTGGAGGAAGATTATCCCAACGGACTTGATTTTTTAAAAGAGAACTCAAATCTAATAATATTTAGGACTTTCTCAAAGATATACGGACTTGCCGGGTTGAGAGTAGCTTATGGTTTTGCGAGCGAAGAGATAGTAGATTACATTGAAAGAACGAGGCCTCCTTTTAACGTCAACCGTCTGGCGCAGATAGGAGGGACAGCGGCGATAGAGGATAATGAGCAGGTTGTCAAAAGTTTGGAACTTGTCAATGAAGGGAAAGAATACTTATACAAAGAATTCAGGGATCTAGAAATAGAATATATTAAATCGGCTGGGAATTTTATTCTTTTTAATTCGTCTCCTTATAAAGGAAAAGAATTATTTGACGCGCTTGTGAGAGAAGGAGTGATAATAAGGGCGATGGATGAATACGAACTTCCGGATTGGGTGAGAGTGACAATTGGGTTGTGCGAGGAGAACGAGCTGTTTATAGATAAGTTAAAAAAAATATTTAGCAGGATAAGAATAAGTAATAAAGAATAAAATTGGCAAGGGGAAACAAGAGAAAGAGTACAATAGATAATATCTATTATAGTAAAGAGGTGATGGGATATGATAATAACGTTGAGGAAAGGTGCGAAACAGAAAGAAATAATGGTGGTGACGGAAAAGGTAAAAGGGCTTGGGTATAAGCCTCACATTTCGAAGGGAGAAGATATTACAATAATAGGGATGATAGGGGACAGCGCGGAGAAGTACAAAGAAGTTTTTGAAGCGATGGATGTAGTTGAACATGTAAACGAAATACAAAAGCCGTATAAACTTGCATCGAGGGAGTTCAAGAGGGAAAACACGGTGGTTAAGGTGAGCAGGAATGTAGATATAGGAGGGAAGAAGATACATGTTATGGCAGGTCCGTGTGCGATAGAGAGCAGGGATTTGATGAATGATACGGGTAAGATAGTTAAAGAGGCGGGAGGGACGATACTTCGCGGGGGAGCGTTTAAGCCTAGGAGTTCGCCTTATGCTTTCCAGGGGTTAGGGGAAGAAGGTTTGAAATATATGGAAGAGGTAGGGGAAAAACTGCATATGCCTACAATAAGCGAAGCGATGACGGTGGAGCAGGTTGAATTATTGTCCAAGTACTGTGACATTATACAGATAGGTGCTAGAAATATGCAGAACTATGATTTATTAAAGGCAGCAGGAAGACAGAAGAAGCCTGTACTTTTGAAGAGAGGGATGGCAGCGACAGTAAAGGAGTTATTGTTGTCTGCTGAATATATTCTTTCGCAGGGGAACTACGATGTAATACTATGCGAGAGAGGGATAAGGACGTTTGAGGATTCGACTAGATTTACGATGGATTTAAATGCGGTTCCGGTGCTAAAAAAGCTTAGTCATCTACCTGTGGTTTTAGATCCTTCGCACGGGATAGGGATAAGAGAGCATGTGGGTACGATGGCGAAGGCATGTATTGCGGTAGGAGCAGATGGGATAATAATAGAGGTGCATCCTCGTCCGGAGGAAGCGCTTTCCGATGGTCCGCAGAGTTTGATGCCGGAGCAGTTTAGGCGTTTGATGGAAGATTTGGATCTGGTGGCGAAAGCGGTTGGAAGGGAGCTGTTGGATTGATGCTGAAAGTGTGTATTGTGGGATTGGGACAGATGGGCGGTTCTTTGGCTTTGGCTTTAAAGAAAAACTCCAGATCTTTAAAGAACTGCTACCATATAACGTGTATAGGAAGAAGAAAAGAGACTTTGGAGGCTGTTCTTAAGCTTAAAGCTGCAGATGAAACGTCTTTGTCTTTGCAGAGTGCAAGAGATGCGGATATTGTTGTTATATGCACGCCGGTTGATACTATAGTGTCTTTATATGGACAATTGTCAAAGATAGTCAGTAAAAATACAATAATTACCGATGCTGGAAGCGTAAAATACTCTGTTGAAAAAGGAATCAGAGATTCTTTTAAAAAAAACGGTGGTGTTTCTTTCATTGGATCTCATCCCATGGCGGGAAAAGAAAAAAACGGAATATTTTCGGCGGATGCAGATATGTTTAAAAATGCAAATGTAGTTATAACTAGTGCGGTAAAACAATCGGCAGAAAATGTGCTTGTATCTCAAATGTGGAAAGATGCCGGAGCAAATATAATTAAAATGCCTGCAAAAAAACATGATGAGCTTGTCGCTTTTACAAGCCACTTCCCACACATTATAGCTTTTTTGTTAAATAAAATTTATAAGAAAACAAGGAAAAAAAATCCGCAGATCGATATGCTTATGGCGGGTTCTTTTAAAAGTATGACGAGAGTTGCAGTTTCAAGTGCGGATATGTGGGCGCCTATTATTGCCGCAAATAGCAGAAATATTGAAAAATATTTAAACGACTTTATAAAAGAGCTTAACGCTTTTAAACAAAATTTAAAAGATAAGCGGAAAGTCAGGGAAGAAATTTTAAAGACACAGAAATGATGAGGAATGTCATTTTCCTGGTGTTTCAGTTTTGTATCGTATAGGCAGTGCGGAAATTCATTTTGGCGTTATCACTGAAAAGGAAAAATAAATGAGTGGCATAAGAGTAAGATTTGCACCGTCTCCAACTGGTGATTTGCATATAGGTGGGGTGCGTACGGCTCTGTTTAACTGGCTTTTTGCAAAAAATAAAGGCGGAAAGTTTATTTTAAGAATTGAAGACACTGATGAAATCCGCTCGACTGAAGAATTCGTAAAAGTTATTTTAGATGCCATGAAATGGCTGGAACTTGAATGGGATGAAGGACCTGGAAACGAAAATCTGAAATATTATCCTTACTGTCAGATGGAACGTAAAGAGCAAGGCATATACCGGAAATATGCGGACGAACTTGTTGCAAAAGAACTTGCATATCCATGTTATTGTACTCCCGAAGAAGTTGACATTATGAGAGAAAAAGCACAAGCCGATAAACTTCCTCCAAAATATGATGGCAGATGCAGGCATCTTACGCCCGGACAGAGGAAACAAAAAGAAATTGAGGGAAGAAAGGCTGTTATAAGATTTAAAATGCCCGGATCGGGAGCTACCGTTTTAAACGATATTATAAGGGGCAGAGTTGAGTTTGATAATTCTCTGCTTGACGACTTTGTGATAATGAAGGCAAGTGGCACACCTGCGTATAATTTTGCATGTGTTGTTGACGATTATCTTATGGAAATAACTCATGTTTTAAGAGGTGATGATCACATTTCAAATACCCCGCGACAGATGCATATTTATAATGTTTTGGGCTGGAAAATGCCGGAATTTGCGCATGTATCTATGATTTTGGGTGCCGACGGCGCAAGACTTTCAAAAAGGCACGGGCATACATCTGTTTTAGAATATAGAAAAGAAGGATATTTGCGGGAAGCGTTGATAAATTATCTTGTATTGCTTGGCTGGTCTACGGAAGACAGTCAACAGATTTTCACGACGGAGGAGTTAAAACAAAAATTTTCCATAGAAAGATGCGGGATAAGTCCGTCTATTTTTGATCCGGCAAAACTGTTGTGGCTTAACGGCGAAAAAATTCGCTCAAAAACGCCGCAGCAGGTATATGAATTGTTTATTGATTGGTTGAAATATACGGGTAATAAAAAATTGACAGAGACTTGGGATGTTGAGTTGTTAAAAAAAGCTTTGATTTTAGAACACGATAAAATAAAGTTGTTGAAAGATATTCCGTCTCTTGTTGATTTCTTTTTTACAAAAGACGTAGACTACAAAGAAGAAGCAGTGAAGAAAACATTGCTTTCTGAGAAATCAAAAGATATTGCAAAACTTGTTTTAACCGAAAGTGCGGCGAGACTGCCAAATCAACGGGATTTTTCGGCTGTATCTTTAGAACAATATGCAAGAGGTTTAGCTGCGGAAAAAAATATTAAAGCCGGACAGGTATTTCACTCTATAAGAGTTGCAATCTCTGGAAGAATGCAGGGACCGGGTTTATTCCAAATGATGGAAGTTATGGGAAAAGAAGATGTAGTTAGAAGAATAAATATCACGATAAATAAATTTTTTCAGAAATAGTCATATAATATTATGTCTTATGAATAAATCTAACCGTATTCTAACGCCGTTTCGTAAAGCAGACAGAATTCTTAATTAAAAGGTCGGGGATGTATTCTGTTTTAAAATAAAATACAATCATCTTGTTATTTTTTTAAATGTTTTTACGACAGCAACGACGCTTCTACCGGCAAAAACTGAAAAAGCAGTATGGCAGACTGCAAAGCTGAAAAGAGTGTATGGTAACCGCTTGATTCCTTTTATTTCGTGAACCCTTAGGCAATTAACTTTTTGGGCGATTGTGTTTTGACTGGAGAAAGAGAAAGTAAGGAGATTTTGAAGTCCTCCCGTTAAAATTTGACGTTTTAGGAAATATTGCAGATGAAAGAGAGCAGTCTACAGCCGATAAGCCAGTAGTTTTCCATGTTAAAAACATTATATTGATCTTACTGGTTTGACGAAAAACCATGTTGATTTTTCATAATCTTTTTAGTTATGCGTTTTGAAAAATTCTCGACAGGTTTATAGAAAGAAATATCAAAAAATAATGCTGCCGGATTAGAGTTTGAAGATTGGATTACGGAGTTGAAACTTTGATTTTCGATTTACAAATCAATTATGCCGATGAAGTGATAAAGTACAAAGTCTGTTGACGCATATATGTGCACAATTATTTAAGTCGAAAATAGAAGAAAAAAAGAACGAAAATTCTCCAATAAAACGTTTCATCGTTCAAAATGGTTTAAAAGAAATTTTGTCTTCTGCTAAGCTGTGTTTTTAGCTTATGTTAATCGCAAAAGTGAAGTGTAGACAAAAAGCTTTTGATAAAAATTCTTAAAGATTTGCCGTTTTATAGCTTCTGGTGATGGATGTATTTAATGTTTTAGCTTGCTTTCAGCCTGTCGTTGTCGTTTGTTTGAAAGGATCCGGAGAATATAGTATAATTTCTTAAAAGAATAATTTTAATTGTTGGGCGGATGGCGGAACTGGCAGACGCACAGGACTTAAAATCCTGAGGCTCGCAGGAGCCGTGAGGGTTCAATTCCCTCTCCGCCCATTTTTTTGTTTAAAATGAATATGAGAAAGGTAACAGATATATGACAAATTTAAAGTAAAATGTGAAAGAGAAAAAAAGATGCAGGTAAAGGAAATAGTATATGAAATATATTGTTTATTTAATATTTTGTCAAGTTTTTCTGGGACAAAGTTTCTCAGAATATTTTTGCCATCATGCCGCTCCGCTGCCATGTTGTTGAGGGCAGAAGTTTCCTGTCTTAGCGCGTTACCCGCTGAGTTTTATTGTGATATAATCCTGTTCTGTCATTTTGAAACATAGAATAGAATTCTCAAAAAAAAGCATGAGTATGTTGTGTGAGAAAATAATAAGCCGGAATAAAAAATAAATCAATATAAGATTGTATATGATATATGCCCAGAAATATGCTGAACATTCAGACTGAGAAAATAGTGAAAAAAGAAATAATAGTTAACAGAACGTTTGAAGAATCAAGGGTTGCCGTACTTGAAAGCGGCAAACTCTTTAATTTGTTTATCGAAAGAAGAGAATCTGGAAAAATATTAAACAATATCTATAGAGGTAGAGTGCAAAATATTGTACCTGCGCTTAGTTCGGTATTTGTGGACATAGGTTTTGGTAGAAACGCCTATCTTGATATTGGCGATGTATTGAAAGAGTGTCGCGGTAAAAAAAACATAATTAAAACCGGACAGGACATTATGGTTCAGGTTTATAAAGAACCGATACACAACAAAGGTGCTAAAGTAACAATGGATATTTCCCTTCCTGGCAGACTTTTGGTGTATATGCCTTTCGGTGATAATGTAGGCGTATCAAAAAATATTAAAGATAAACATGAATGCAATAGATTAAAAAGTCTGACCGCGGAGCTTAAAAAAGATACTCCCGGAGGCATAATAATAAGAACTGAAGCTGAAGAAGCTACGGAAGCGGAAATTGAAAATGAAATAAAACATTTAACAAGACTCTGGATGTCTATAGCAGAAAGATTTGACGATGCTGGTCCGGTGAGTCTCATACATAAAGACTTGGGACTCGTTTTTCAAACTGTAAGAGATTATTTTTCTGATGATGTCTTTATGCTGCGTATAGATTCGCAAAAAGAACTCAAAGATGTTAAGGATTTTGTTAGAGTAGTATCGCCTGAATTACTTGACAGGATTGTTTTTTACGATGGCAAGACGCCGATATTTAAAGAATATGGTATCGAAGAGGAAATAAAAAAACTGCGTTCCAACAAAGTATGGCTTGCTTCTGGCGGTTATCTTATAATACAGGAAGCGGAATCCGTGTGTGCCATAGACGTTAACAGCGGAAAGTTTACAGCGAGATCTACGCAGGAAGATACAGCGGTTATTACGAATCTTGAAGCTGCCGAAGAAATTGCAAGACAGTTAAGACTTAGAAATATAGGCGGTATAGTTGTTATTGATTTTATAGATATGAAAAAAGCCTCGAACAGACAGAAAATTTTAGTAAAGCTCCGCGAAACTACGAAAGTTGATAAAGCTAAAATAGAAATATGGCCTATAACTAGGCTTGGTCTTATAGAGATGACGAGAGAGAGAAAAAGAAAGTCGTTGTTTTCTTTTCTCGGCGATACCTGTCCTGTGTGTCACGGGCTGGGTCTTGTTCTTTCAAAAGAGTCTATTTTTATTAATATCTGTAATGAAATAGGTCAGTTGAAAATTGGCGGTTATGACGGTAAAATAAAAATAAAATTAAATATTGATGTCATTGAATACTTCATGAAGAGAAAAGCAAGACTTAAAGAATTGTTCGGTGTCAAATTTGATATAGAAGCAAGCACGGAAATATTGCGCGAAGAATATAAGATTATATTTGAATAATAGTTAAAATCCTTCTTTTTCTTCTTCTGTATTTAAATACTGTCTTTTATAGTCTGAAATCTGTTTGCAGTATTTTGTCGGCACAGTTCCTTTTACAAACGCTTCTAAAGATGCGCCGGATGTTTTGCTTAATGATAGAAGTCCTGTGGAAGGATCGATTAAAGCCCATTCAATGTTTTCGGGCTGTATAAAGTCTAACACTGGTTCCCCGTCGAGAGTTTCTTTCATAAACTGCGTCCATATCGGGCATGCGATTATTCCTCCGGTAACTTTTTCACCTAATGATATTGAGCGGTCATCATAGCCTATCCATACTCCGGCGGCAAGCTGCGGAGTATATCCTATAAACCATGCGTCGCTTGAATAGTTTGTTGTTCCGGTTTTTCCCGCGCACGGTCGTCCTAAGTTTTTTGCATTCCAGCCGCTTCCTTTTTCTACGACAGCCTTGAGCATATTGGTTATGATAAAACAATCTTGAGAAGAAAGGACTTCTTTTTGTTGCGGAATATTCTGCTCTATAATTTTTCCATCTCTGTCGGTTATTTTTGTTATAATATAAGGAGTGGTTTTAATACCACCAGAAGCAAAAACCGCAAAAGCCGAAACCATTTCCTGTAAAGTTGTGTCGCTTGATCCCAAAGCGAGAGAAAAAGAATTTACAAGCGGCGTTGTTATGCCTAAATTTTTTGCAGACTGTATAACTTTTAGCGGAGTTATCTGCATAATTGTTTCAATGGCACATATGTTTATAGATGAAGCGAGTGCCGTTTTTAAAGTTACGGGGCCTCTATATTTTTTGCCGTAGTTTGTAGGTGTCCAGATTTTATTTGTATCGATTAAGTCTTTTTCGGGTACGGTTTCCGCGATAGTTTCAAGTGCTGTTATGTCTCTTGAAACCAAGTTCCACGAATTTCCCTTGTACACAAAAACCATAGGTTCGTCGTTGAGAAGTGTTGCGGGCGTAAGTCCTGCTTCGATTGCTGCAAGATATACAAAAGGTTTAAAAGCAGAGCCGGGCTGTCGTTTTGCCTGGATTGCTCTGTTAAACTGAGATTCTCTAAAGTTGCGACCGCCGACCATTGCTCTTATTGCGCCGTTTTCTGGGTCTATGGCTATCAGTGCGCCCTGCACTTTTACAGATTTTTGTTTTGATTTGTTTTTGTCAAAAGTTGTGAGCGCTTTTTCAATTGCTTTTTCGGCGGCTGCCTGTGCTCTCATATCGATGGTTGTATAAATTGAAAGCCCCCCTTTAAGTAAACCGTTTGTCCCGTATTTCTGTTCAAGCATTATTCTTAAGAATTCCATAAAGTAATGCCCAATGTTTTCTTTCAGCGCAGTTTCTTTTGTTGGCAGCGCAACCTCAAGAGCTTCTTCTTCTTTCTCCTTTGTAATATAACCTAACTCTCTCATTCTTAGTAAGACAAGATTTCTTCTTGCAAGAGAAGCTTTCGCATTTTTAAAAGGATTATAATAATTAGGAGATTTCGGGATTGCGGCAAGCGTTGCACATTCGGCAAGATTTAAATCGTGGGCGTTTTTGTTGAAATATATTCTTGCCGCTGCCTGGACTCCATAAGTTCCACTGCCGAAATATATCTGGTTTATATAAAACTGCAGAATTTCATCTTTCGAATAATTTTTTTCAAGCCGTATAGCTAAAAGGGCTTCTTTTATTTTTCTGATTAAAGTTTTGTCGCGGGTTAAGAATATAGTTTTTGCAAGCTGCTGTGTTATTGTCGAACCACCTTCTGCAATTTTCATTTTCAGCAGTATCCTTGATAAAGCGCGTATAATTCCTTTTATAGAAATTCCCCAATGTTTGAAAAAATCTTTGTCTTCAATGGCTATAAAAGCATTTTGGAGATTGACAGGTATTTCGTTTATCGGTATAAAAGTGCGTCTTTCGGTGAAAAATTCGGCTATAAGATTGTTGTCTTTGTCGTAGATTTTGCTTGATAAGTTGGGAGCGTAGTTTTCAAGCTGTTTTATGGATGGCAGATTATCTATAAAATTTGCCATAATTTTGCTGGCTGCACTTATCAAAACAGCGGCAATAAACGCAATTGTGAGAAAACTTAAAAAAGATTTTTTTTTTAGCTTCTTGTGTTTCATAGCTATTAATTATATTTTAAAATGAAAGTTGTGTCAAAATAATGTGTTTTAAAGCAGACTAGAATCGATAGAGTGTACCGCGATTAGGTTTTGCTGTCGCTGTGAATTCAGTCCGGAATTGTCATTTTTTTTGCTTTTAAATGTCAAATTTAGTAAAATTTTTATAAATCAGACTTTTTTATTATGTTCTAATGTTCTAAAGCCGAAAACAGGCCAGCTGCAGCAGAATTGGCGAAATAGTGCTGAAAAAAATGAAAGAACGAAATAGAGTTAACTGAATTATTTTTTATATTTTCTCTTCTGATACAGAGCGAAAAATGTCGGGCATTCCAAAGTGAGTTTGTTCAAAATTACGTCTGCGAAAGGTAAGTATGATTAAATTTGGAACACCCGGCTTGAGAGTAATTATCGCGATTACGGAAGAGTTTGCTTACCGCAATGTCGCCGTTGTTACTCAGGCTATTCAATCTTATTAAAGAAGAGTATAAAAAAGCTTTTGTCATTATAGGATATGATGCGAAATTATGTCTGAAGGTTTTGGGTGGGAACGGTATAAAATCGCTGCTTTGCAAAAAAAAGATACTCCGACGTCTGCAGTAGTTTATGATGTTGTACATCCGGGCTTTCTGTCGACATTAATTTTACGGCAAGTCACAATCTTTATAAATACAGCGAATTAAAATATTCTCTCGCTTGGGGTGGTCATGCTCTTCCTGAAACCACAAAAAAAATAGAAAAATGCTGTGCTTCAATACAAAGCAAAGATATAAAATCCATTCCTTTGGAGTCGAGGATAAAAAGTAAGTTTATAGAAATGCACAATCTTCAAGTGGATTATATAAAAAGAATAAAAAAACTCGTAAACTTTACATGTCTTTTGATGGCAGAAGCCATTGCGATGAGTAAGAAATCTGTAGCGGATTTGTTTAAAGATATAAAAACTGACTGGCAAAACTTTAATTTCAAGGCTTAATTTTTGTTTACCGCCAGAGACTATGGATATTTTTAGAAATATTTTAGAAACAAGGCCTCCAGAAAGTATTGCCGGTATGAGAGTTCAAAAAAATATAGTCGTCGACGGGCATAAATTTATTTTAGACGACAATACGTGGATAGGCTTCAGAGTATCGGGGATGGAATCTCTGATAAGAATATATGCGAAATTTGATTTACAGACAAAACTCAAAAAACTTTTAAAAACAGGCAGAGATTTCGTTTATAGAAAATGAAAAACAGAGTAAAAAACTTTGGAAGAAAAAATTGGCATTTTAATTAAAACGTATGCAGTGACGGGTTTAGTCGTTGTCATTCCGCTATGGCTGACGTTTTTTGTGATGAAATTTTTTTTTAACTGGATAAGCAGTTTTGCTTTTCCCGTTGTGAACTATTTTGTCGCCGATAGGTATTGGGTGCATGTTATAGCAAGATTTTTGAGTTTTTTTATTTCAATTATAAGCATAATTATTCTTGGATTTATTACAAACAGGGTTTTCGGAAAAAGTGCTTTAAATTCAATAGAAAAACTTATCAAAAAACTGCCTGTTTTTGGAATGGTTCATTCCGCGGCAAAACAATTTATAAATTTTATATTCGGCAAAGACGGCATAGAAAAATTTAAAAAGATTGTTTTTGTGCCTTATCCGAATAAAGGAGTTTACAGCGTTGCTTTTTTGACGGGCGAGCAGACGATTAAAGGGGAAAAATATCTTTGTGCTTTTATGCCTACTACGCCTAATCCTACGACGGGTTTTTTACTGTTGTTTAGAGAAAAAGAAGTAATTTATACCGATTACACTGTGGAACAGGCGTTTCAGTTTATCGTTTCTGTAGGAGTAATAAATATGGGTAAAAAAATAAATAAGAAGGGAAAACTTAGTGAAGAAATAGAGAAAATAAAGGGAATTAAAAATGAATTATAAAGCTCCGCGCGGCACGCACGATATCTTCGGAATAAATGCTTCGGGTATGAGTTTGCTGGAACAGAAAGCAAAAGTGATTTTTAAGAGGCACGGATTTGAAGAGGTCAGAATTCCGGCATTTGAAGACGCCGCTCTTTTTATGCGCTCAATAGGACAGACAACCGATATTGTGGAAAAAGAGATGTATATTTTTGAAGACAGAAAAAAGAGAAAACTTGCATTGCGTCCCGAAGGGACGGCTTCTCTAGTAAGAGCTTTTATCGAGCACAGAATGAATGTTTCAATGCCTACTGGCAAATTTTTTTATATGGGAGAAATGTTTCGGTATGAAAGACCACAGGCTGGAAGGTACAGGCAGTTCCATCAGATAGGTGCTGAGTTTTTCGGCAGTTCGTCTCCCGCTGCAGATGCTGAAATTATCGTACTTGCGCAGGATTTGCTTTCTTCTGTCGGCATAAATGAAATGAACGTATATATAAATTCTTTGGGCTGTGGAAAATGCAGACCTCTTTTTAGGGAAGCGTTAGTCAAGTATTTAGGTTCTGTGCGGGACTTATGCGAAGATTGCTTGAGAAGGCTTGAAAAAAATCCTTTGAGAGTTCTTGATTGTAAAACAGATTCGAATAAGTTTGTTAAAGTGCCTAGAATACCGGATTATTTATGCGATTGCTGTAAAGGTAATTTTAATTTAACGCAGTCTCTTCTTAAAAGTGTCGGATGCAATTATACTGTAGACGAGAGACTTGTAAGAGGACTTGATTACTACACAAAAACCGTTTTTGAGATCCGTTTGGATGCTGTTGGTTCGCAGGATGCTCTTGCTGCAGGAGGAAGATATGATAATCTTGTCGGAGAGCTTGGAGGGCAAGACACTCCCGCGATTGGATTTGCTTTGGGTTCTGAGAGAGTTTTGCTTGCCGCACAGAAAGCGGGTTTTTTCAGCAGTTTTCAGGAATCTGAGAAAATTTTCATAGCAGTTGCCGATCAGGAGCTTTTTAGCGAAGCTTTTTCTTTTGCGATAAAGGCGATGAGAAACGGACTGAAAGGCAATAAAAATATTTCTGTTTTCGGTCCAGTAAATGGTAAAAATTTGACAAACCAGCTTAAATTTGCAGATAAGATAAAAGCTGTTAAAGCAATAGTTTTTGCCAGAACTGAATTTGAAGACGGTAAATTTTTGGTGAAAAATATGAAAGATAAAACTCAGACGAAAGTTCTAATAAGCGAATTTAGCGAGTTTTAGAAAATAAAAAATTATAACAGATAAAAAACCTGCTCCTGGCATTTCTTTTTTTATGTCTTTGCGCGTACATTCCTAAAATGTCATTGCATTACACCGCACGACGCACAATCTTTGCCGTCATTTCTTATTTTCAGGATTTACAAATATTGTATTTGTGCGGCAGATATTATGGAAAGCTATCCTTTTAGAGCTGCTTCTAATCTTTCAATACCGGTTTTAATGTTTTCAATGGAAGTCGCATAAGAAAGTCTTATATATCCTTCCGCTCCAAAAGCTGAACCCGGGACAACTGCGATTTTAGCCCAGTCGAGCAAATAATCTGCGAGTTCAATATCTGTGTTTATGACTTTACCGTTAAAAGTTTTTCCTAAAAACGATTTGATGTTTGGGAAAACATAAAACGCGCCTTCAGGCTTTCTGCACACGATGTCTTTTATTGTGTTGAGTTTTTCAACAATATAATTTCTTCTTTTTTCAAATTCTTTTTTCATAGATTCAACATATTTCTGCGTGCCGTTTAGTGCTTCCACGGCAGCTTTAATTGAGATTGACGAAGCGTTTGAAGTTGATTGGCTTTGTACTTTTGTCATTGCTGAAATGATGTTTTTGGGTCCAGCCGCATAACCTATTCTCCAGCCTGTCATTGAATAGGCTTTTGAAACTCCGTTTACTACGACGCTGAATTCTTTTATTTCGGGAGAGACTTCTGCAATAGACGTAAATTTGAAGTCATCATATACGAGTTTTTCATATATGTCGTCTGAAATTATAAGAATTTTATTTTTTACGCATACTTGCGCGATTGCTTTAAGTTCTCCAGCGGTATATGTAACGCCCGTAGGATTTGACGGAGAGTTGATTATAATGGCTTTTATTTTAGATGTTAAAGCTTTTTCTATGTTTTCCGGAATTACTTTGAAATTGGTTTTATCGCTTGTATGAATTATTACGGGTTTTCCGCCTGCAAGAATGACCATGTCAGTATAAGAAACCCAGTAAGGTGCGGGGATTATAACTTCGTCGCCGTCGTCGATTATCGATTGAAAGAGATTATAAAGAGAATGTTTTGCACCGCTTGAAACTATAATTTCCTCAGGAACGTATGTAAGCCCGTTGTCTCTTTTAAGTTTGTTTATGATTGCGTTTTTTAATTCTGGAGTTCCCGCGATGGGACAATATTTTGTAAAGCCGGCATTTATTGCGGTAATTGCCGCTTCTTTTATATTTATTGGCGTATCAAAGTCAGGTTCACCTACGCCAAAATTTATAACATCGACTCCCTGTTGTTTAAGTGCTTTTGCTTTTGCGTCTATTGTCAGTGTCGGAGACGGCTTAATTGACAGGACTCTTTTTGAAATATGCATTTGATCCTCCGCTATTTGCAAAAAAAAGCACTGTTTGCCCTTGCTTTAATTTGACAAATCTTTTTGATTTTTATAGATTGTACTGATTATTGAGGAGTATATCAAATGTACGCAATTATTAAAACAGGTGGAAAGCAGTACAAAGTGGAAAAAGGCGTCAGCTTAGTAGTAGAGAAACTTAAAGGAGTCGAAGCAGGTCAGGAAGTTATTCTCAGAGAGGTTCTTTTACTTGCCGACGGTGAAAAACTGACAGTAGGAAAACCCGTAATTGAAAGCGCAAGTGTAGTAGCAAAAGTTGTCTCGCAGAAAAGAGATCCTAAAGTTTTGGTATTTAAAAGAAAACCGAAAAAAGGGTATAAAAAACTTCATGGGCACCGCCAGTATGTAACAGAGTTGAAGATTACGGGAATCAATACTTAACTTAAGCAAATTTATCAGGAGACAGTAAAATGGCACATGTCAAAGCTCAGGGTTCATCTACTAACGGGCGCGATTCAAACGGTCAAAGGTTGGGTGTAAAAATATACGGAGATCAGAAAGCCTCTGCGGGCGCAATTATAGTTCGCCAAAGAGGAACAAAGTATCATCCCGGAGTAAACACAGGAATGGGAAAAGACAATACCATTTTCGCAAAAGTCGCAGGGACGGTTAAATTTATTAGAAAGTCCGGCGATAGATGTTATGTAAATATTGAACGCTAAAAACCAAAGAAATGGCTTCATAAATGTTTATAGATAAAGCATGTACTTATCTTACAGCCGGACGCGGCGGCGATGGTTGTATTTCTTTTAGAAGAGAAAAGTATGTCCCTTACGGCGGACCGAACGGCGGTAACGGCGGTAACGGCGGCGATATTTATTTTGAAAGTGATCCGCATAAAACAACTCTTTTAGATTTGTCCTACAAACCTAAATTTAAAGCAGAAGATGGACAAAAAGGTTCATCGAGCGACAAATCTGGCAAGTACGGCGAAGACTTAATAATAAAAATTCCTTTGGGGACTCTGATTTTTAAAAACGGAGAATTTTTTGCGGATTTAAAAACGGCGAGGGAAAGGATTCTGATTGTTAAAGGCGGCAGGGGTGGCAGAGGTAATGCTTCTTTTAAAACTGGAAGATACACAGTTCCCAGGATTGCCGAAAAAGGAGCTCCGGGAGAAACCGCAGAAGTAAATTTTGAGCTTCGCTTGATTGCAGATGTGGGATTTTTAGGTCTTCCAAATGCTGGAAAATCCACTCTTTTATCACAAATTTCGGCAGCAAGACCTAAAATTGCAAATTATCCTTTTACGACATTAGCTCCTAATTTAGGCGTTGTTAATTATAAAGGCAAACATTTTACAGCTGCCGATATTCCCGGGATAATTGAGGGCGCTTATAAAGGAAGAGGACTTGGCTTTGAGTTTTTAAGACATATAAGGCGTACGAAAGTTCTTATACACATAATAGATGTAAACGGTTTTGACGGCAGGGATCTTTACGAGAATTATAAAATAATTAATAACGAATTAAAAAAATATTCAAAATATCTTGCAAAAAAACACATTATAATAGTTTTAAACAAAATTGATTCGGCGGCTTCACTAAAGCAAATTAAAAATTCTAAGAAGCATTTAAAAGCTAAAAGATTATTTGAAATTTCAGCGGCAACAGGTTATGGCGTTGACGCATTGCTTAAAGAAGTAGTAAGAATGCTTGAAAAGCCGGTTGCTTTTAGTAATGAAGAGGAAATAGAGTCGTTGCCTGTGAAAAAATATATTTATGAACCTGAATTTAAAATTAGTGTTGAAAAGGGCGTTTTTGTGGCGACTGGTGCTAAAGTTGAGACGCTTACGGAAATGACAAAATTTGACAAAGATGAAGCGTTAAGACGCTATCAGAATATACTTAAAAAAATGGGTTTTGAAATCGAACTTAAAAAAATGGGTGCCAGACCGGGCGACACCGTGAGAATCGGGAATTTTGAATTTACTTTTGAAAAATAAACTATACTTTTGTCTTTTTCCGGTCGTTAACTGTACTGAATTCGAAAACTATGGCATAATTAATTGGTAAAGACAGATTAGGTCAAATCCAAATCTTTTTCTTTCATCGTTTAGTGAGGTGATATTAGCTTTACATAGTTCAAAGATATTCTAAAGTTCTAAAAAACTAAATTGCATCACAACAAGACTTTTTTATCTGTTTTGCTGTCAGATTGTAAGCGGCTAAATATATCTTAAGTATAAATAATCATCTTTGTCAAGTGTTGCTAGCGCTATAAGAGTCTTGTTAATCCAGCGCGGTGATGCAGTCCTGCCGACAACGTTGCTAGCACAGATAATTTAGATTATATAATGCATATTATGAGAACTATAAGAAAAAATATAAGTACGTTTTTCATTTTTTCTCTAGGTATTTTTAACTACAATAAGTTTTTTGTGTGTCTCGTCGCGGAAACTTTTATTCGTAGAAGCATCTACAGCAGTTTTAACTTTATTAAAAAGTTCTTCGTCAGATATTTTCGGAGGGGAGATATTGTTCAATTACTGTAATTTTTCCGCTTTCTTTGTCTATTAAATCTTGTCTTGTGTTTTTTTTAAGCTTTCAATGGATTCTCTGCGTTTCTTTATTTCGCTTCTGAATACTTTTATGATTTCTTCATCGTTAATTTTAATGTTTTTCATATCGCGTATGTTTATCTTCTTGAGTATGCCCATTATAACATTCAGCTTTTCCATATTTTTAGCTTTCATATAAACCGTCAAATCCGACTTGAGTTTTTTAATCATTCCGCTGTTTATCATTTTTTCTCCGCCATTTATATTTATGATTCTGTCGGTTATAATGTTTAATGCTTTGCTTTACCGCCATCCAGTTAGTTTAGCCGTATCTGCATTTTCGGAAATATCAGTGGTTTTGCCGCCTATTTTCAGAATGAGACAAATAATATTTTATATTATGATATTATTTGTCTTTAATATTTTGAAAAGAAGTTGAAGTCGCAGTATACCAAATTCTCATGTTGGCAAAAACCCTGTTGTTTTTTCATTATATCGGTTGACAATTTTGTAAAAAAATAGGTACAATTAACAAGGTTTTTCAGATAAGGCAATTTGTCTACAGTTTTCCCGAACAATATTTTTTAGGGATTTTTTAATGAACGGCAACAAATATATGCAAATTGCATTGGATCTTGCCAAAAAAGGAAATGGCAGAGTTTGTACCAATCCTTTGGTGGGCTGTGTAATTGTAAAAGACAATAAGATTGTAGGAAGAGGTTGGCATCACTGTTTCGGCGGTAATCACGCTGAGGTAAATGCGCTTATAGATGCCAGAAAAAATGCTGAAGGTGCGGACTTGTATGTTACGCTTGAACCATGCAATAGTTACGGCAAAAGACCTCCCTGTACTCTTGCAATTATAAAAGCCGGCATAAAGAGAGTTTATTATGCAGTGCCTGACAGCAATGTTTCAGGCGGCAGAGAAATATTGGAAAGAAACAATATTGAAATTCATGAAGGACTGTTAAAAAAACAATCTAGAATTTTGATTAGAGATTATTTAAAGCATTTAAAAAATAAGCCTAAAGTTTCAATTAAGGCAGCAATGACATTAGATGGTAAAATTGCGACTTATAAATATGATTCAAAATGGATAACATCAGAAAAATCAAGGAATTTCGTACATAAAATGAGAGCGTGCTATGATGCGGTTCTTATAGGTATGAATACAGCTCTTAAAGATAATCCTTTTCTTACGACACATTCAAAAAATTTAAAAAACCCTGTAAGAGTTGTCATAGATTCGAAATTAGAGCTCCCAAAATCTCATCATTTGTTTGACGCATGCATTCCGACGGTTATTATTTATGATTCAAGTATTACAAGTATCCCAAAATATTTGAATAGAGAAGGGATAATTCTATCTCCTGTTAACATTGTCACTGCAAAAAAAGATTTTAATGTGATAATCAAAAAATTGAACTCTCTTTCAATAAAAAGAATTTTAATAGAAGGCGGGAGTGAAATAATTGCGTCAGCCTTATTTTCAGATGCAGTAGATGACATATATTTTTTTATTGCTCCAAAAATAATTGGCGGCAGGACTGCACTTCCCGTTGTAGGCGGGACAGGAGTAAAAAAAATGTCGGAATCACTGCGTATAAAAAATATGAAAGTAAAAAAAATAGATTCGGATTTGCTTATAATTGGACAAATCAGATAAATAATTTGGAGGGGTCGTATTTTTTCAATCATTTACGGCAAAGGTGAAGGAATAATTAATGTTTACGGGTTTAATTGAAGACATCGGTACGGTTAAAAATATTTCGGGCTCTAAAATTGAAATTGAAACAAAACTTGACGGTATTGCAAAAGGCGACAGTATTTCGGTTAATGGCGTATGTCTGACTGCTGTTTCTGTAAATAAAGGTTGTTTTGCCGCTGATTATAGCCCCGTTACTGATAAGATTACGACGCTTTCAAAATTAAAGCAAAATTCAAAAGTTAATTTGGAACGCGCTATAGAACTATCTTCGAGACTTGGCGGACATATAGTGAGCGGACACATTGATGGAACCGCTGAAATAAAAGAAATAGAAAATTTCAGACAGTTTTTTAGAATTGTGTTTTCTTGCGAGGAAAATATATCCGCACACTGCGTCGGCAAAGGTTCTGTTGCAGTTGATGGCATAAGTTTAACGCTTTCGTCTCTATTAGTTTCTGGTTTTGAAGTTTTTATTATACCAGAGACTTTTAACAATACAATTATGCAGTTTAAAAAAGAAGGTGATAAAGTAAATATCGAGACTGATATTATTGCTAAATATATAGAGAAGTTTACGAGTAAAAAAACAAACAGTATTTCCCTTGAAATATTAAAGAAAAACGGATTTGTCTAGTGCGGGATGTTTTATATATCAATGGAGCTTATATGAAAGATAAAGTTTTTGCATTAGTAGAAGATGCGGTTAAAGATATTAAAATGGGGAAAGTGGTTATAGTTGTTGATGATCCCGGCAGAGAAAATGAAGGAGATTTAATTTGTGCTGCTGAAAAGACTTCTCCTGAAGTTATAAATTTTATGGCAAGGTTTGCGAGAGGTCTTATTTGTGTTCCGATGAAGCATGAGAGGCTTGAGAAACTTGAAATAAAAAATATGGTTGAAATGCCGACGGAAAAAAAAGGTTGTTCTTTTATGGTGTCAGTTGACTATAAAATAGGCACTACAACGGGTATATCGGCTTATGACAGATCTGTCACCGTCAGAAAGCTCATTGATAAAACTGCAAAGCCCGGAGATTTCGCAAGACCGGGTCATATATTTCCTTTGAGATGTAAAGAAGGAGGCGTTTTAGTCAGACCGGGTCATACGGAAGCGGCTGTTGATTTGGTCAGACTTGCGGGGTTTTACCCTGCTGGGGTTATATGCGAAATAATGAATAATGACGGGACAATGGCGAGGATGCCTGATTTGCTAAAGTTTGCAAAGAAGCATGATTTGCATATTATAACAATAGAGGAACTTATAAATTACAGGCGCCGGACCGAAAAACTTATCAGTGAAATTGTAAACGTTGATTTGCCTACAAGATACGGAGACTTTAAGCTTGTTTTATTTGAGGATTTGATAACAAAAGATTTGCATATTGCTGTTGTAAAAGGCGTTGTAAAAAACAAGAAAAACGTTTTGGTAAGAGTTCATTCGTCGTGCGAAACGGGCGATGTATTTCACTCTTTAAGATGTGATTGCGGCGACCAGCTTGAAACGGCTTTAAAAGCTGTTGGAAAAGCGGAGCATGGTGTAGTTTTATATATACATCAGGAAGGAAGGGGAATAGGGCTTGCAAATAAACTTAAAGCTTATCGTTTACAGGAAAAAGGTATGGATACCGTAGAAGCCAATAAAGCGCTCGGATTTGATCCGGATTTAAGAGATTATGGAGTAGGTGCTCAAATGTTGTCCGAACTCGGTATAAAAAGTATTAATCTTATGACTAATAACCCCGGGAAAATAAATGGACTTGAGAGTTACGGTTTAAAGATCACAAAAAGAGTTCCGCTGGAAATCAGTCCTAGCAAGTTCACCGAAAAATATTTGAAGACTAAAAAAGAAAAAATGGGACATATATTAGAAAAGGTTTAAAATGTTTTGTGAAGTAAACTTTGCTGTCTTTTGAAAATGCCGGCTGGAGAAGTGCGAAATAGGCGGCGGAGTCAGCGCCTGTCATTATATATATGAATGAAAAACGGAGGAAGAAAAATGAAGATTATCACTGGACAGTTAAATGCGCATGGGAAAAAATTTGCGATAATAGTGTCGAGATTTAACGAGTTTATAACAAATAAACTTATAGGCGGTGCAGAGGATATTCTCAAGAGACACTCTGTTGCAGACGAAGATATTTCCGTTTACTGGGTTCCGGGAGCTTTTGAAATTCCTGCGGTTGCAAAGAAAATCGCAGAAAACGGAAAAGTTGATGGAATAATTTGTCTGGGTTGTGTTATAAGGGGAGCTACTCCGCATTTTGATTATATCTCTGCCGAAGTTTCAAAGGGCGTCGCTTCCATAGCACTTCAGAGCAATGTTCCGGTAATTTTTGGCGTGTTGACAACGGATTCAATAGAACAGGCTGTTGAGAGAGCCGGCACTAAAGCAGGGAATAAAGGATCTGATGCAGCGATGAGCGCAATAGAGATGGTAAATTTATACTCGGCAATTTGACAAGAAAATGTTTTTATGCTATCCTTCACGGGTTGTTAAAATTATTTAGATGTACTATTCTGTCAATTTTTAACAGTTGTTTTTTACTTCGCAAGTGGGCCCGTAGCTCAGCTGGCAGAGCACCTCACTTTTAATGAGGTTGTCGTGCGTTCGAACCGCACCGGGCTCATTTTTGCTCCCATCGTCTAGGGGCCTAGGACACAGGATTTTCAATCCTGCGACACGAGTTCAAATCTCGTTGGGAGCGTTTATTTTTAGGGTGTGCCCGCTGAATACTAAATCGTTTAGATTTTATTTTTCAAAAGTCTAAATGACTATTTATGGAAGGTAATCATGTCGACATTAGTTGTTTTGGGGATGCAGTGGGGAGATGAAGGAAAGGGAAAAGTTGTACATTATCTTGCAAAGCAGGCAGATTATATTGTCCGCTATCAAGGCGGCAATAATGCGGGTCATACATTAATCTATGAGAACAAGCCTTTTATTCTTCATTTAATACCGTCGGGAATACTCTTTCCCGATAAATATTGTCTGATTACAAATGGAGTCGTAGTCGATCTTAAAGCTTTGAAAGAGGAAATCGGTATATTAGATAAGAATAATATCTCTGTTGAAAAAAGATTTTTTATAAGCGGGCAGGCTCACATTATACTTCCTTATCACAAACTTATCGATGGAATTCTTGAAGAAGAAAACGTTAAGATAGGTACTACGAGAAGAGGAATAGGTCCTGCTTATGCAGATAAAGTAAAGAGAATAGGAATAAGAGTTGTCGACTATTTGGAAAAAGATGTTTTTGAAGATTTACTTGAGAAAAATCTTATAGAAAAAGCTCCCATATTAAAAAATAGCGGAATAGACATTGCAAACTTGAAAGAGGGAATATTGAAAGATCGTGAAGAGCTTTCAATATTTCTTGAACCTTTTGTTGCGGATACAAGCATTATGATTGAAAGCGCAATAAGGAAAAACAAAAAGGTGCTTTTTGAAAGCGCTCAGGGCACGATGCTTGATTTGGATTTTGGAACTTATCCTTTTGTGACATCGTCTAATCCTATAGCCGGCGGTGTATGTCCCGGTGCCGGAGTCGGTCCTACAAAAATAGATAATGTGTTAGGAGTTGTAAAGGCTTATACCACAAGAGTCGGCGAGGGACCTTTTACGGTAGAACTTTTTGATGAAATGGGTAAATTTTTAAGGGAAAAAGGCGCAGAGTACGGTGCAACAACCGGAAGACCGCGTCGCTGCGGTTGGTTTGATGCAGTTGTCGTGCGCCACAGCGTGAGATTAAGCGGTATAAAACATTTAATTCTTACAAAACTTGATTGCGTAGAAGATATAGATAAAATTAAGATATGCGTTGCATACAAATATAAAGATAAATTATATAAAGAATTTCCCGCCTCAAGGACAGTTCAAAAATATGCCGAACCCGTTTATGAAGAAATGCCGGGTTTTAAGGGAAAAGTTAATGGTATTATGGATTTTGAAAAACTTCCTCTCAATGCGCAAAAGTACGTTAAACGTTTAGAACAGCTTGTAGGCGCTTCGATAGATTTAATTTCTCTTGGAAGAAAAAGAGAAGAAACTATAGAAGTAAGAAAAGGCGTAAAGTGGTTTTAGTACGGCTGGTTATTATCTTTTGACTTATGAATATAAAAATAAAGCTTTTAAAGTTCACTAATGACCCGGAAAAAATATGTGCTGTAGCTACAAAGTTATGTCGTAGTTCTGAGAATATAGATGAAATTTCCGGGAACTTTACGAAAAAAAAGATTAAAGAACTTATCGGCAGAATTATTTCATGTGGTCATCATTCCGTTTTGGAACATTCTTCTTTTACTTTCGGAGTCGAAGGTGTTTCGCGTGTTTTGCTTGCACAGCTTACAAGACACAGAATAGCTTCTTTTTCCGTTCAGAGTCAGAGATGTGTGAGATTTGAAAACGGCGTTGAGTATGTGGTTCCCGGCACGATAAAAAAAAATAAAACACTATTAAAAAAATATGACAATTTTTTAAAAAATACCGAAACGTTGTATAAAGAATTTTTAGATGCGGGTATTCCTGCAGAAGACGCCAGATACATCCTGCCTAATGCTTCAGCGACAAAAATGGTAATTACGATGAATGCAAGAGAGCTTAGACACTTTTTCTCATTGAGATGCTGTAATAGGTCGCAATGGGAAATAAGAGATTTGGCATGTCTTATGTTAAATCTCGTCAGAAAAGAAGCGGCATTGTTGTTTTCCGATGCAGGACCTGATTGCGTAAGAAAAGGCTGTAATGAAGTTTTTCCATGCGATAAGCCTTGGAAAAAATGTAAATAGCGGGTACCGAATTTTATTGTTATCATTTCTGACTTGATTCGAAATCTGTTTTTGAGTGGGCTGATGCTGAAATGATTTTGTTCTGTATTGCGAATCTGGATACTAATATATTTTCTGGAGTGATTAGTGTATGAGGTGTTTGACTTTTTAATATCTTTAGCAAGTATTCTTTTCTTTGCAAAGGTTTTTGGCGAAATTGCTTTAAAGCTCGGTCAGAATGCTATAATCGGCGAACTTTTAGCAGGGATTTTTATAGGACATAGCGTTTTAGGAATTGTGCACGAAACGCCTGCTTTATCAAATATATCCGAACTCGGCGCGATAATTCTTCTTTTCGAAGTCGGGCTTTCAACAGATATAAAAGAATTTTTTAAATCAAGCGGATGGGCGATGCTTGTAGCATCTGTCGGGGTAATAGTTCCTTACTTTTTAGGATACTTTGTGTTTTTATGCTTCGGACTTACGGATATGCAGGCAATTTTTGCAGGTGCTGTTCTTACAGCAACTTCCGTAGGTATCACAGTAAGAGTGTTTATGGATTTAAAGTGTGTTAAAACTGAAGAAGCAAAGATAGTGCTTGGTGCTGCAGTTATTGACGATGTTATAGGACTTACAATGCTTGCCGTTGTTTTAAAACTTGTTACGGGCGGAACTGTCAGTTTTGGAACTATCGCGTATATAAGCGGAACCGCAGTACTATTTTTGCTGTTGTCAGTCGTCGCTGGTATACTTATAGCACCTACCATTTTTAAATTTATTTCTAAAATGAAACAATCTTACATGGTATCTATTATGGGGATTGTTTTCTGTTTTATTGTATCGGCGTTCTCAACTAAAATTGAGCTTGCTCCTATAGTAGGAGCGTTTGTTGCGGGACTTGTTCTTTCAACGATAAAACAAGGCAAAGAGATAAAAAAAGATATAAAACCGATTTATGCGATTTTTGTGCCTATATTTTTTGTTCTGATGGGTACTAGGGTGGATATAAGTATATTTAATCCTTTTGTTGCCGCGAACAGAGAAATTTTAGTTTTAACGGGTGTACTTTTTGTCGTTGCTTTTGTAGGTAAGGCAGTGGCTGGTTTTGCCGTATTAAAAAAAGGAATCAATACGCTTTTAATAGGCATTTCAATGGTACCACGTGGTGAAGTGGGATTGATATTTGCAGAAATTGGTTTGAAAAATAATGTTTTCGAAACGCGGGACTATAGTGCTTTGGTTGCCGTTATAATGCTTACGACTTTTATTACTCCGATAATATTAAAATATCTTATATTAAAACAGAAAAATAATTCAGTATAATAAAAACCGCCGGTTTTGCACAAAAAAAAACATAAAAGGTTATGTTATTGGTTATTATCCCTCTTTTCTTTACTTTTTCGGTAGGCGGTATATTTTAATGTCATCTGTTTATTTTATTAATATGATGTTATATATTTATTCTGGAGGTTGAGACTATTTTTAGAAAATTTATTTTTTATGCTATTAGTTTCAATTGTTTCATTTTTTGATGTTTTCTATGCTTTTTTCTTTTTGATTCAGATTTTATCCATTTTTTCTCAATCTCTTTCAAATTTTTGTTCTCTATTTCTACAATGTGTCAATCCAATTCCTGCCAATATTTATGCGGGGCACAGTAGTACACGCTTTATGTTAAGTTCCATTTTTTTTGTTGACTGTTATCTTGCTCCGCACAAATCTCTAATCCTGCCGGCAGGCTTTAATAAACACTTCCAGCAATATTTCCTCGCCAATACTTAGCTGTTCTGGATTACTAATTCTTCAATTTTGAAATATTTACGTTTTTTAGGTGCCCTGTTTTTTTCAGGACAGGTGGAAAAGGTGAGTTAACTAACTACCCCGCGACAGCTCGATCTCAATTACTATTTTAACAATGTATTTCTTATTTTGGATATTCTGTTTGTTGCTTTGCCATTTTATCTGTTATATTGGCTTATTTAGGTTAATTCTTAATCCTTGTGATAGTTTTAGTTTTAAACGTGTCGTCAATATTCCGTCGAAAGGTATCGGCCTCTCGAAACTTTTGACGAATTCACATTTTTAAGAGACTTGTCTCTCTTAAATGCTGTTCCTTTTGTCAGTGAAGCTGGTTTAAATTATTCTGTATCTAAAAGGCTTGTTAAATTTAAGTCTATTATTTAATCTTTGATTAATAATTGTTCGAATTTACCTTGTACTGGTTATTTGAATGTTTTGGCGATGGTTCTGCTGACCATTCTGTGTCGGCTTATTTGGACTATGTATCCCCTTTTCAATTTGTGGACACTTATAGTGCGTCTGGTTCCAGTGCCGCCGTTCATTCTATCAAAGGTTTAGAATTCGATTGCGTACTTCAAAGGCGGAATATTTCCGTCTAAACGGTACATTGGACGAAAAGGAGAGCGTCGTCCATGAACTAGAATGAAAAAACAGTTATGCTTGACGTGTCACACTAAGCCTCTGCTGTTAGTGATTTTATTGTCAAAAATACTATCCCTTGTTCCTCTATGAAGCGAAGTGTCTTTCTGACTGACGAGGCTGTATGCCATTGTCGAAAAATAGCCTCGTAAATACGTCGTTACTATTGTTTTTCAGGGCAATTTATTGCTCTGCTTAACCCGGGCCATTAATATCAGCGAAAAAGCCGATTGCCTAATAGTCAGCTAATAGAGGCATTACGCTTCTTATCTTTTTTAATGGTTACGCGGAGGGTCAGTCTCCTTTATTCTTTTATTGAAACCGGTAAAACACGAAAATAAGAAGCAAAAGATTAAGCAGAAAATGTTATTTTTCATTATTTTGCCCTTTTTAAACAGACCAATCTAGTTGCCGGCGTGTCTCGGGACTATCGCAAGCATGCGGTATGCCTCTAGGAGTTTGCTTGTTGACAGATAAGTTATATTAAAATCTGACACAGTCTTAAGAAAATATTATAATAATTCTAAATATATTTATATGTTCAATTCTTTAGTTAAATTAACGGAGGAAAACAGAATAATAAGAGAATTCCAGCATAAAAGTAAGTAAAAAGCATCATAAAATCTTTTATTTTCTATATAAAAAGTATATAATGCTTTAGGGGAAATATTTGATATGCTTTGTTTATCTTTCAACTAAAGAAGGCATCGGATTATTTGGGAGGAGATTGCACTGATAGCTTCGGTTGAAGGAAAAAGGGGAATGCCTTTGCCGAAAACCGCCCTTTCCTGCGCAGAACGGATTATGGGGAAAACCTACTACGATAAATAATGTAGAAACTCTTGCAACTATTCCTACGATAATAAATTACGGTGCAGACGTTTTCAGAGAGACGGAACCGCATCTTCTCCCGGAATAAAAACATTTGCATTAACTGGCCATGTTTTAAATACTGGACTTATTAAAGTTCCTTTTTGATCGACTTTAAGACGGATAATATCTGACAGTTTGGGCGGAGTTACAGATGGGAAAGGAAATGTTAAAGACAGTAGTTTTAAAGCTGTCCAAATATGTGGAACTTCAGACGACTGTTTAACTGAAGGGCATCTTGATTTTTCGTTACATTTTGATTCTTTAAAAAAAGTCGGCACTATGCTTGTTTCAGGCGGACTTATAATAATGAATAAAAGTACTTGCATGGTTAAACATTGCAAAGTTTTTTATGCAGTTTACGCAGAATGAATCTTATGGAAAATGTGTTTTGTGCAGCGAAGGAACAAAACAGATGCTTTTAATGCTTAACGATATAACTGAGGACAAAGCGAACGAAGATACCATTTCGCTTTTGAAAAACTTGCCGGAGCGGTTTAGATAGGTTCTTTGTGCGGTGTTGGTAAAACTGCTCCTAATCCGGTTTTATCGATTTTAAAATATTTTATGAACGAGTGTATGGTGCTCATGTTAAAGAGAAGGGATGTCCTGCGGGAGAATGCACAAATCTTACACATTATGGAATAACCGATAAATGTGTCGGCTGTATGGTTTGCGCAGTGAAATGTCCTATGAAAGCGGTAAACGGCGAACGCAGACAGAAAGATAAAATTGATGTTAAAATGCGGGATTTGTATAAAATCGTGCAAATTTAATGCAATAGAGATGGTGCAAAATATATTGCGTTTGTGTCAGAACGAAAATATCGGACTGGTTTATTATTCGAACTATGAGGTTGAGTTACTGGAAAAATATTTAACGGCAAACGGCAAAAAAGTTTCATTTACTAAAAATCTTTTGGAAATTATAAGGAAAGAAAATATAGAATTGCCGACGTTTTGTTATAATTCGACCTCAGCATCTATGCTTTATTTAGACTTTGTATGGTGAAAATTGAAGGCAAGTGAATATTTTCCGCGTGATCCATTCCAGCCTCTCTTTAATGCCATAATTTGAAGCGAGAAAACCTGAACTTTCAAAAAACGATGTGCGGATATTGATTATGTTTTAACGACGCAGGAGCTTGCAAGAATGATTAAAAAGTCGGGGCTGCTCTTTTTGGTGAATTTGAACCTTCGGCAATAGTAAATAATAACTCCAGCGAAACAGGTGAAGCTGAGCATTTTGTTTTTGTGCGTGGTAAAGACAGCTTGAGGGAAGTAAAAGTAAATTACGGCGGGAGAGAGCTTAATATTGCTATTGTTTGTGGATTGAAAAGTGCAAGGAAAATTTTAAGAGATATTAAAATTGATAGATCGAGATATGATTTTGTGGAAGTTATGGCATGCCATAGAGGATGTTATAGGTGGAGCTAGACAAGATTTATCGGTAAGAAAAGCAATGGCCAAAGTTTTGTATAAAAGCGACAAAACTACAGAACTCCGAAGATCGCAGGATAATCCGTACGTTCAAAAATATATAAAGATTATCTCAATAAATCGGAAAGCTGTGCAGCTTATGAGTATTTGTATACAGGGTATAAATATAGAAAGGGGTTTAATGAAGTATTTGAAATTTATAAACCTGCAAAAGAAGGCAATATTAAAGTCAATGTATGTTTCGGAAACAGCTGTATGCAGAGAGGTTCAGAGGAAATTGTAAAGCATATTATCAGTTTTGTCGAGAACGGTAAACATAAGGACAGCGTGGGCATAGAAGTTTATGTATATTTGGAAAAATGTTTCAAGTGGCCGGTTGTAAAAATTGTAAACCGAACACTTGAGCACTGCACTTCTAAGGCGGTGGAGGAAACGATACAGGAAGAACTGATGAAAAATGATGAAAAGGGGTATTTATTATAAAAAAAGTATGAGCAAGATTATGGGAATTGATTATGGTTTAAAACGAATAGGAATAGCGATAACAGACCTCTTGCGGATTATCGCAAGACCTTTTGATATTATTAAAAATGTGTCTTTAAAGAAAAATGTGTTAAAAATTTTAGAAATTGCAAAAAACAACGATGTTTCGGTAATTGTTTTGGGGTTACCTTTAAATATGAACGGTACTGAGGGGGGAATGGCTGAAACCGTCCGCAAGTTTATTGAAGAAATTAAATTTCTTTCGAATATTGAAGTAACAACTGTTGACGAGAGGCTTACGACGGTGCAGGCTGAAAGAATGCTTATTGGAGAAGCCGATATTTCCAGAGAAAGGCGGAAAGGTCTTAAAGACAAAATTGCGGCGGCATTAATTTTGCAGACGTATTTAGATATGCAGGCTGAAAAGTAATTTTTATACTTGCCTACATAGCTGATATTGCCAATTGTGTATCATTATTTTTATATTGTCGGCATAATAAAAATATCAAAAAAGCGAATGAATATTTTGAAAGTGCTAAAAGAGGAGTTCAAAAAGCGGTGTCTGAAAAAGCAATGATTGCTTTGCTGAGAGTGATAATATGTTTTTTGATTCCTATCTGTATGTATTTTTTTTCATCTTCTGATAAAGTTTTAATAAACATACGAAGTGGTGACAGCACTTCAGCGGTAGCGGTGCATTTAAAAAAAAATAAACTTATATACTCTAAAAAATTATTTTTGTGTCTGATTAAGCTCACAAAATCGCAGAATAAACTTAAAGCTGGCGTTTATAGTTTTTCTGAAAAAGATGGTATGTTTAAGATATTAAGAAATTTAAAGAGTGGTTCTGAAAACTTTCTGCGCTTTACCGTGCCTGAAGGAAGCAATATAAAGCAGACGGCAGAGATTATTTCAAGAACGCTAAAAATTGATAAAAAAAAATTTGTTGAAATTGCGGCAGGAAGAAATTTGGAAGGCTATCTTATGCCTGAGACGTATTTTGTTAATCCGGGAATGAACGAAAAACAGTTGATTGAAATGATGTACGGCGAATTTAATAAAAAAGTTACGACTGACATGCATAGGAGGGCGGAAAAAATTAATATTCCTTTTAAAGATATAGTTATAATGGCGTCAATAATTGAGAGAGAAGCTGTTAAACCAGAGGAAAAACCGGTAATAGCGGCAGTTTTTTACAATAGGTTTAGGAAAAAGATGAAATTGCAATCATGTGCCACTGTTTTGTACGCTATGGGGACAAATAAAGCGAGGCTGACTCTTGAAGATATAAAATTTGATTCTCCCTATAACACTTATAAACATTCAGGTCTCCCGCCATGTCCTATATGTAGTCCTGGAATAGAGTCGATAAAAGCGGCTCTATATCCCGCAGACACGAAGAGTTTGTTTTTTGTTTCAGACGGCACCGGCAGACATTTATTTGCAGAAAATTTTACTGGCCATAAAAAAAATAAACAAACTGTGGAGAAAAATCAACGGAAAATATAGAAAATAAAATTACTTTTATCGTCATTTTAAGCTTGGTGGGATCTGTTGTTAAACAGCAGAATCTTAATCAAGTCTAAAATGGCAAAGTGGGAAACACTAATGGAACAGAGAAGAGTTTATTTGGACAACAGTGCCACAACTGTTGTTGATTCTGAAGTTATAAAAGAAATGCAGCCGTATTTTTCTGATATTTACGGAAATGCTTCGAGCTTTCACTATTTCGGAAGACAGGCAAAAACAGCGCTTGATAACGCAAGGAAGAAAACGGCGAAGTTATTGAATTCAAGCTCTGAAGAAATATTTTTTACTGGGTGCGGCACCGAGTCCGACAATATTGCAATATTTGGCATATTAAATGCTTATGGAGAGAAAGGGCATGTAATCACCAGCAGGATCGAACATCACGCCGTTTTGTACTCATGCAAGCATCTTGAAGTGAACGGGTATGAAGTAACATATCTCGATGTTGATGAAGACGGAGTTGTTTCTGTTGAAGATTTTAAAAAGGCTGTAAAAGATAATACTCTTCTTGTGACGATAATGCATGCAAACAACGAAGTCGGTTCAATTCAGCCCATAGAAAAGATTGCGTCTGAATTGAAAAAAATCAATGGGAAAAGAAAAAAGAAAATTTATTTTCATACTGATGCCGTACAGACTGCAGGCAAACTTTATTTGGACGTTAAAAAACTTGGAATTGATTTGCTTGCAATATCGGCACATAAATTCAACGGTCCTAAAGGTATTGGTGCTCTTTATATTAAAAATGGGACGAATATATTGCCTATAGCTTTTGGGGGGCATCATGAAAACGGACTTCGTCCCGGAACTGAAAATATTCCGTATATTTCTGGGCTTGCAAAAGCGCTTGAGATTTCAAATGCTAAAATTGAGGAATATAATAAGCGCGTTTTTGCTTTAAGGGAAAAACTTAAAGAAGGTATTCTTAATGCAATTCCCGATGTAACTATTAATGGCAGCGGCAGCAGAGCTGTTTCTAATATTTTAAACGTAAGTTTTAATTATATAGAAGGCGAGGCTTTGCTTCTCATGCTTGATATGAAAGGCGTAGCTGTTTCTACTGGTTCGGCATGCGCGGCTGGGTCGTCGGGTCCGTCGCACGTTTTATCAGCGATGGGTGTTAATCCTGTTGCATCGCAGGGTGCGATTCGGTTTTCTTTAGGATATCATAATACGGAAGAAGACGTTGATTATGTGCTTGAAGTTCTGCCGAAAGTTATAAGCAGTCTTCGTTCAATGTCTCCTGTTCGGAATCAAAAAACGTTTGAGAATAAAGAGTAAAATAAGTGAAACACAAAATTAGGTAGTGAATTTATGCAAGTCCGAAAAGGTTCAGTGTTTTTTTTGATGGTTTTTTCAGCTTTATCAGGCTGGTATGGATAGGTGCTTGTTTACAAACTCTATAGAAATTGTAAGTATTGTATATATTATTGGCAGACTGCTGAATGGTATTGGGGGGGGAAAATGTATATTGATTTCGCATCAGACTGGCCGGCATACCTGTTTATGTCGGTGTTTGTTATTTTTTTTGCGTATATTATTATCAGGGGGAATTCTAAAAAAGATCCTGATTGATGTGTAATTTACGGAGGATTGTATGGCTGATAAATTTTCTTTTGATATTGTTTCGGAAGTAAATATGATGGAAGTGGACAACGCCGTTAATCAAGCTCGGAAAGAACTTGCAAACAGGTTTGATTTCAAAGACAGCAAATCGTCAATAGAGTTAAATAAAAATGAAAAAAAAATAACTTTAATTGCAGATAACGAATATAAGATAAAAGCCTTGAAAGATATTTTGGAAGGACGTTTTGCAAAAAGAAATGTTTCAATAAAGTCTTTGGACTACAAAGCGCAGGAGAATGCTTTTGAAGGATACATAAGACAGACAGCTGAAATTATTTCGGGATTGTCATCGGATAGAACAAAAGAACTTTCAAAACTGATAAGGGATTCAAAAATGAAGGTTCAGACTCAGATAGATGGTGCGAAAATAAAAGTAATTTCCTCTAAAAAAGACGATTTACAGCTTGTAATAACCTATTTAAAACAGCTATCTTTTCCGTTGCCTTTACAGTTTACCAATTATAGATGAAGATCATATCGGATAAAGCAAGAGAGGGAATCTAACCTTTGCGAAAAGATTCAAATTCATGTCTTTAAGAAACAAAATTATTAATGTTAGAGCGGAAAAAATTGTTTTTCCGGGTCGTTCCCTTTGCAGATGTTCTGATGGGATTGCTCTGTTTACCGAAGGTCTGCTTCCCGGCGAAACTGCGGATGTTTTTGTGATAAAGGGGAAAAAAACATTCAGGAAAGCCCTGCTTAAAAATATTACTTCTAAATCTGCTGAAAGGATAGATCCTTTGTGTCCGTCTTTCGGCTTTTGTGGCGGATGTTCTTTTCAAAATGCTTCTTATGAAAATCAGATTAAGTATAAGCAGAAATATATATCGGAACTTCTAAGTTTTACCGGAGTAAAAATTTCAAAAATATTGATAAGTCCGCAGATTTGGTATTACAGAAATAAAATGGAATTTAGTTTTTTTGATAATAAAGACATTGCAGATTTGGGGCTTCACTGTAAAGGAATGTTTAACAGATATGTTTCGGTCCCGCCCTGTTTTATATCGGATAAAGATTTTTTGCAAGCTGTCGAAACTGTAAAGAGATTTGCAAACAAAAACAATTTTACGGCGTATAACAATAAAACTCATGAAGGATTTTTCAGGCATTTGGTTTTACGTAAAGCTGGAAACAATAACCAGTTTCTTGTCAACGTAATTACAAATGCCGTTGAGTGTAAACCTGTGTTTTTAGAACCTCTTATAAAGGAACTCGCCGAGTTTTCTTGCAGTGTTTATTGGACGTCCAACGGAAGAAAATCTGATGCGGTTTTAGCCGACAGATTGACTCTCATGTGCGGAAAGCCGTTTATTACTGAAAGGCTTAACATAGGTGGAAAAGACTATTTTTTTGATATCTCGCCATTTTCATTTTTTCAGACAAATTCAAAAGCAACTGAAATTCTCTACAATGAGATTTTAAGATTGTTAAATCCGTCAAAATGCAGTGTTTTGCTTGATTTATACTGCGGCATAGGTACAATCGGCATTTCAATAGCTCATAATGTCAAAAAAGTCATAGGCATAGAGCGCATCGGACAGGCAATTGACAATGCAAAAGAAAATGCTTTGGCAAATAATGTTTTTAATGCAGAGTTTTATGCTTCAGATGTGGAAGACTGGGTTAAAGAAAACAAAAATCGTTTTGATGCTGTAGTTATCGATCCCCCGCGCAGCGGTCTTACTAAAGGTATTATAAAGTTTCTGATTGAGTCAAAGGCAAAAAGAATAATTTACGTTTCTTGTAATCCGTCTACGCTGGCAAGAGATCTACAGTTAATTACTGAAAATGGTAAATGCAAAATCAAAGAAATTACGCCTGTTGATATGTTCCCGCAGACATATCACGTTGAGACAGTGGTGCTGTTAGAGTTGTAGTAGACTAAAATTAAATGATATGGAAATTTATAAGAGATTCTTATTTGTTTTTATAAAATAATGCCTCTGCTTGATTTTAAATATTAACTGTGAACTATCCAAATATTGTTGCTGACTCAAAGCTGTTGTCGCCGCAAGAGGAAATATATCTATTCCTGGTGTTTAGGCGTTTAAGAACGATTAAGCTTCCGATATACCCTAAATATTTTCACTCCGTACTCTCAATTTTTGAGAAGATTTTGTTGAAAACCTTGTCTCTGGAAATATCCAGTCTTTTATTATTCTTTGTCTATATTATACATATCAAAAGCTTCATCTTTTTAAAGTGACAGCGGCTTGACAGCATGCAGTGGTTAAATATTAAATATGCGATATTTGAAAAATGAGAAATTTGCACTCTGGGCATAGCTGTCCCAATTCTGATATCTCGCCATACAGCTTTTCTCTATTTACGTTGTTGGTAAATTTGCTGTTTGCCTTTTAAAAATGTTGGTTTTTTATATATAATAACAACCTATGGCGAATTTGGAAAAACTATGAAATACAGTGCTGGAATTATTTACAATAAATCGAAAGCAAATGCAAAAAAACTTGCATTTGAAGTTGCATTATGGCTTAAACAAAATAAGTTCAGAGTATTTGTAAGTGATTCTATATCGGTAAAGTGTAGAAAGGCTGACTTTGTTTTGTCAATAGGCGGCGACGGTACGATGCTTAAAGTGATAAGAACATTCTCGCCGTTATCAGTTCCTGTAAAAGGCATAAATCTAGGTTCGCTGGGTTTTTTGACAGATACCGATACAAATGAAATATTTATGCTTTTAGAAAATATTTTGTCTTCAGGTTTTATAATTGAAAAAAGAGTTTTGCTCTCTGCGGAGTTTGAATATAAAGGCAGAAAAATAAAAGCTGTAGCGGTAAATGATTGCGTAGTGCGTTCTTTGTCTGGCGGAAAACTTATTGCAGTTGACGTCAATATAGATAAAAATTTTACAGTGGAATACAAATGCGATGGAATGATCATTGCAACGCCTACTGGTTCGACCGCATATTCTCTCGCAGCTTACGGACCTATAGTTTACCCGAATCTTCCGGTTTTTATTCTTACTCCTATTTCTCCACACACGCTGACCCAAAGGCCTATGATATTGTCCGATAAGAGTAATATTTCATTTATTGCAAAAAATAAAGACATCGGCGGAAAAATTATGATATCAATGGATGGGCAGGAAAATTATACACTTTCAAATAGGACAAAAATAAAAATTTCTCTCTATAGAAAACCGTTCAAGCTTATAAAAAACTGCAGTAAATCTTATTTTGAAACTTTAAAGGCTAAGCTGTACTGGAGCGTTTAATGCTGCTTGCGCTTTCCGTAAAAAATTACGCTTTAATTGAAGATTTAACCGTTGATTTTACCAGAGGTTTTACCGTTATTACCGGTGAAACCGGATCCGGAAAGTCCATTTTAATAAAATCCATTGAACTGCTTATCGGTGCAAAAGCAGATTTATCATCTATACGTTCAGGCTGTTCTGCATGCACTGTAACTGCTTCTTTTGAATACAAAAGTTCTAAAGTTGCCGATTTTCTGGATAATTTTTCGATTCCTGCAGAAAATAATATAGTTTTGATGCGCAGAACTATTGAAAATACTGGTAAAAGTAAAGCTTTTATAAATGGCTCGCAGGTAAGCATATCGGTGATTGCGACTCTTGGAAAATTGCTTATAGATTTTCACGGACAGGATGAGAAACACTTGCTTCTCGATTTAGATTCGCAGCTTGAAATTTTAGATAATGAAATCGGAGACATTAGTCCGTTATTTAAAAAATCGTCGGCTTCATATGCGCGAATAAAAATTTTGAGATCAAAATTTGAAGATTTGAATTTGTCAGATGCCGAAAGAGAGAGAAAAATTGATTTATATTCTTTTCAAATCAGAGAAATTGAGGATGCAGAACTTGAGGTGGGAGAAGACGAAAAACTTGAATTAGACATTCCAAAACTAAAAAATGCAGAAAAAATCTGTGCTTTATCGCAAGAGATTATTTCTGCGTTATATTCTTCTGAAAATTCGGTTCTGGACAATATTTTGAGAACAAAGAAAAATATTGAAGCAGTAAATTCTTATGGTGCGGATGCTTCTGATGCTGTGTCTTTAATAGAGCAGGCATATTACCAGACTGAAGAAGCATACAGGGAAGTTGAGGTTGTTCTGTCCAAAACGAGATTAGATCCGGAAAAATTAAATGTTTCTCTTGAGAGAATAGAACTTATAAAAAAACTTAAAAAGAAATACGGGAGCAGTATTGAATCTGTTATTGAATATAAAAATAAAATTTCCGACGAATTAAATTCTTTGAACAATTGTAAAGACGATTCCGAAAAACTCAAAAAAGAACTTAAGTTAGAGACAAAGCGCTTGTCTGAATTATGCAAAACTATAAGTAAAAAAAGACAAGAAGCCGCACAGGTGTTTGCAAAATCCGTGCAGAGAAAACTTTTTGATTTGGAGATAAAAAATGCCGTATTTGATATTAAATTTGACAGGAAAGAACCGTCTGCAGACGGTTATGACTTGGTAGAATTTATGTTTTGTGCAAATAAAGGCGAGAAAGTTCTTCCTTTAAAAAATTCAGCTTCAGGCGGAGAGCTCTCAAGATTGCTTCTTGCCGTAGAAGTGTCGTCAAAAATAAAAACCGACCGAGTGGTAATATTTGATGAAATTGACTCTGGAACGGGCGGTAAAACAGGTGGAAAGATAGGAGAAAAACTTTCTGAACTTGCAGGGAGAAAGCAAGTATTTTCTGTAACGCATTTGGCACAGGTTGCCGCATTTGCTGAAACTCATATAAAAATTTATAAGGAAACAGAAAATTCAAGAACTTATACAAAGGCAAAAATGCTTACTGAAACGGAACATATTGAAGAAATGGCAAGGATAATATCAGGTGAAAAAATAACAAAAGCAGCATTGGAACACGCAAAAGACTTAGTAGCTGCTTCCGGAAAATCTATTTTGTCGTCTTAAAATATTCTGCTTTTTATTTAGGATTAGTGTCTTATCGTATCGGTATATTTATTCTATATACGAGTGTATTTTCATAGATAGTTTATAAGCCTGCAAAAGAAAAAATGAGTTTATCATATTTATGTATTAAAAGGAAAACGGAAATATCATTAAACTCCGGGACTAGGATTCGAACCTAGACAAAGGGATCCAAAATCCCTTGTGCTACCATTACACAATCCCGGAACTTTGTGATTACGTAGAGGAAAATAGAGGATGGAAAGAGGTATCAATTGTAGTAACGAACCAAATTTTCCAGCCACATCTGTTCAGTCTGGATTTAAGTTTTTCGATTTTAATACCGGAATCTAAAATACTAAAAACCGTTGCACCGGAGCCGGACATAAGACTTGCGTAGCACAGCTCGTTTAAAACTCTTTTAATTTCTAATATTTCAGGATAATTAGGAAAAACAAACTCTTCAAATCTGTTAAAACAGCTTTTAAAAGCTTCTTTTTTATTAAAAGAATTATTAAAAATCAGATCCTTGATTGTATGAATTTTTGCTTGATTTGTCAACGGGAATTTGATTTTTTTATATACGTCTGCGGTAGGAACGCCAAAACCCGGATTTACAAGAATTATATTTAATTCCCCGATGCTTTTTAAGGGCGTAACAATTTCTCCTATTCCCTCGCATAGAGCTGTTCCTCCTGTCAGAAAAAAAGGAACATCGGCGCCAAGCTTTATCGCAATTTGCTCTAACTCATCTTTTGTCGTTTTTATATTCCACAGCTTAACTAAAGCTTCAAGTGTTGAAGCGGCATCGGAAGAACCGCCGCCAAGGCCGGCTCCTATAGGAATTCCTTTTTTTAAGTATATTTTTACGCCTTTATCAGCATTATAATGCTTTTTAACTGCCATTGCCGCTTTATAAACAATATTTGTTTCGTAAGCAGAAAGAGATTTATCGCTGCATTCAAGAGAGACCATATTTTTAGCAAGCTCAAAAGAAAGTTCGTCATACAAACTTACGGTTTGCATAATACTTTCTAAGTTATGGTATTCGTCGGCTCTTTTATTTTTAATTTCAAGAAAAAAATTAATTTTTGCCGGTGCTTTGATATGTATTTTCATTCTTTTTCAGAATCAGTTAAAATAGAAATTTTTCTTGCCTTTGATATTCCCTTGATTTTCATATCTAAAAAATTAAATTTAATTTTTGCCGAAATCTTTGAGATATGCAGATTATCATATTTTAAAATATGAACGATTATAACGATTATGTTGTAAAGCAAGTTCTTGTTGTATGTAAGATTTTTTTCCGTTTCTTGTCACTAAACTATTTGTAAAAGCTGCTATCAAAAATTTTATATGTCTGCGGAGTTTTTTTCTCAATAGCTTGCGGCAGGGAAATCTAATTTAATGCTGCCATCTTTTGTATAAGAGAAAGGAATATAAATATTTTTGCTTAAAAACTTCGAATTTTATTTTATAACTGGTTTTAAATGAAAACATTTTAGTATAGTTGCTTTCGCTTCTTAAAAACATCTGTCTTGATAATTCTTCTTGCGGAATTTTTGTCTGCACAAAATCCACCTTTTTTAACATTTTTATCGACAATACGTAAGCCGTCCAGGCATCCACACAATATAGGCGTCGCCGAGATAGTCACAAATAAGAGGATCTGTTATAAGGTTTGCCGCCGAAAGAAGCAGTCTTTCCACAGCAGCAAATTTTCCTTGTTTATAATAGAGCCTCTCAGGGAATCTGGATATGCTCGGATTTTTTATAATCTTTAAGTATTGAGTAATAATATCCGAGCCTTACGAGAACTAAAACATTTTTTTCTTTTTTAAAGCAAGTTTTTCAAACTCTATCGCTGCTTTATCTATATGTCCGGTTTTTTTCATATATTATCACAAGCCGATATCTTATCACAGGATCGGCGGGAAATATTTTTTTATTTTTAGAAAAATCTCTTCTGCTTTTATATAATTTCGAGTTTTATAATAACATTCCCCAGATATATAAGTACAAACATATTGCCCGGAAAGACAGAAGTATATTTTTCGTATTCTTTTATCGCCAAATTAAAGTTACCGTTCGCCTCGTAAATACGGGATTTTGCAATAAAAGCATCTCTTGCGTCTGGATTTAATTTTATAACCTTATTATAAGAAACTAAAGTCGCGTCATTCATAGGAAGTTTTTCCTGAATCATTCCTATCTGGAAATAACCCGCCGCATTGTCTGGCTGTTGCTTTAAAAATTTATTCCGGTAATCTGTCGATTTTTTAAATTTGTTGTCGGAGTTATAATAAACCGCAGAATGAGCTGTTGCCGTTTCATTTTCCGGATCAAGTTTAATTGTTTTTTTCAAAAGTGTTTTGAGATTTCGGGACTATTTACAATAAGATAAAATGCGGCCAAAAAAATTGTAGTCTGAGAACTTTCATCGTCAAATTTACTTATTTTATCAGTTGCCTGAAATGCTTTTCCGACATTTCCAGACTGCTAGTAAAGATATGCCAAATCTTTATATACAAAAAAGCATTTTTGTCTAAAGCTATAACTTTCTCATAATTTTTTTATGTCGGCGCCAATGTGCCCTGTTTTTAAATTAAAAGCTCCCTGTAAAAAATTTTGGTAAGACTCGTAATTTAGTCTGAATGAACTTTCAGTTTGCAGTAAAAACAAAAAACTCAGAAAAGAAAGCGGCTGCTTTTCTTTTCACAATGCGGATTCCTTATGGTTAATTAGCTTTAACACGAGAGCATCTTCATTTTTATAATATTTTTTTCTCACGCCTATTTCTTTAAACCCGAAAGATTTATATAAATTTATCGCTGCGTTATTGTTTTGACGCACTTCTAGAAAGATAACTCTGGACTTCTTATTATTAGATTCTTTTTTAATATCTGCAAGCATCGCTTGCCCGAAAGACCGTTTTCTGAATTTCGGATCGACAGCTATGTCAAGTACTTCCGTTTCATCCGCGGATGTGCTTATTATGTAATATCCCGCAACCGTTTTATTTTCAATTAAAACCTTAAACTTTACAGCTGCGTTTTTTGCAGAATCTAATAACATTTCTTTAGTCCAAGGATTTACAAAAGACTGCTTTTCAATTTCAGCTATATCATCCAAGAATCTTTTGGAAAAATTTATTATTTTCAATTTACACTTTCCACCTTATAGTATTGGCGGCGCGCTATAGTCGCAGGAACATTTATAATGCATTCCATTTTATCATTTTTATTTCTTTTACCGCTAAAAACGGAGCGGTATTCTTCGCTTGACGGAAAGGATTTAAAGTGGCGGAGGAGAAAGCTGACGGTAAAATATATTTTAGAGCTTTTAACCGTCGAGCGGAGAAATATAAAAGAACGAAACGAATTTTTCGACGGAAAACTACGAAAACCATCATAATGAAAAAAGTATTTTACAGTAGATTGATAAAATTAAAGGATTAAAAAAATCAATAAAGGCGAAAAGTGGTATGCGGTGTGTTTGCTGTATTTCGGTATTATTAGTTCAGAATTATTTGACTATGCGGTATTATTTTTATATACTCCTAAATCATTTCAATGGTGCGGTACCCAAGTGGTAAGGGAGCAGTCTGCAAAACTGTTATTCGCCGGTTCAATTCCGGCCCGCACCTAATCTTAAACATATTGCTATGCTGCCCGGCTAGCTCAGTTTGGTTAGAGTACTTCCTTGACATGGAAGGGGTCGGAAGTTCGAGTCTTCTGCCGGGCATTTTTTCAATGGTTAGTAGAATAATGAAAAAATATCCAAATCGGTTTTAGCCAAACAATCTGAAGTACCTCTCTTTGGCACTCTTTTGGTGCATGCAAAGAGAGATGTTGCTTCTTTTCATCCCGTCCGGGACACAAAAATGGAAGGGGCATAGTATAGAGAATTAAAAGATTATACTGGCGAAGAAGTCTATAAATTTGACGTAACTGTTTTTGGCAAAGTAGACTCTTTGCACGATCCGATATAATCGATAAAGAAAGCTCAAGAGCTTATGGCTCAGACATGTTGAGCATTCTTTCTTTTTGGTTAATGGCAAGCTCTGTCGGAAATATGGCCATGTTTCTTGCGGAATGCGATTCCGGCGATTCTTTAATAGTTTCAAGAAGTTCGCACAAGTCAATTATGACGGGAATTATTATGTCCGGCGTGTGGCCTATTTGGATTCAGCCTAAAATCGACCGGAATTTAGATTTAATTTTTAATTCAACTTATGATCATATAAAAGATGCTTTGGACAGATATCCAGAAGTTAAAGCCTTATAATGGCATAGTCGCGGAATTAAGCAGGATTGTTGACTTATGCCATAGAAAAGCAAAAATAGTTTCTATGCTTCAGATTACAATCCCCCAATTATTTAATTCTTGCAACTCTTGATTTGGCAAGAAGACAGGCATTTCTGCGCGGCGAAGAAAATTTTAACATAGTTATAAAGGCTGCAGAATGGGGACGCACATATATAAATGACAATATTAATTCAATGGAATGTTTTACGCGTCAGAAAATGCAGAAATTGGGATTTGATCTGGTATTACAAAACTTACAGTAAACGTTACAAAAACTGGGCTTTTCGGCTATAAGATTGAAAATATTCTCGCAAAATAATATAATTTGTGGTTTGACTATACCGATTTATTTAATTTAGTTGCAATTATATGCAATTATTGGTGAAGGTTAAGAAAAATCGGATGTAAAAATTTTGGTAAATGCTCTTGAAAATATAAGCGAAAAATATCGCGGCAAACAAAAAACTGGGTGCTTAAGATTCCGCCTCTTGTGACAGAAGTGGTTATGAGACCCAGAGAAATATTTCTTCCAAACAGTGCAAAAAAGTGAATTTGAAAAAAGACATGGGATACGTTGCCGCGCAGACTTTTACGCCTTATCATCCAGGCATTCCGGTTTTAATTCCCGGCGAAGGAATTACAGAAGAAGTATGCGATTATTTTATTGATATACCTTCTAAAGATATAAGAGTAAGCGGGCAGGAAACCGATATTGAGGACAGTGAAAGTTCTTACAAATTAACGGAGAAAATAATGAATAGAAAGGATTTGGCGAGTTTAAAAAAAGTCTTAATACAAAAAAGAATGGAATTTTTAAACAAAACGAGCAAAGCTCAAAGAGAAATAGATATCGATTTAAGTGCTAATGTCGGAGATGAAATAGATACTGCAAGCCAGAATAGCGAAAAAGAAATGTATTTTGAACTTGTTGCAAACGATAAAGTAACCTTAGATGCTATAAATGATGCTCTTGCAAAAATAGAAAAAAATACTTATGGCACATGCGAGGGCTGCAACAATAATATTCTGTTGGAAAGATTGAAGGCAATCCCGTGGACAAAGCACTGTATTCAATGTCAGAAAGAAGCTGAAAACCCAAAAAATAAAAAATGATACCGTCAAATTTTATGTTATGGTTAAAAAGCATAATTTCATTTGCGTTAATATTTTCTGTCGGATTTTTGTTTAAAAAATATTTTGCAAAGCTTATTCAAAATATTTTTGCAAAAGTCGGGCTTGTTTTACTTGGAAAAGTACTTGCAATATCAAGCAGCTATATTTCTTTTTGGTTCTTTCTTATAGCTTTGTACGCGGCTTTTTTAATAGCGCCTGTAAATAATACGAGCGCGGTTGCGGTTATTCATAAATTGTTTTATGTAGTATTCGCTTTTTCCATAGTTGTTTTTGTCGCGTCAGTTCTTTCTAAAGTTTTTCGTAAATCTGTTCCTGAAAAAATCGGAGCAAACATAATAAAATTTAGCGTGATATTTGTCGGTTTGATATTAATATTAAATCAGGCGGGCATTAAATTGACACCTATTTTAACGGCATTGGGTATAGGTTCGTTGGCGGTAGCTCTTGCACTTCAGGATACTCTCGCCAATTTTTTTGCGGGGATAAATATTCTTTTAAGCAAACAAATTGCAAAAGGTGATTATATTAAGCTTGATTCGGGGCAGGAAGGGACGATAATAGAGGTTAATTGGAGAGTAACTCTTATGAAGACGATCTCCAATACGGTTATTTCAGTACCAAATAGTAAATTGTCATCTGCAATAGTGACAAGTTTTCAGTTCCGCAAAGCTGAAATTAGTGCTTCGGTAAACTGTGGAGTGGCGTACGGCAGTGATTTAGAACGTGTAGAAAAAATTGCGATACTTGCGACTCAGGAAATACTGTATAAATGTGAAGACTCTGTAAAAACTTATACTCCGATAGTGCATTTTATAGGCTTTGAGGATTCTTCGATAAATTTTATTTTAATTTTCAGGGTAAAAAATATTTATGCAAGAAGTTTTATTCAGAGCGAAGTGTTTAAAAATCTGTATAAAAAATTAAATGAAGAAAAAATAGAAATTCCATTCCCTCAGAGGGTTGTTAAGCTTAACAAGCATTGATACAAATTGGTTATATATATGAAGTTTGTTCTAAATTCAAAAATATTTAGAGCTGCGGTAACGCAGGCTAATGTGAAATATGAGGACAGTACAACAATAGACACGGATCCTTGTGATAAAGCTGGTTTTTTGATAGGGAAGAAAGTTGTTGTTATTTCAAATATAGGGGGGGGGGGGACTTACGTAATTCCGGGCAGTGTCTGACCAGGAGTAATTTATATAAATGGAGCGGCAGCCCATCTTATAAAGGCGGGCGAAGAAATAATAGTAATGGGGTTTAGGCTTTCGGATAAACCTATTAACCCAAAGATTGTTTTTGTTGACAAAAACAATAAAGTTATAAAATAAAATAGTTTGATTAACAAGTGTTTAAAATCAGTCGGGGCGTGGCTCAGTTGGCTAGAGCGCTCGGTTCGGGACCGTGAGGTCGCTGGTTCAAGTCCAGTCGCCCCGATTTTAATAAGAATATTGAAAAATTTTATAGTTAATTATTGGTTTAAGAATGCCATAAATTACCTGTATTGTTTGTCCTGAATTTATAATTGTGCCCTGATAGCTCAATTGGATAGAGCAGATCCGTCCTAAGGATAAGGTTGGAGGTTCAACTCCTCTTCAGGGTAAACCGAAGCGTTTTTAAAACATTAAACTATAAAACAAACCTCAATAATCATCTTTGCCAAAAACAAAAGATTTTTTAGAAATTTTGGAGTAAATTTCTGACAAATCCGATTTGCTACGATAAAAAATATAATAAGATTGTCATGAGGTTTGCACCTTTGATGATGAATGATGGCTTCAGGCAAAGATTTGTCTTGTGCCAAAGAAATGTTTAAAAAAACTTTTAAGTGTTGGATAGCTACCTACGGTTAACGAAAATTGTGATGTGGAAGAAGTGTTAAAAAATATAGGTTGAGGGTCTACAAAAACAGAAACTACAGTTGCTCAGAAACAAGAGCAGTTTGAATTGCCGTTTTTAATCGATAATGTGTTAGGACAAAGAAAGCAAAAAGGCAAAAAATTGAACTGGAAAAAACTCTGTATCCGGAATTATATAAAGAACGCGGAGCTTATAAAAACAATGTGTTTGTCATAGATGCAAATGGCGATATTTTTAAGTGTTTTGAAAATGTATTTAATAAACCTGAATATATCGGAAATATAAGAAATAAAAGTATGAATTTAACTTACAAGTATACAGAATTGGATAAAAAAGATTTTGATTTTGAAAAATTAGAGCGTTATCAATGAAAATTATTGCCTATATGTAAGGGCGGATGTAATATGGGTAAGGAGATTTAAAAAAGAGACCAATATAGGAAATTTTTTGGGGATTTACATCCTGACAATTTTGTGTGATGTTACAACATATTATCATTGGAATTTTGCTTGGGTTTTTGGGATGTCAAGTTAAGCAGAAAGTAATTACTTTAGGGCAAGCAATTTTTATTTATAGTATATCGAATAATCTTTTTTATGTTATTAATGATTTTTGGAGCCTTTATTTTTTTACTAAAAATTCCGATGGGACTTGGAGAAGAATTAAAAGAATATTGCTTAGAGAATGTGAAAATAACGATGTTAATAATGATATTGAAAAAATTAACAGTATAGTTTTTTAAAATGTTTCAGTAGAAAAAATAGCAGAATTATATTAAAAAATCTGAATTTAAAAATTAATTCAAATGATAAGACTGTTTTAATTGGGAATACCGGTGTTGGTAAGGCGACAATTTTAAATTTAATAGTACTTTTTGATAATGTATCTGCCGGAAACATTCTAATAAATGATAAAGATTTATATGATATAAACATTAAAAATTTTCGATCTAAAATATCCTATTTCACGCAAGATTCTTTTTTATTTAATATGACTATTAAAGAAAATATTTTGTTAAGTTTAGATCATAATAGTGAATAAAAAATATTTGGAAATTTTAAGAACATGCAAACTTGATAATTTGGATGATAAAAAAGTTGTAGGAAATAAAGATATGTTTGTTTCGGGAGGGGAAAAACAAAGGATAGCTTTAGCAAGATGTCTAATGAAAAATCCTGAAGCTTTATTGTTAGATGAGTTTGGAAATTCTATTCACGGAAATATGGAAATAGAAATTTATAAGAATTTAATTGGTTTTTATAAAGACAAAATTATTATTGCTGTTTTTCATAGATTAAATATTGCCAATTTGTTTAATAAAAAAATTCAGTTGTAAATTGTTATCGAGAGATAAATGATTCAAAAACAAATGTTTTTTATAAATAATTTCATTATAATAATTTCTATAATTTTTATTGTTGTTTTTTTTTTCCAATGTTTACAATTAATATTCCTTTAGATTATAAAGTCAATATAGTAAATACGGGAAATTTGAATATGAAAAAAGATTTATTTGTAAAACTTGACAAAAATATGATGATTATAAATAATTATAATGGAAATTTTGAAATTAGCAGGTATAATGTTCAAAGGAATCAAATTGTTTTAGATATACGGCAATTTAATATAGAGAATGCTTTAAAAATATTTTATAGTTTTTAAAAAAATGTTATAAGTTATATTCTAAAAAAAGTTAGTTTAATTCAGAAATGTTTGCATTAAAAATTCTGCTGACTTCTTCTTTACTTCTGCTGTTTTTGGTTAACACTAAAAATATGAATAACAACAACTTATAAATCACTTACAAATACAAAATAATAAGATTTATATAAGTGTTTTTACCATTGCAACGCTCAGATAATCGTTGATAGTTTTCATATCTATAAACGAATATATAAATTAATATCACCCAAACAATATCACTATTACCATCAACGACAATTGATTCTGAAGTCGCAAATAATTACAGCAATAATGCGCGTGCTGAACGGCTTGATATTATGTTTAATTTAATAGGTTAATTAATACGATAAGTTAAGTAGTGTGTTAGCAGCTAACCCCTGTATTTTGAAAAATATAATAGAGGAAATAATGTTTAATATTGATTTTGAAAAATATGATTCTACTCTTATAACAGCAGTATGTATATGTATTGTTTTCGGATCATTTATGGTATTTTCGTCAAGTGCTGTTATGGCTGACGTAAAATGGACAAATCCTTACAAGTTTTTTTTGAGACAGATTTTGTGGATTATATTTGGATTTGTGGCAATGTTTGCGACAAGTTTTTTGATTAATTATAAATTTTATAAAAGATACGCAAAATGGATTTATTTATTTGCGCTGGTTTTGGTCACTGCGGTTTTATTTGTTGGAGTTCTGCGGTTGGGAGCAAAAAGATGGCTACAGATAGGTCACTTTACTCTGCAGCCTTCAGAATTAGCCAAGATTGCATTAATTATAAACGTAGCTGACTTTATATCGAGAAAAAAAGCGTTAGTTGAGAAGTGGAAAGGGTTAATAGTGCCGGGATTTGTTGTTTTGCTTATGCTTTTTCCAATTGCCATAGAACCTGATTTAGGCACGCCTATTTTAGTGTCCGGAGTATGTTTTGCAATGCTGTTTTGTGCGGGAATGAAAATGAATGCTGTATTTGTCAGTGGTTTAGCGGCAGTTCTTTTAACGGTTGAAGAAATTATGAGAAAGCCTTACAGATTTGCAAGGGTTAAAGATTATCTTAATTATTTTATAAATATTGATGTATCTTCTTATCAAGTAAAACAGTCTTTAAATGCTCTGGGTTCAGGCGGTTTTTTTGGTAAGGGTCTCGGTAAAAGTGAAATGAAGCTCATGTATCTCCCTGAAGCACACACTGATTTTATTTTTCCAATTATCGGTGAAGAACTCGGGTTCCTTGGGACAGTCTCGGTTATTGCGTTTTTTATCTACATATTCTTCAAAGGTATAAAAATGAGTAAAAATATGCCTGATATTTTTTCACAGTATTTGTGTTTAGGAATAACGTTCCTGATAGTTTTTCAGGCTATTGTAAATATTTCCGTCACTACGGGAATGTTTCCAGCAAAGGGACTGCCGCTTCCGTTTATATCTTTTGGAGGAACGTCACTCATTATAACTATGGCAACTTCAGGAATATTAATAAATTTATCACAATATAAGAAAAAACAGAGCAGAACGTGAAATGGAATATCTCTCTAAATTTAATTCAGCTTACTGCTAAAGGACTCAGTTTTACAATAATTGTTTTTGAGTAGTTAAAGACAGTTAAAAACTGTGGAGTGAAAATGGGAAATGGAAATATAGTTATTGCTTCAAGTGGAACGGGAGGACATATCTATCCCGGCATAGCTTTAGCTGAAGAATTTAAGAGTAAAGGATATAACCCCGTTTTTTTTATAAGCAATAATGCTACTTCTTTAAAAATTTTAAAAAACAGCGGATTTGAATATATTGAATTTAATATTTCAGGAATACCGGGAAAA
>LQAB01012216.1_pt1 | contig 49621 bp, 56 predicted proteins | sample 654521 | NCBI WGS metagenome assembly LQAB01 (sample SAMN00762031, study PRJNA78659) | termite gut metagenome | isolation source: bacterial endosymbionts found in Trichonympha flagellates filtered from... | host: Zootermopsis nevadensis | place: USA: Mt. Pinos, Los Padres National Forest, CA ... | reverse complement strand
CACTCCTGAAGATGTAATGAAAAATCCTAAATCTTTTACGGGATATTACTTGAGAAATCATATTAATCGTCATAAATAGCACGGCAAAAATATGAAACAATGTTGCCGTTAAACAGTCGGTTGCCCGTGTGGGGATAACACATCGTCGGTAAAAATTTTGACAGGTCGTCGGAATTTCTTATAGAGTGGCAGGTAAGAATATAAAAAAGCTTTTCATGCATAATAGAAAAGGAATGATAAAGTGCATTTAAATCTTATAGAAGGAATGTGTGTCCCGACTTGGGCGAACATTTACGGGCACGATAACTGCGACCAGACACAGTGCTTCAAAGATAGACAAGAAGGCGACTGCAGTAAGAACATTAAAAGAGTTGCTGAATGATTAAGAGTACTCTCTGTCCGATATGAAAAAGAACATTAGCGATTTGATAGAGAGTAAATAATGGTTCAATGGTGCGTTGTGTGTGGGATAAAACTGAGGACAGGATACTGAACAGGAGAGGTGGTTGTGAGAACAGGTTAAATAAGCTTATGGTATTTGAGAGAAAGGGATTTGCTAGAATTTGAGAGAATAGTAAATGGAAAAGATAGTGGCAGTAAGCTTGTTATGGAGGGGGGCGGTAAAAGAATAAGGTTGTAGAACAAATTACAGGTTACAGAAGACACAAGGACTGTTTATAGGTTTGTTGGCGAAGAGAACGTCAATAAAGTTTTAGTAGATGTGTTAACCGACGACCGTCTCGGCTATGAGTATATTGGCGATGATCTTCGTGAAACCTATCCCATAAAGTTGGGAAATAATTGGTATAAAGTTTTTTTTGGAAAAACATAAATCTAATTGATGGCAATAGAATACGGCGACTTCAGATATATAAAGCGGAACAAATAAATAAAGTATTACTAGTAACAGCAGGGCTTTTGCTTCTTGCCGGAGCGACATGAGAAGTATCCAGAAGTTTGTCCTTGCTTGGATAAACCAAGTTGACAAAAATTTTTAGAGTATTGAAAAAGAATTCTCTGTTATAGATGAGAATGACATTGATAAAGAGCTTGAGGATATTAAAAGAAAGTTTGTTATTGTGTGGGTATGAGAATTTTGCCAAGACTACAGAGAATTTTGAAGTACAGCCGAAATAGCTTGGCGAGAACAGACAAGGTCTGCAAATTATGGCTGGTAATATTACTTCGATACAAAAACGTCTAGATAACCAAGCTGCAGTTATTGAGAAAGAAATTAAACATACTAACAAGACGTTCGGGTGCGAGAAAATTCCCAACAAAGTTATAAACATGCCAGACCAAAGTCAAGAATAGGATGTTAAGAAAACATCGCCTTTGACTTCACCTTCATTTTTTAGAGAAGAGCTGACGGGAAAAGAGATGGAGAAGAAGTACAATAAGTACATAGTTGTTATACCGGAAGAAGACTATCTCGATAACCAGCAAAACGAGATAATATCAAGATGATAATGAATGAAAAAAGGTAGTGGCAGTACAAGCAGAGATAAGGTTCACGTCGGAGTTTTCTGATGTGTACGATATGATTGAAACAACTAAAAACTGTGTGTTTCTTGCAGGCAACGCTGGTACAGGGGAATCAACTTTCCTGCGGTACTTCAAAGATCATACAAAAAAGAGAGTAGCGGTTCTTTCACGACAGGTATAGCCGCACTCAGCGTTGGCGGACAAACAGTACACAGTTTCTTTGGGTTTGCTTCGTTCTGGAGCAAAACTTATTCTCTAAGCTCGTTAACGAGACAAAAGCAAGATTGAATTTTTTAAATTTAAAGTTGATTTTGTATCATTATTCTTTTTTACTTCATCATGTACCTTGTTTTCACTTTTTTTTGAAGAAATATGTATCAATTTATAAAATGAAAATAAATTTTAAAGAAACTTTGTTAAAAGATTTAAAAAAATACAAAGATGGAATTTTTGCAAAACACCATGCAAAATATTTTCAGACGCATAAAGGCGGGTATGGGGAAGGCGATTCTTTTTGGGGTCTTAAAATTCCTCAGCAGCGTATTACAGCTCGTAAATATTGGAAAGATATAAATTTAAAAGACGTTGAAAAATTATTACAGCATAAAGTCCACGAAGTAAGACTTACCGCGTTGATGATTTTAATTGAAAAATATAAAAAAGCAGATGATGATGCTAAATCAGTTATAGTAAAAATATATTTGAAAAATTCTGAATGCATTAACAACTGGGATTTAGTTGACTTATCTGCACCATATATCCCGGGACATTATTGGCATAACAATTCTTTAAAAGATTTTTGGAAATACGCGGAGTCGGGAAACCTTTGGAAAGAAAGAATTGCGATGGTTTCAACATTATATTTTTTAAGACAAGGAAGATTTACGGAAACTTTGGCATTGTCAAGGTTGTTTTTAGCGCATAATCATGATTTGATACATAAAGCGTCGGGTTGGATGCTTAGGGAAGTTGGAAAAAGGAACAAAAAGCTGCTTATTTCGTTTTTAGATAGATATTCTAAAGTGATGCCAAGAACTATGTTGAGATATTCGCTTGAAAAACTCTCTCCGAAAAAAAGAGAATATTATATGGAAAAAGACAGATCGGAAAGTGAAAAATAAAAATAACGACACCTCTCTTTTTTTTATGCGAAAAGGATAAAAGAAAACAAATATATTTATATTGCTTTTTCTATTGATATAAATTCCCTACCGTACCGTAAAAATAAGATTTATTAGTTTACAGCCTAACAGTAAAACAGATGAAAAATACTTTTATTGTAATGCAGTAATGCAAGATTAATTCCTAAAAAAGTATGGTAAATAGTTATAAGCAATCACAGTTTTCAATTGTGATTGCTTTGAATTCATCAGAAACTTAATCTAATTCAAGCGAGGCTTTATTTTTTTTGAAATCACATAAAATATGGCAGGGATTTATATCTGAGAGGAACAGATGATAACAAAGAATTTGGTTTTAAGAATTTTTTCGGCTGCAAATATTTTAAGATGGAACGACCATATACGTCCGTTTGATTTTTTTGAACTTGATAAGCAAGCCCACAAGATGATAATCGCTTATATCGTTGCGAAATTTGAAGAAGAAGATGGCAAAGCGATTGACTGGGTGAAACTTATTGAATGCGGGATTTTTGAATTTTTTCAGAGAATAATGCTCACGGATTTAAAGCCGGAAGTTTTTCGCGAGATAATGTCAAAAAAAGAAAAAGAATTAAACAGATGGGTGATAGAAAACTTAAATAATGACTTATCTGTTTTAAAAGGAGAGTTTGGCAAAAGATGTTCAGAATATCTTTTAGAACTGGATTATGCCGCACATGAAAAGAGAATTTTAAGTGCGGCGCATTGCCTGTCGACAAAATGGGAGTTCGGTATAATTTATCCGTGGAATTCAATGATTTACGGCATAGAGAAAACAAAGAAAGAGATAGAAAAAAGTATTGCCGCTTTTGATGATTTGTCAGGCATAAAAAAATTGGTAATAAATAAAAAATATTACGGATTTTTGGATTTATGTGGGCAGCTGCGGTTTCAGCAGAGATGGGCACAGGCTTTTAGAATACCGAAGACAACCGTATTGGGGCATATGCTTACGGTTGCAATTTTTGCATATTTGTTGTCGATGGAAATAAACGCTTCAGACAGGAGAAGATGTAATAACTTTTATTCTTCATTATTTCACGATCTTCCTGAAATTTTAACAAAAGATATTATTAAGCCGGTAAAATCTTCAATAATAGGTCTTGAGGATATAATAAAGCATTACGAAAAGAAGCAGGTTGTCGAAAAAATACTTCCTTTAATTCCGCCTGAATGGCATTTTGAAATGCAGTATTTTATAGAAGATGAATTCTCGGATAAGATTATTGAAAACGGGAAGGTAAAAAAAGTTGATAATGCAGCAGATTTCAACGATAATAAATATAATGCTGTTGACGGAACTTTAACTGAAATTTGTGACAAATTATGTGCTTATATTGAGGCTTCAATGGCATTGGAATACGGTATAAAATCTTCCATTTTAATTAAATCAAAACAAGCCCTTTATGATAAATATTCAAATGTCAGAAAGAAGAACTTATATTTTAAACAGCTGTTTGATCATTTTTAAGAACAAAGAGATAAGAGTAAATTTCTGGAAAGAATAAAAAATATATTTTACTGTTAATGAATAATAGAGTGATACTATTATTGCTTGCAGGCTTAGAAAAAACGGTCAAGAAAAAAATATTGCTCTTGAAATCAAATATAAAAAATTGATTTTAAAAGGTACTGAAATGAAACGAAAAAGAGAATAGAATGCGTTAGTCTCCTTATGAACGTTGACAAATTCTTGCAAGCATTGCAAAAAGAAATCAAGATAGTAGCGTATCGAGATATCTATAGCTGTGAACATGATGTAAGGGCGAATAACTCCTACAAAAACAGTACGGCTGTGCCGGTCAAGGCTTGTCTGAGTTGAGATGCACTGTTCTGGAAATCACAACATCTTGCGCGATTTAGAAGTAGCGATGTGGTGTCAAATACGGAGCGAAGAAAGTAGAAAAAAAGAGAGGGGGGAGGTAAATGAGAACAATCCATGTACAGTATTTTGTAAAGAGCGGAATTTTAAATAATACAACAGCAACTATAAACGTAGTGTGTTGGAAGCAGTATAACTATTAAACACGGAAGAATTATGTTTGCCTGCGGATGTCTCGTATTTTCTCCTGAATATAAAAAAAGCTGGGACGATGGAAACAGAATTGTGTATAACGTGATTTTACAGGTAGTCGAGGGCAGTGGTAAAAAAATGAAAAAAAATCAACAGCATTTACCACGCTACCTGCCATCAACGATTTTTCTTTAAACATTTTCACAGCCCCGCAGTTTATATAGCAAACTTGATGAGATTAATACCCTTTATAGTTGAGCAAGAAAATCATACAATAAAATATTTGAGGCGGCGTCCCTTAAGGCAAAGAAGAGGGATAAACTGACATTATTTTAAGCAAGTTCATTACGTGACAAGAAATGTTTCAGAAATTTATTATACGGACTTTGTAAGAATTTTAAACATTGTCAAAAAACAGTATGATTATTAATTTCTTTGATAAAACAATTATGTATATTGAATTTATTGTTTTGCAAAGTGTTTTAATATTAATTTTAAAATAGCATTCCAAATAATAACAGGGGAAGCAAATCCTGAAATTTTAGATAGAATTTTTAAAAAAGGATAGGAAAAAATGAAAAAAACTTTAGACTGTAAAAGTAAAAAATTATAATTACTAAAGATGGGACTTTTGTAAAATCTCATCGCCGTTCAAAATAAACAAATAGAAATAAAAAGAAGCCATAATTCAATAGATTAAAAGAGTAAAAATTAGAAAAAATTATGGATGTATATTTATACAGTTTCTTTGCAATATTTTTGCTTTCTTGTCCAACCAAGCATTGAGGTGTTGTTATGAAAAAATTTCTTATACGTATATAAGAATTAACTTATGTCATTTCTGCTGGGTTTTCTGTATAAAACTTTAACATATCTGTTGCATAATCGTTTATTTATTTAACAGTTATTTAAAACAATGTAATGTTTCATCTATAGGAATAATTCTGTATTGAGTGCTAGAATAGAACTTGTTTAGAAAATCTGTATATAGTTCATTTACTATAAAATAAATTAGCACCCTCGCTAAATCCTACTAGGGAATAAAGCTGTCCTGTTTTATTCATACTTATCCAATAATTTCCGTTACAGTAACCGTTAGTTCTTTCTGAATCAGAAAAAAGACTTGTTGAAAATAACAATAATACCAAAATGCTTAAAACAATTTTTTCATAATTTCTTCTTCAATCAGTTGTAAAATTTTTGACTGCTTCCTCAAAAAACAAAGTAAAAATATGCTGAGGAGGGGATTCGAACCCCTACCGCCCTTTGGGAGACAGGCTTCTGAGACCTGCGTGTCTGCCGTTCCACCACCTCAGCTTTATTTAAGTCAATTCAATTATGCGCATACGTTTCCATTTATTTGTTTTATATCTTAAGTAAAAAGAAAGCGTGAGCATAATGCCATAAATAATTAAAATGCTCCAGCATGCGTATAATCCCATCTTAAATACGTTTATGGCTAAATACATATGTATTGATGTAAGTACGAAAAGTGTTAGCAGAGTTTTCATTACGAAACTTGTATCTCCAGCTCCTTTTATTGCCGAAGAAAATATAATACTTGACGATTCGAAAAGTGTAAATACGGCTATAAATCTTAAAAGGATAATTACGGTTGGTTTTATTTGCTCAATAACTAAGGACTCTGAGCCTTTTGAGAAAGGATATATAAGTATATTTGGTATAAAAATATATACAAAAACCATCGGGATGATATATGCGCATACTATATGAAGTGCTGTTTTAACGCCTGTTTGCGCAATGGAAGCTTTGTTTTTACTGAGATAATTCCCTACGATAATTGATGTTGTGACTCCGCATCCTGCAACCGGCGTATAAAAAAGGGAATAAATAGTTATAGTCAGATTTGTAGCTGACAGTTCTAACGTGCCGAGAGTGCCTACTATTAATGTAAAAAATGTGAATATGAATATGTCAAAAAAGAGGTGGATTCCGTTTGGAAAACCAAATTTTATAAGACGCTTAATAAAGTTAAAGTCCGGTTTAAATTTTCTTGTGTTAAACATCGCGTTATTTTTCTTTGAAGTTATCAAAAGCAAAAATATAATGAGCATTAAAATTGAGCTGATAATGGTTGCAATACCTGCTCCCTCTATGCCTAGTTCTGGAAATCCGCATTTACCGAAAATAAAAAAATAGTCAAGAAAGATGTTTAAGATTATACCTGCTAGATTTACAATTAGAATAGTTTTTGTCTTTCCTCTGCCTGAATAGAATCCCGCTATAGCGGAAGCTGAAAGATATGGGAATGCTCCATAGCATAGAACTTTAAAATATTTAACTTCTTCAAAAATAATATCCTGAGGATGTCTTGTCAGGTTAAAAATATTTTCGGAAAAAAGTGCAATGAAAAGAATTATAAGCGAACTGAAAAATGAAAGATAGATACTTTGCCAAACAGACGGTCCTATTGCTTTATAATTTTTTTTCCCGTTATACTGCGAAATAAAAACATCGATATAAGATACTGTTCCTATAAATATATCCATAATTGAACAGTTTAGAAGCCCGGCTGGAACAGCCGCTGCGTATGCAGTATTAGAGTACCATGCAAGAAAAAATCTGTCTATAAAAGATTGAAATGCCCACGCTCCTATGGAAATAATCAAAGGAATAGCTATTTTAAGAAACTCCGAATATCCTGCGACAACACCCCATCGCTTTTTTATGAGAGTAAAAGTTTTTAGACTGAACATATTATGTATTTTATATAATTATTACTTTATTCTCAAATTGCTAAAACGGCGATTGAAGACATAATGTCGCTTTCTTTTTTCTGTCATATATTATAAAATCTGCCTGTTATGTAAAGAAGGAGTAATAAGGTGGATAGTTTTATTGAATTAAAAAAAGTTTCTGTACTTCGTGGCGATAGAAAAATTTTAGATGATATTAGTCTTGATATAAGTTCCGGCGAAAATGTTGTGGTGATAGGTCCTAACGGCTCGGGAAAATCTACTTTTATCAAACTTATAACCGGTAAAATTTACCCGTCTTATACCGGGAATGATACGGTTTGTAGGTTGTTTGGGCATAGACGGTGGAATATGCATGATTTGCGCAGTATGCTTGGAATAGCAACAAGCGAACTCCAACATGATTTTCATAAAGAGATAACGGGTTTTGAAGCCGTTTTGTCGGGATTTTTCTCAAGCGTCGGAATATCTAACAATCATACTGTTACAAAAGATATGACTAAAAAAGCCAGTGACATGATTGATTTTTTGGATGTATCTTCTCTAAGAAATAAAAAACTTGAAACTATGTCGTCCGGAGAAGCAAGAAGATTTTTAATAGCAAGAGCACTTGTAAACAATCCTAAAGTTTTAGTTTTGGACGAACCGTCAAACAGTTTAGATATCTCATCATCTTTGAAACTTCACAATACAATGAGAAAAATTTCATATTCCGGAACAAAAATAATACTTGTAACACATTTGGTATCGGACATTATTCCTGAAATGAACAGATTCGTCTTTTTTAAAGGCGGGAAGATTTTTGCTGACGGAAAACGCAGTGAAGTTTTTACTTGCGATAAACTCTCTTCTCTTTTCGATATGAAAGTTAAACTCGCCGAAAATAACGGCTTATGCTGGATTACGGCAGTGTAGTTATAGAGGTTTTCATTGTCAAAATACTGGCTGCTTCCTTTTATGCATTTGTCGCGCGTATCTGTCATTTTCATACACATATATAAAATGTGTTATCATATTGAAAATTTCAGAAACATTTATATATGGTGGCAAGCTGATTTCAGTTTGCTGTCATATACTTTACCTCCCCCCCCCCCCCCCATATTTTGCAAGGATTAACACACAATGAGAAAATGGATAAAATTTATTATTATACCCTTAGGTTTTTTGGTTTTTATCGGGGCGCTGATATTGCTTCACGATCAATTGAAAAATTTAAACTACGCTGATATTATAAACGCATTAAAAGCAATACCGGTATTGAGAATTACAATAGCTTTATTTTTGTCTTTATCGTATTATCTGATTTTAGGCGGATATGATGTTGTCGCATTTAAGTACATAGATTTAAAAGTTCCGTTAAGTTTCAAAGACATTTTGTTCACATGTTTTATAAGCAACGTTTTAGGAAACAATACCGGCTATTCAATGTTTTTTGGTGGATCAATACGATACAGACTTTACTCAATATATAACGTTTCAATGGTTGACGTTACAAAGGTTCTTCTTTTTTCTTCAATGACAATCTGGATTGGTCTTTTAACGGTTGGCGGACTTATTTTTACTTTTGCGCCTGTTTCTCTGGAAAGAACGTTTGGTTCCAGTTTTACTACTAGAGCAATAGGTCTGTTTTTCATTGCTGTTCTGGTTTTGTATATTTTTTTGAGCACGCTGCATTCAAAACCGATAAAAATATTTAAATGGAGTGTGGCTTTTCCAGATATCAAAATTGTTTCTTCGCAGATTTTGCTTGCCACATGTGACTGGCTTATCGCATCGTTTATTCTTTACATTCTTATGCCTGGCGTAGAAATATCTTATTTTGTTTTTCTTAAAGTTTTTCTTGTATCGCAGCTTTTGGGAATTATAAGTCAGGTGCCTGGCGGTATGGGGGTTTTTGAAACTGCTTTTTCAAAGCTGCTTCCAAATTCCGCAAACAACCCTGAAATTATCGTGGGGTTGCTTACTTACAGGGTGATATTTTATTTCTTCCCACTTTTAATAGCGCTTGCTCTTTTATGTGCTTTTGAGATTATGATGTTTATAAAGAAATTTAACAGGAGCGCGAAGATTTTCGGAAAGACTATTTCTTCTGTTATAATTCGGGTTATATCACTGTCGTTATTTTTGGCCAGTATGATTGTAGTGTTTTCTACATCTATGCCTTTCGATGTATCGCAGCTAAAATTTGCCATAAACCTTCTTCCTGCGTGGTTTGCCGATTTATCGCATTTTCTGCTGAGCATTACGGCAATAGAATTGCTTTTTGTTTCAAAAATGTTGCAGCTTAGAGTTAAAAATGCGTGGAGTATTGCCTGCATTTTGATAAGTTTTACGATTGTTCTTATACTCGTGGTAGGCGAGTCACCTTTGATGCTTTTGTGTTTTATAGTGTTGCTGATCACTCTTTTATTTTCTAAAAAATATTTTTACAGGGATATATCGATATTGAATACGGTGTTCAGTGCGTGGTGGTTTAGTGCCATTTTGGGAGTTTTTGTTTTATCGGTATGGATAGGATTCTTTGTAAATAGGCAGGATATTTTTTCTTGGATACATTTGGGCGTATTTTTTAAAAACATTTTAAGTACTACGGATGCCGCAAGATTTTTAAGAGCAAGTCTTGGCATAGGAATTATAATCTTTATAGTTGTTTTGGAACAGATATCAAGAAATTTCTTTAAGAAACCCACCTCATTTACAAAGTGCGATATAAAAAGTATAGTCGACTTTTCGGATTACACATATTCGTTCAATGCGTTTTCCGCTGATAAAAGTTATATTCTAAACGATGAAAAAGATGCATTTATTATGTATGCAAAATCAAAAGACAGTTGGATTGCTTTGGGCGACCCTGTCGGAAAATTCGAGCACAAAAACGAACTTTTATGGAAATTTAAAGAAATGGCGGACAAGGCTTCGGCAAAACTCGCCTTTATCGGAATAGATCATAAACACGTACAGATTTATGGCGACATAGGACTTGATACTTTTAATATAGGGCAGGAGGCGAAAGTTCCTTTAATGAGTTTTAACAAAGGAGACGGTCGTTTTGAATATTTTTGCCGTTTGGAAAAAGAAATAGAAGATGCAGGATTTAAATATCAAATAATGAGTGCCGGACAGTTTGAACAGTACAGAGAGCTATTTGCAAAGATAAACAAAGAGTGGGAGAAAAATACCAACTATCTTAAGAGAAATTTTATACCGGGAAAATACGACGAATCTTATATGAAAGATATGGACTTTGGGATATTGGAAAAAGCCGGCAAAATTTATGCTTTTTCAGTTATTACAAAAACTAAAAATAAGTGTGAGTTGTCTTCCGAAGTCGTAAGGTATATAAAATACGATTATGACGTTTTTGCTTATATTGTGTTTAAAAACATTTTGTGGGCTAAAGAAAACGGATACAGTTGGTTTAATTTAGGTTTTGCATGTTTTCTGTCAGTGAATAATGGTGGCGGAGTGATAAAGAATTTTGCAAAAATGTTTATGTTTGCCGAACATTTTGATTATAATCTTGTATTTTTGAGAGAATTTAAAAATAAGTTTTATCCTGTATGGCATAACAAATATATTGCAGTGCATTCGGGTAAGTATATCGTTACTTTTATTAAGAATTTTACGGCTCTTGTTTCTCCGCTTAGAACGGTCGGCGGAGAACATTTGTTCAGAAGGTTCTTTAAAAGATGAAAGCGTGGGATATTTTTTATCAAAATATTTCTCAGAACGGCTTTGTTATACATGGAGATAAAATTATTTTGTCAGTGTCGGGCGGTATGGATTCCATGTGTATGTTACATTTGTTTTGGCGTCTTGCAAAAAAAATGGATATTGTTCTTTTAGCGGTAAATTTTAACCATAATTTAAGAAAAGAATCCGTAAAAGAAGCGAAAACCGTCAAGGATTTGTCTGCTGAATTCGGAATAGACTGTCTTCTTGAAGAAATAGACGTAAAAGAGTATTCCAAAAAACATTCTCTTTCGGTTGAGACAGCCGGGCGTAACTTGAGATATTTAATTCTTGAGAGGATTGCAAAAAAATATAAGTGCAATAAAATTGCCACCGCACATAATGCGAACGATAACGCTGAAACTGTGCTTATGCGTTTTTTGAGAGGGAGCGGAAATTTTGCGGGCATACCGCAGAAAAGAAAAATAAGCAGAAATCTTGTCGTAATACGCCCGCTGCTTCCGGTTAAAAGAAAATTGATTGAAGAATATGTCAGAAATCATAAGCTTCCATTTTGCACTGATAAATCTAATTTTTCAGATGTGTATACAAGAAACAAAATAAGGCTGTCGCTTATGCCTATTTTTGAAAAAATAAACCCTATGGCTGTAGAACATATTTTTGCTTTAAGCTGCATACAGTATCGGGAAAATGCGTATCTGGAAGAAATTTCGGCTAAATTTTTAAAAAAGTGTGCAAAGAAGCAAAAGAATCGGATTTTGTTTGATTTAAAGACGTTTTTACGGTATAATGAAACAATACGATTTAGAATTCTAAAAAACCTATTGCCGCAAAAGAAATATAATTCACATATTAACCTGATAATGCGTAAAATTTTATTGTCAGATACGTCTGTTTATAGACTCTCTGCCGGTTGGATTTTTAAAATAAAATTAGATAAAGCTTGTTTTATAAGAAATTAGAATTTATGAAAATCGGAGATATGTATTATATACGGGCGTTATTTTTTTTCTGAGAAAAGTAAAAAAGAGAATCTCTGAATTCGCGTCGTGGAATATCCGTCTGTTTTAAAGATAAAGAAATTTCGCTTATTTTGTTTTAGATGTCAAGGTTATTTGGAGATGTATGGTTATTTTGCTATAGGGCGCGATTTGGATTCCGGCGGTTTTTTTCAGGGGATTGCTTTTACACAGGAAAATTAAAAGGAGTTTTTTAAATGAAGAAGAGCAATCCATGGTTTATATTTTTTTGGGTAACGTTGTTAGTTATTGTATTTATGTTTATAAATTTTGCTAGACAGGGAGGGAATGAAGTCGAGCTTGAATATTCCCAGTTTAAACAGCATATAAAGGCGGGTAGCGTATTTAAAGTTTTGGTTTCTCCCGTACTTATCAAAGGACAGTTCAGGGACAATGACGGAGTTTTTAAAAGATTTAAAACTGTTCCTATGGATGATCCAAATCTTGTAAAAGATATGGAAGACAATAAAGTGCTTGAATTTTCGGCTACGGAAGAGAGCGGATGGCTTGGATCTTTACTGTTAAATTGGGGACCCGTAGTTCTTTTGATTTTGTTCTGTTTTTGGATGATGCGCGGTATGTCTATGGGAAACAAGCAGGCTATGTCTTTTGGTAAAACAAAAGCAAAACTTGCTGTCGGCACTTCAAAAAAGATTACTTTTAAAGATGTTGCTGGTTGCGGTGAGGCAAAAGAAGAACTTCAAGAAATAATAGAGTTTTTAAAAGATTCGGCAAGGTTCCAAAAACTTGGTGGAAAAATTCCTAAAGGTGTTTTGCTTTTCGGATCTCCGGGAACAGGAAAAACACTGCTTGCAAAAGCTATTGCAGGTGAAGCCAATGTTCCATTTTTCTCTTCAAGCGGTTCGGAATTTGTCGAGATGTTTGTAGGTGTTGGTGCTTCAAGAGTAAGAGATCTCTTTGAGCATGGCAGAAAATCAGCTCCGTGTTTGTTGTTTATAGATGAGATAGATGCCGTAGGCAGACACAGGTTTGCGGGCATAGGTGGTGGACATGATGAAAGGGAGCAGACGTTAAATCAGCTTCTTGTTGAAATGGATGGTTTCGATAGCAAGGAGGGCGTGATTCTGATTGCTGCAACAAACAGACCGGATGTTTTAGATCCTGCGCTTTTAAGGCCGGGAAGATTTGACAGACAGGTTATTATTCCAAGCCCTGATCTGAAAGACAGAGAAGAAATACTTGGTGTGCATTCAAGAAAAATAAGACTTGATGGCGATGTAAGCTTAAACATAATTGCAAGAAGAACTCCAGGATTTGTCGGTGCGGATCTTGCAAATCTTGTAAACGAGGCCGCTCTTCTTGCGGCAAGAAATAGCCAAAAAACCGTGAATATGAAAAATATTGAAGAATCGATAGATAGAATTCTTGCCGGACCTCAGAGGAAATCGCGTTTGATGTCTGATAAGGAAAAGAAGATTATTGCTTATCATGAGGCTGGACATACTCTTGTCGCAAAATTTTTGCCGTCGGCAGATCCTGTGCATAAAGTTTCTATACTTCCGCGCGGGCACGCTTTGGGATATACGCTGCAGCTTCCGGAAGAAGATAAATATTTAACTTCAAAGTCTGAGCTTTTGGATAAACTTTCAATATTTTTTGGCGGACGTGTTGCTGAAGAGCTTGTGTTTTCCGAGATTACTACGGGCGCGCAAAACGATATATCTAAAGCGACGGAAATTGCCATGAGAATGGTTACTGAATTTGGCATGAGTGATAAAATAGGACCTATGGCTCTTCAGAGACCTAATGAGGAGGTGTTTTTAGGAAGAGATATTTCAAGAGATGCAAGGCATTCAGGGAAAACTTCTGAACTTATAGATGAGGAAGTTAAAAACATTATATATAGTTCAAAAAGCAGAGCTTCTAAAATTATTAAAGATAATATGAGCATTTTAAATAAAATTGTAAGCTATCTTCTGGAAAGAGAAAACTTGAGCGGTGAAGATATAGATAAAATAATAAAAGGTGAGAAATTAGCACCTTTATCTGAAAGCAGTTCTGTTGATACGGAAAGTGAAAAAAAGTCTGCTATTGAAAAAAAAGCTATAAATGAAAGGGTTATGGTTAACTGACTTGGCTATGGAGCATTCATTGTCGGAATTAATCTTAAGTTGGCTGAAAGTGGGAAAAGTACTAAGTGAAAATATTTAATTTTGATGAAAAAAAAGCACAAAGAGCCGTAAAACTTTTGCTTGAATCTTTCGGTGAAGATTTAAACAGAGAGGGTATAAGACGTACGCCTGAAAGAGTTGCGGAGTTTTATAGGGAAGTATTATCTGGGAATGAAATTGGTCCTTTAAAATTTGTTCCGGTGCATTATACGACAGAAGATCATGAAGAGATAGTTTTAGTTAAAGATATTACTTTTTATTCTCTGTGTGAGCATCATTTGCTTCCTTTTTTCGGTAGAACGCACATAGCATATATACCTAAAAAAGACAGGATAATCGGAGTATCAAAACTTATAAACCTTGTTGAAATTTTTGCAAATAGACTGCAGCTTCAGGAAAGACTTACAAAACAGCTTGCAGATACCGTGATGGAGTTTGTAAAGCCGCATGGAGTTATGGTAGTTGTTGAAGCAGAACATTTGTGTATGACGATGAGAGGTGTAAAAAAACCCGGTTCAAAAATGATCACTTCTGCCATGCGTGGCATATTTTTGAAAGATGTAAGGACGCGTTCCGAAGCAATGTCTCTCTTGAGAGGGTAGTTTTATATATAAGTATGAAAGTGCCTGGAATTAACGGTGCGGCAAAAAATTGACATTACCGAACCGAACGCAAATTATGCAATAAAATAAGGTTTTTATGCATACGAAATAAACAAAACTGAAAATGGTTTAGTTAATACGCATATATAATATTATAAGAGAGATCTAAGTTTTTCTGTATTTATGTTGTGATTACTAAAGCTGAAGCAATAGCCTGATAATTATTGTTTCTTGTGCGATTTTTTACGTAGTTCCAAAACTATTTTACGGCTGCAACAATCAATTTAAACAGTAAATTCTCATAAAATACCAAATAACTTAAAATAGATAAAAAAGCTAAAACGCCCGCATTTTTTGGATTTGCCCGGCAGATAAAAGAAGAACCCTAATAAAAAAGATGTTTTGTTGCTATGTCTTTGAGATAAAGCTGATGACATTCATAAGCTTAAAAAGGCAATCAAAAAAATCGAAAAAATCATTCTGTTTTATGACACTTATTTTGCTTTAGAGTTATTGATAACTACTTAATTATGATCTTATACGGGAATATTCCAAAAAATTAGTCCCGTAAGCCAATATAGGTTTTTTCTTTCTGATAAATTTATGGGGGGGAGGGGGTAAAATAACTGTATGATAATGCAGACGATTGTAACGACCAGCATATTTGCCGCTATAAGCAATAATAGGGATTTTATAGGGATAAATAGCTTTACGCAAGCGCATAAAATATTTTTGGATATCAGTAGTAAGACTGAGTCTGTTATTTTTAGGTAAGCATTCGTTAGAGTATGTATGAGTAGCAAACAGATTTAAATCATATAATCTTGCTTCGTCTGCTAGCAAATCTTATGGGAATTTCAATTTTTGCTTTTTTCGCTTATCGTTTTGATAAGTAAAAAACCTACTATCACAAGTAGTAAAGCAGGCAACATTTTTTATGCTGTATTTACTGGGCATAGTCGTTAGTTCAGACATATTGCGAAAGGAACAATTTTCAATTTTTCACTGTTCATAAAAGTGTTTAACTCATTTTTATTTTAAAATGCGGACTGCCGGATTAGGCAAGAAATTAAGGGCCACAAACATTAATAGCAATAGAAAGTAATGGGTGCGTAAACTGCCAACGATAAGTGCCTGCAGCGGAGATAAAGCGCTAAATGCTGAATCTGAATCCTAATAATAAAAGGCAATGCGGAAAGCTGGCGAAAATGTTGAGTATTATAAAAGACTGTTAACAGTGATTGCCGGGGCAATAGTTACAGGTTTGATTTATTTTTATTATTACTGTTATAAAAAGTATAATATTAAGGAATCTGAAAAATACTATTTAAATGCTTTGGCGGCAGATGAAAATACTACAGATAAAATAACAAACAGTCTTTCTGTATTTAACGGTGTGTGTAAAATCCGCTTATAGTAGTAAGTTGTAAAACCCCTGTCATTGAGAGATTATTTATCTGCTTTGGCAGTCTGTGTGGTGTATAATAAATGATTGTAAGAAAGGCAGTTGTTAGCAACTTTAGCGACGCTTTGAAACTTGTAAAAAATACTGGTAGCAGTAGTGTCGTTCACGAACTTCTTGCAAAAAAAGGAGTTCTCAATGCGATAGTCATTGAAAAAATAGACAATAGAGCGGCAAATATTTTAAAACAGGAAGCTATTTCTGTCGGAGCTTCTGTCGCATTGAACGAAAATGTCAGCAGATTTAAAAAAGGCGTCTCCGATACGGTTTTATTTGCTACAACAAGTCAAATTGATAAGTTGGTAAACAAGTTTCGCTTACAACCGTTTAGATTGAAAGAAATTGCTTTGAAACTTGAAAATATAGTAAACAAAAAAAAAGTTTTTAAATATAAAGAAAGATATCTAGATTTATCAAATCCGGTTGTTATGGGTATTGTAAATGTAGATCCCAATTCTTTTTCAGGTGACGGGCTTACAGATCCCGATGAAGCGCTTAAACGGGCGGTTGAATTTGAAAGGCTTGGTGCGGGAATAATAGATATAGGCGCCGAATCTTCAAGACCGGGAACAAGGCTTGTCAATGCAAAAACAGAAATAAAGAGACTAATCCCTGCTCTTAAAAGAATAAAGAAAAATGTTAAGATTCCCGTTTCGATAGATACTTATAAGTATGAAACGGCAAAAGCAGCTCTTGATGAAGGTGCGGATATAATAAATGATATTTTTGCTTTAAGGAGAGGCAAAGAAATATCAGTAAAGCTTATTGCGGATGCGAAAGCCGGAGTAATACTTATGCATATGAAAGGCATACCTAAAGATATGCAGACATGCCCGGAATATAAAAATTGCACATCGGAAGTTTATGGATTTCTTGCGAGGCAAAAAGAATATGTGGTTGGTTTTGGCATAGAGGAGGAACGTATTGCAGTTGACCCAGGTCCGGGTTTTGGAAAAACAGTAGAACATAATGTTGAGTTGATAAAGAGTATCGGTGTTTTCTCAACGCTTGGTGCTGTTGTGGGGGCGGTGTCAAGAAAAAAATTTGTAAAAGCGCTTGCAGGTGAAGATAGAACGTCGTTTATTGCTGCAAATTTTCTTGCGGCGGTTTGCGGAGCAGACATTATAAGAGTACACGATGTAAAAGAGACAGTAAAAGTTTTGAAAATAATTGAGACTTTTCGGAGAATATAATGGAAGCTATGTTAAATATTTATAATACATACATAGTCAACATTCTTGATATCTTTATATTTGCAATAATATTTTATAGAATTATTCTTATTATAAAAGGAACAATGGCAATACAAATTGTTGTTGGTATATTGTTTATTTTAGGGTTTACAATAGTTGCAGAATACGTTTTGCATCTAAGAGTGCTGTCATGGCTTTTAAATAGGTTATGGGTTACCGCAGCTGTTATCTTTGTCGTAATATTTCAGCCGGAAATCCGCAATGTCTTAGCTCGGATTGGCGGGCGGCTTTGGGGTTTGAAAGCTAAAGTAAAGGATTCTTATATAACTGAAATTGTCGAAGCTGTTGAAGATTTAAGCGTGTCTATGTCGGGCGGTCTTGTAGCAATAGGAAACAAGATAGGTTTAAAAAACTTTACCGAAACCGGAATATCTTTGAATGCAGATATTTCAAAAGAATTGTTACTTTCAATTTTTAAAAATAAATCCGCTCCATTGCATGACGGAGCTATAATAATATTTAACGATAAAATTTTAGCTGCAGGATGTTTACTTCCTTTATTTCCTTTAAATCACGATACAGGTGTAAAAATAATATTAGGTACAAGGCACAGAGCAGCGCTTGGTTTAAGCGAAGTAACAGATGCGGTTATAATTGTTGTTTCCGAAGAGACAGGGCGGATATCTGTTGCTTATAAAGGAAAGTTAAATTGTAATATATCGTCCGCAGAACTTAGAGAAATAATTAGTACAACGGCAAGGCTTTGAAGTCAAAATGAGAAAGAACTGGCAGCTTAAACTGCTTACTTTATGGCTTGCGATTTTTGTCTGGCTTTGTTGTGGGTAGGGTATAAGTGAAATGAAATTATTTGGAACTGATGGCATAAGAGGCGATTCGTTCAGATTTCCGTTTGATGATATTACTCTTAGGATTATTGGCAAATCAATATCAGAAACTTTGGTTAGTAAAAAAGATATTTTAGTTATACGTGATACCAGAGAGTCCGGAAAAAGAATACAAAAAGAATTAGCTAAAGGAATTTTAAGCGCTGGTGTAACGCCGGTTTTTGGTGGTATTATGCCTACGCCTTCTGCATCTTTTCTTATGCAGAGTGGAAAATATTCGGCGGCTGTAGTGATTTCGGCAAGTCATAATCCGTATATGGATAACGGGATAAAAATTTTTAATTCAAAAGGACTGAAGATAGGAGATTTTGTAGAAGCAGAAATTGAAAAGAAAATAAATAAATATCTTGGTTTAAAAGCTGTTGTTTCAATCAAAAAAATAAAAACAGTGGAGAGTTCTGAGCTCTTAAAATTTTACGACGAATTTATTGTGAGAAATTTTACTGGGAGCGATCTCAAAGGAAAAACGATAGTTATAGACTGTGCAAACGGTGCTTCTTATAAATGTGCTCCTTATGTTTTAAGGAGGCTTGGAGCAAAAGTTATTGCGTTAAATGTTAAGCCAAACGGTAGAAACATAAATTTAAATTGCGGTGCTCTCCATCCTGAATATGCCGCAAAAGCAGTAAAAGAACTTAGAGCGTTCTGCGGATTTGTTTTTGACGGCGATGCCGACAGATTGGTATGTATTGATGAAGGCGGTATTGTAAGAGATGGTGACTATTTCCTTGCTTCGATGGCAGGCTGGTTGAAAAGTAAAAAGAAGCTTAAAAATAACATTTTAGTTACTACGGTTATGGCAAACATAGGGTTTTTTCAGGCTATGAAAAAAGAAAAGATTAAAATAGTATCCGCAAAGGTTGGCGACAGATATGTTATGGAGGATATGAAAAAATATAAAGCGACACTTGGCGGAGAACAGTCGGGACATTTTATATTTAAAGATATTTTAGTTGCAGGTGACGGGCTCCTGAGCGCAGTTATGCTTCTTACAGCATTAAATGACAAAAACAAAACAATATCGGAATTTATGAACGTAATTGAAAAATTCCCGCAGGTGTTTATAAACAAAAAAATTTCTGTAAGAATTCCCGTTGAAAAACTTTCAGAGTCTTATAAACTTATTAAAAATTATGAGAGATCTCTCGGTACAGATGGGCGTATACTTGTAAGATATTCAGGCACGGAAAATCTTTTGAGGGTTATGGTTGAGGGAAAAGAGATAAAAGAAGTTAAAGCAATAGCAGAAAATATAGCGAACAGTATTGAAAGAGAGATTAAATACTATGAATAATATTTTTTTACTCTTTCCTTGCATGGTTTGTGTCTGCCTAATAAAACAAACGAAACTGTTGGCAGAGAAAGATCGGCTGTCACTATGTTTGAGTATTACAATGTTATCTTTCCTCTGACTTTTCATTCTTTCCAAAAGTTTCCCTTTTAAAAAGGATGAGAGGAAACTTACCGAGTATTTGATATAGTTAGTCTAAACTTGATTGAGAGCTGTTTAAAAAATAAGTGACGGCGACAGATTGTGGATAAAGTCTGTAAATCTCTTTTTGTTTTTTCTTTCCTACTTTGAATGGGGGACTGGAGATTATGTCAGTAGTGGAGAGGAGGGGATTCGAATAAAATGGCAAAGCTTGGCGTAAATATCGATCATATAGCAACAATAAGACAGGCAAGAAAAGAGGATTTTCCTTCTGTAACTAAAGCTGCTGCGGTATGTGAAAAAGGGGGAGCAGACAGTATAACCGTGCATTTAAGGGAAGACAGGAGACATATTCAGGATGAAGACATTTACGCTTTAAGAAAATCGCTTAAAATAAAACTGAATCTTGAAATGGCCGTGAGCGAAGAAATAGTTAAAATAGCTTTAGATGTAAAACCAGATTTTGTATGTATAGTTCCGGAAAAAAGGCAGGAACTTACTACAGAAGGTGGTCTCGACGTTAAAGCCCATAAAAGTAAACTTGCCAATATTGCTGCGAGGCTTCAAAAAGCGGGAATTATCGTAAGTATGTTTATTGATGCAGATACGGAGCAGGTGCTGGCGTGCAGCGAGATAAAAGCCGATGCAATAGAACTTCATACGGGTAAATATGCAAAGTTTTTTAAAGAAAATGGAGCGGATTCTACTAAATTTAAAGAGGAAATGGAAAAAATTTCTGAAGCATCGCGTAAAGCGGTGGAAAAAAGACTTATATTAAATGCCGGTCACGGACTGGATTATGATAATATAGAGCGAATTTGTAATGTCCCGGGCATGAATGAGTTTAATATAGGTTTTTCAATCATTGCGGAATCGATATTTACAGGTCTTGAAACGGCTGTAATAAATATGAAAAAACTTATTGTCAAGGACTGAAATATGTGCGGAATTTTTGGATATATAGGTGAAAAAAATGCTGTAGATATAATATTTAATGGTTTGAAAAAGCTTGAATATAGGGGATATGATTCTGCCGGGATTGCTGTTATCATTGACAAAGAACTGCATATAAGAAGAAGCGTTGGGAAACTGTGCAATCTTGGGTTAAGCCTTGAAGAGAATCCTGCTAGTGCAAATATAGGCATAGGACATACCCGTTGGGCTACACACGGAAAGCCGTCTAAAGAAAACGCTCATCCGCATACGGATACTGCAAAAACTATTGTTGTCGTACATAACGGAATAATAGAAAATTACGTTGAGTTAAAAGTCGAACTCCAAAAAGACGGACAGGAATTTAAATCTGAAACCGACACGGAAGTAATAGCGCATCTTATAAAAAAATATTATAAAGGTAATCTATTTTGTGCTGTTCAAAAAACCTTAAGCAGAGTCACAGGCTCTTATGCACTTGGAATAATCTCTAAAAACGAACCTGATAAAATAATATGCGCAAGACAGGATACATCTTTGATTATAGGCGTCGGAACCGGCGAGAATTTTATGGCTTCTGATATTCCGGCGATGCTTCCTTACACGCGTGATATGATTTTTCTTGAAAACGGGGATATTGCAGAAATTACTGCAGAGAAAGTAGTTATAAAAAACATCAAAGGCGATATAATAAACAGGGAAATAAAAAACATACGATGGGATACAGTACAAGCTGAAAAAAATGGCTATAAGTATTTTATGTTGAAAGAGATATTTGAACAGCCTCGTACAATAGAAGATACTTTTCGGGGAAGAATTTATTCAGATGAAGGAAGAATTTATATCGAAGAAGTTAAACTCAAAGAAGAATATATTAAAAATATGTCAAATATTTACATTGTAGCTTGCGGAACATCGTATCATTCTGGACTTGTGTCAAAATTTTTATTTGAAAGTTTTGCAAAAATACCGGCAGAAGTTGATATCGCTTCAGAGTTCAGATACAGAGATGTTATTTTAGATGAAAAAACTTTAGTTGTGGCTATTTCACAGTCTGGCGAGACTGCCGATACTTTGGCAGCTTTAAGACTTGCAAAAAGCAAAGGTTGTCAGACTTTGGCGGTATGTAATGTCGTAGGTTCGAGTATTAGTCGCGAAGCTATGCATGTGATTTATACGCATTGCGGGCCTGAAATAGGAGTTGCCTCTACAAAAGCTTTTACGGGGCAGGTTACTGCTCTATATATACTTGCTTTGGATTGGGCATGTAAAAGAAAGACGCTTACAATCAGAGAATTGAAAAAATATTTAAAAGAGTTATGGGAAATTCCTTTAAAAATTAACAAGTTTTTAAAAAATTCCCAATCCGTTTATGATATTGCAAAGGTTTTTGCAAATAAGAGGGGTTTTTTATATTTGGGAAGACACATAAATTATCCTGTGGCATTAGAGGGTGCATTAAAAATTAAAGAAATTTCATATATACATGCTGAAGGTTATGCCGCCGGCGAAATGAAACACGGACCGATAGCTTTAATTGACAAGTCTATGCCGATAGTTGCGATAGTTGTTAAAGGTAAAATATATGAAAAAATAATTTCAAACATAGAGGAAGTGAAAGCCAGAGGTGGGACTATTATAGCTGTGGCAGATCAATCTGATAAAGAAATTGGAAATAAAAGCGATTATGTGATTTATATTCCTGAGACTGATGAGTTTGTATCGCCGCTTATGACTGTAATTCCTCTGCAGCTTTTAGCTTATTACATTTCGGTTATTCTCGGCTGTGATGTAGATCAGCCTAGGAATCTTGCTAAGTCCGTCACAGTCGAATGATTTCCCTTTGTTTTTTATTTTCTTTTTAGACTACGAAAGTGAAAATGGTAAAGAAAAAAATCGAAAGGTAAACATAGATATGTATGCAAAAAGTGTAAAATAACTTTTGAAAAAAGAGTGTGTTCGCAAGTAAAGAAAAAAATTACATTAGTATTATATTGAACAATGTCGGAATGAGAGGAATAGGATTTGTTTAGGAGTGTAGTATTTTATGGTATTGGACTGGATAAGAAAGTTTTAGAAGAATGCAACCCATGCAAGTTTTTTTAGAGCTCTTTAGATTTACATATGGTGGCTATAGACGAGCAGTATATCAGCACTGCAAGAGTTGAACTTTATAACGCACTGAGAGAAAGACTACTAATCGAATACAGAACAAAGGTTGTATTTGATAGTTTACGTTTTGAAGACGCTATCAGCTGGTTGCACGCTGATATGTATAACAGGACAAACTATACATTTTTTTGGCGAAAGGGCGGCAAACGCGATGATTAAAAACACTGCAAAAGGAGAATAAAATGGCATATAAAGATATTACACCGTAAATATTGTACTAGTGCTTGGCGGTATCATCAAAGAAATCATCGTGACCATGCGTGATATACTACCATACAGGAAAGAAAAGAAAGCCTTGACAAAAAGAAAAATAAATGAATAGAAAAGTGTATATATGTTAAAAAAACTTTATGGAGCAAGTTGTATAGCTTGCTTTATGGCAGAAAAGAAAAAGCGTATATTGTGCATACAAGATAGACAGCGAAAATGTGAATAGCTGTTGAATACATGAAGTCCTCGATGTGCCGGTATTTCAGGATTGACCAAATCGTTGGTTATGAAGACTTTGATTTAATGTTCTAGTCACGGGCATAAGAAAGAGTAGGAGGGTTGGAATGATGAACGTGAAAAAGGTATTTGTAGTTTTATTAGTGGCGTTTTTTTTAACTCTTGTGGTAAAAGTAATTAGAAGAATATAGACAATATAGGTTTGCAATCGAAGGAAGGTACTCTCGTTTTAGTTGAGAGATAGCATATAGCAGAGAGATCGTTTTTTTTTGTTTACTTGGTGGTATGTATTAAAAGCCTTTTTAGTAAATTAGATGACATATATTTGCTTGTTAATCAGACGCCGATATAAAGACCGATGTTGGGTTAAAGTATTATTGTTGTGTCTACAGAAGAAAGTATCTGAATTGACGCTAAGTTCATTACCGTTATAAACTTGATAATGACTGTTATATTGGATATGTTAAATGAATATAGGGATTGATATTGAAGAAGTTGAAAGATTTGTCAAGTATGTAAAAGACAAAAAATTTCTGGAACGTATTTTTGCAAAGGAAGAAATATCTTATTCTATTCCAAGAAAAAATGTTGCTCAGTGTTTGGCAGCGCGTTTTGCGGCAAAGGAAGCCGTTTGGAAAGCGTTAAGCACGAGAAATAAATTTACTGTTACAGATATTTCGATTAGAAATACTAAGGATGGAAAACCTCAAGTCTATATTAAAAATAAAAAATATAAAGGAATAGACATATCGCTGTCGCATACTGACAAATATGTTGCGGCGGTTGCAATTGTCTTTTGAAAAATACTATGAAAGAAAAAAGAATTAGAGATTTTGCTTCAAAATTAAAAAGAAACCATGACAGTTATAAATATAACTTTGGGCATGTTTTGGTAATAGCAGGGTCTAAGACTATGCCCGGTGCTGGTGCACTATGCTGTTTGGGAGCATTGCGTGCTGGATCAGGACTTGTAACTTATGCTGTTAAAGATAATTTTTTAGGCCAGGCATGTGCAATATCAAAACCTGAAATAATGTTTTTTGTATATAAAACGTCGCTGGATATTCTTGATTTTATTAAATACAGAAAAATTACGTCAATTGTAATAGGTCCAGGATTAAAAGCTGATAACAACATATTATACAAATTTATTAAAGAGATTATTTCTGCTGTTAACATACCGGTTATCTTAGATGCTTCCGGACTTGCCTGCTTTAACGGTATCACGGGTGAACTTAAAACGTCAAATGCTAAGCTTATAATAACGCCACATTTGGGCGAGTTTTCTAAACTTTTAAATATACAAAGTGCTGTAATAGAAAATGATAGAGAAAAAATAGTCTCAGATTTTGCAGAAGCAAACTCTCTTATTTGCGTTTTAAAGGGTAGCAATACTTTTGTATCCTGCGGTAAAAAGAAATATAAAAATAATACCGGCACTCCAGCAATGGCAACCGCAGGGAGTGGTGATGTATTGAGCGGAATCATATCTTCTTTTGTAAATGTTACGGATGATATATTTGAAGCCGTAACATTTGCGGTTTTTATCCATGGATTTGCAGGTGAAATTGCCGAGAAAGATAAAGGTATGACGGGTATTATTGCAAGCGATATTGTGGAAAATATTTGTTATGCTGTAAAGCAGATAATGATGAAAAATACTTAGATGGAGTTTTGGTTAAAAGACTCTAAGATAGCAAGTCATTGAAAATTCAATTGATTTAGCGTTTTCTATTTTTAGTATAAGCAGGCTTTATTAAATTTCGGAAGTATCTGTAATTTCAACTTCGAAAATGCCGCTCTGCTTTTTTTTATTGTCAGAGGCTTTCATAATTTCACATTCTACATTCCACGCTTCAGTTTGTTGCTTAACGGTTATGTAATTGTCTGTAAGCGCCTTATTGTTTCCTGTTTTTACAGCTTTTCTTTTTGTACCTATGTTTTTATTTAAAAAATTTTTTCTTTTTACAGAATCTATTTCAAATATATCTTTTGACCTGTTTTTTATTTCATTTGTAGAAACTTTGTTTTCAAATGTTGAAGCTTTTGTTCCCTGTCTGTCAGAATATCTGAAAATGTGAAATTTTGCAAACAAAATTTGTTTTATAAAATCGCATGTTTCTTCGTGGTGTTTTTCAGTTTCTCCGGGAAATCCCGTAATGATGTCTGTAGTAAGTGCCAAATCAGGCAAACTCCGCATTATTTTATTTATCTTTTTTTCAAATTCCTTTGTTGAATAATTTCTGTTCATTTTTTTTAAAATTTCATCACTGCCGGACTGCAGGGGAATGTGTAGATGGCGGCATATTTTTCCTGTATTTGTTTCTATAAGTTCTATGAATTTGTCATCGATCTCGCTTAATTCTATAGATGAAATCCGCACTCTGAAATCTAAAGGAATTTTAATGATTTTTTCAAACAGATTTGACAGTCCGCTGTCATATTTCCCTGCATGTATTCCGGTCAGAACTATTTCAGAGTACCCGTTTTTTACAAGATTTTTAATTTCCGACAAGACTTCGTTTTCTGGTTTACTCCATAGAGTGTTTCTTACATACGGGACTATACAGTAGCTGCAGAAACTTTTGCAGCCGTCCTGTATTTTTAAAAATGCTCTTGAGTGTCTATCAAAACCGGATACTATTTGCTTTCGCGGTTCGATAAAAAGTTTTGTTTTATCCGTTATTATTTCAATGTTGGAGAAGAGATTTTCGATTTCAATATTTTTGCTTTTTACAATACACCCTGTAAGCATTATTTTTGGTCTGCTTGGCAGTTTTGCCGCTTTTCTTAAAAAACGCCCACATTCTTTGTCAGCGTCTGTCGTTACGGTGCAGGAATTAAAAATAATAATATCAGCTTCTTCAGGCTTTTGCGTGCATTCAAAATTATCTTTTCTAAATTTTTCGGAAATGAGCTGCGATTCGTATTGATTTACTTTACACCCGAAAGTGTGTATATAATATTTTTTCATTTAAGATTTTTAAAAAATTCAAAATTAAGATGCTCGCGACAACTGCAGCAGTTTTTACTCGTAAGATGTTGTCTCCAAGTGTTATTGTCCGGATGCCGAGCGATTTTGCAAATTCCAATTCTTCATTCTCAAACCCGCCTTCCGGACCTATAAAAATATTATTTATAAGGAATTTGCTGTTGTTTTCGCTTTCATAGGATAAAATATTCATGGAATTTTTGTCTGCGGCAGCATTTTTGCAAGCAGTTTTAAAATCCAGAATCTCACTTTTTAATAATGCCGTTTCTTCCGCACTGCGAACTTGCGGCAATGGGTATCTTTTTATATCGTTCTGATTAGTATTAATAGGTACGACTTCAAAAACTCCTATTTCAGCACATTTTTCTATAAGCTATTAAAATCTATTACCTGATGTGTAAACCTTTACGATAAAATCAAGTATTTTGTATAAAGAAAACAAAATATTTCCCATGATTTTATTTTTGCTTTATAAGAATTTCCCTATTACCGTTAAAAATTATTATTGCATCATCAGTTTTAAAGTGTCGTACGTTATATACGTAATGCGCCTGGTTCACCACTTATAGTAAAAGTGTTTTCTTTTATGTATTCTGATTTTACATAAAAGTGCAGCACAGAAAGTCTCCTTAAATATAATTATTATAACACAATATTAAAATTATCTGAAATGGTGGTAAAAATAGCGGCAGAAAGCGTTAATATGTACCGCGGGTTAAGTTTGCGGTGTTTTCTTTGGTTATTATGATAGGAAAGGTTTTTTATAAGACTTTGGGCTTGATAACGCTATGGCAATAATCGGTGAAAAATATGCCAATAATGCTTTTTAAGTATTTTTGCGGGAGCATTTACGCCTATTTCTTATAAAGCGATAATGATTACGGCAGGGATATTCAATATATCTATGCCTGTTTTGTTTGTTGCGTCTGTGCTTGAAAAAGGCTGGTGTTTTTTATTGTTTCTGCTGCTTTAAAAAATCCAATATACAATAGAAAAGTATTTTAATGTCTTATTTGCAGTATCTAATTTTACTTATTGCCGGCTTTTTAACATAAAAGCATCTTATACATTTCTGTTGACAGTGCAGTACATTTATTATATAATAATCGATTGCCTGAAGTGATAAATTTTAAGTTATTAAACGGGGGTGTGGCAGAGCGGTCTAATGCACCAGACTGTAAATCTGGCGGGCTTGCCCTTCGGTGGTTCAAATCCATCCGCCCCCATTCTATAAATTTGCGGGAGTAGCACAGTGGTAGTGCTCCAGCCTTCCAAGCTGTCCACGCGGGTTCGATTCCCGTCTCCCGCTTTTTATATTTATTGTTTGAGAGCTTGCCGAGGTGGCTCAGTGGTAGAGCACCTCCTTGGTAAGGAGGTGGTCACGGGTTCGATTCCCGTCCTCGGCTGATTTATCTTGAAAAGTATAATTAAGTACTGCAGTGAAGTTGAAAAAGGGAAGAAGGGCGGAAAGGGGAAAATAAAATGGGAAAAAAGAAATTTGATAGAAGTAAACCGCACGTAAACATAGGGACGATAGGGCATGTAGATCACGGGAAGACGACATTGACGGCTGCGATAACGAAAGTATTGGGGGACAAAGGATTAGCGGAGTACGTGAGTTATGATGAGGTGGCAAAGGCGTCAGAATCGCAGGGGAGAAGAGATGCGTCGAAGATAGTGACGATAGCAGTTAGTCATGTAGAATATTCGACGGTGAAGAGACATTATGCGCATATAGACTGTCCTGGGCATGCGGATTATGTAAAAAACATGATAACAGGGGCGGCGCAGATGGATGGTGCGATATTGGTGGTGAGTGCGCTTGATGGCCCGATGCCGCAGACGAGGGAGCATATATTGCTTGCTAGGCAGGTGAATGTGCCGGCGGTGGTAGTATTTTTGAATAAATGTGATGCGGTGGAGGACAAGGAGCTGTTGGATTTAGTGGAGATGGAAGTCAGGGATTTGCTGGTGAAGTATAATTTTCCTGGAGAGAGTGCGCCGATAATAAGAGGGAGTGCGTTAAGGGCGCTGGAGGGTGAGCAAGAGGGAGTAGATTCGATAATGAGTTTAATGGAAGCGGTAGATAATACGATACCGTTGCCTACTAGGGATGTTGACAAGCCGTTTCTAATGAGTGTTGAGGATGTATTTTCAATAACAGGGCGAGGGACAGTGGCGACTGGGAGAGTAGAGAAAGGGAGGGTAAAAGTAGGGGAGAATGTGGAGGTGGTGGGGATACAGGAGACTAGGAAGTCAGTGGTGACGGGGATAGAGATGTTTAGGAAGTTGCTTGATGAAGCGCAGGCGGGAGACAATATAGGGATGCTGTTGAGAGGGATGGAGAAGAATCAGGTGGAGAGAGGGCAGGTAATAGCGTTTCCGGGTTCAATAAAGCCGCATAAGAAGTTCAAGGGGCAGGTGTATGTGCTGACGAAAGAAGAAGGAGGGAGGCATACGCCATTTTTCAATGGATATCGTCCGCAGTTTTATTTCAGGACGACGGATGTGACGGGGATAGCGCATCTGCCTGAAGGTGTGGAGATGGTGATGCCTGGAGATAATGTGACGATGGATATAGAGTTGATAATGCCTGTAGCTATGGAGAAGCAGTTGAGATTTGCGATAAGGGAAGGTGGAAAGACGGTAGGTTCTGGGGTTGTTACTGAAATAGTTGAATAGGTAAGAAAAAAAGCGGGGGCAGTTTTTTGTTTATGTTTGCGTGGGTGAAAGATAGGGATGGGAATATGATGGGATTTGATAAAAAAGAGTGATAAGAATAAAGTTTTTATTGTTTGTCCCCCCCATTTGAACATAAAATATTAACGTATGTTATATAGAACAGGGATTAAATAAAAGAGAAACAGGATTAAAATCTATGATAAATGAAAAAACAGTACCGGCTCAGCGTTTGAGAATTAAGTTGCGGTCATATGATCATAAAATGTTAGATGATTCTCTTGCAAAAATCGTAGAAACGGCAAGGCGTACTGGTGCGGCTATAACGGGACCTGTGCTTTTGCCTACTAACATAAAGAAATATACAGTTAACAGATCTGTTCATGGCGACAAAAAGTCGCGTGAACAGTTTGAAATGAGAATTCACAAAAGATTGGTCGACATTCGTGAACCTTCTTCAAGTACTATGGAAGAGCTTATGAAACTTGATTTGCCTGCGGGCGTCGATATTGAAATCAAAATGTAGTCTTTAAAAATATTTGAATTATAGAGAGAAAATATGTTAAAATCTATCATTGGGAAAAAAGTAGGTATGACGCAGGTTTTTGATGTAAAAGGAAATCTCGTGCCTGTAACAGTAGTGGAAGCTGGACCTTGTATCGTCACAGATGTGCGTACAGTTGAAAAAAACGGTTATTCTGCTGTTCAGCTTGGATTTGGGGAAATAAAAGAAAAAAGTCTTAACAAACCTCAAGCAGGCCTTTTTAAGAAAAATAATCTTTCATATAAAAGAACCCTCAAAGAGTTTAGAGTCTCTGAAACGGCTGAATTTTCTGTCGGTCAGGAGATAAGGGCGGATGTGTTTAAAGCCGGCGATTATGTTGATATTTTCGCGCTTACAAAAGGCAAAGGTTATGCCGGAGTTATTAAGAGACATAATTTTGGTATGCAGCCTGTCTCTCATGGCCAGTCTGACAGAACTCGATCGAGAGGTTCAAGCGGTGCGCAGGGTCCTCAGAAAGTTTTAAAAGGACTAAGAATGTCCGGACATATGGGCAATGAATATGTTACGGTACAGAAACTGCTGGTTGTAAATGTTGATGCCGAAAAAAATATTTTGCTTATCAAGGGTTCAGTTCCTTCCGTTAATAGGGGAACATTATTCATAAGCAATACGCTTAAAAAAGTTCCGAAAATTCCTGTTGCGTCGGCAGCAGTACGTAAAGAAACAAAAGTTAGGAAGAAATAGCGGTATTGCCGCTTAGATTCGTATAGGGGCCATTTTGAATTTGATTTAAGATTTGCAGTTAATATGTTTTTAAGGCGTTTGACGAGGATGATCCTTGCGGTGTATTTTTCCGATTTGTCAGCCAGTACTGTGTTGTTATATGCTGTTCAAGACTGATAAGACCGATAGCAGATGTGGCATGTAACACTTTTGGGACGGCTCTCTTTCTTTTTGCAAAAGGGTAAGTTACTGATGTGGAAGTGCAAGAGGATATATTAAATCGGCAGTTGAAAAGTTCGGCTTGATGTAAAAGATGAATATGCGTTTAACAAATTTTCAGCGTCTCATATGTAAACATAGTTCGGGATTAAAAAAAGCGGTTTATCATATTAATAAGTGGAATGATTTTCCCCCGAAAGGCGTTCGGGATAAGATAAAAGAGAGAAAGGAAAATGGAAACAATAGTTTATGATGCAAAGGGCGAGGAAAAAGGTAAAATAGAGCTCCCTGACTCTTTCGGCATGGAAGTGTCAGTCGCACTTTTACACGAGGTTACGACGGCGTATTTAAATAACCTAAGAGCCGGCACGCACAAAACAAAGACGAGAGGCGAAGTGTCTTTTTCAGGAGCAAAACCATGGAAACAGAAAGGCACGGGTAATGCCCGCGCAGGGCAGAAAAATTCTCCGCTATGGAGAAAAGGCGGCATCATTTTCGGACCGCAACCCAGAGATTATTACACAAAAATGTCAAAACAGAAAAAAAGACTTTCTTTAAATATGGCATTTTCCGCACAGCTTAAAAATGGCAACATAATTGTCGTCGATTCGGTAAAAATTAGCGAAATTAAAACAAAAAAAGTAACAGAACTCATAAAAAATCTTAAAGCCTGTGGCAAAAAAATTGTCTTTGCTATTCCCCATGATGCAGATTTTAAAGTTGCTGCAAGAAATATAAAAAACGTCGTAGTTGAAAATATTAAAAATATCAACGCATATCAGGTTCTTTGGGCTGACAAACTGATTATTACTCCCGAAGCTGTTGATTTAATAAAAGAAAGACAATCTGCATAAGTTTGAGATAAATTGTCTTTTGTTATTTAGGAAATAAAATGGACATCAGAAACATTATTAAGAGACCGATAATAACGGAAAAAGCCGTAGTTATGAAAGAAAAAGACAATAAATATACTTTTGCAGTGGATAAAAGTGCAAATAAATTCCAGATAAAACATGCTGTTGAAACTTTATTTAACGTAAAAGTAAAGAGCGTTCATACTTCAAACTGTGTGGGAAAAAGCCTGAGAGTTGGCAGGTATTCCGGCTACAGAAGCGATTGGAAGAAAGCAATAGTAAAACTCGCCAAAGAGCAGGAGATTCAATTAGCCGACGAAGCCTGATAGTTATGATTTCAGGCGAAGCTTTATGAAGCAATACAATATAATACAATACAAGTGTATTGTGTTTCTATATATCTTTCAAAATCTTGTTTTGCCTGTGCCGACAGACGCGGAGTTTGAAGCGTTGGAAGCATAGTAGAGCGGAAAATAACATTTGTTTTTATAGAAGCGAATATGGGCATAAATAAAATAAAAATGTCTCAATGCTGCCCGATAATAGGAAAAGAGCAATGCCGATTAAAACATTTAAGCCGTACACACAGTCAAGAAGACATATGTCAGTTTCAAACTTTTCGGATATTACAAAAACAAGTCCTGAAAAATCATTGACGAAAATAATAAAGAAAAAAGGCGGCCGCAATAACACCGGGCAGATAATGGTTCGTTTTAGAGGCGGAGGTCATAAAAGATTTTACAGAATTATTGATTTTAAGCGGGATAAATTCAATATTCCGGCGGAAGTAATATCAATAGAGTACGATCCTAACCGTTCGAGCAGGATAGCTCTATTGCAGTATCTGGACGGCGAAAAAAGATATATACTTTACCCTGTAGGCGTAAATGTTGGGGATTTACTTGTGTCCGGACCGGATGCAGGTATAAAGCCGGGAAATTCTCTTCCTATTTCAAATATACCGGTGGGTACTTTTATACATAATTTGGAGCTTGTGGCGGGTAAAGGGGGACAATTTGTCCGTTCTGCTGGCGTCGCGGCGCAAATTCTTGCTAAAGAAGGCGATTACGCTCATGTAAGGATGCCTTCTGGCGAGATAAGACTTATCCTTGTGAAGTGTTATGCGACAATTGGTCAGCTGGGGAATTTAGATCACGAAAATATTACACTGGGGTCTGCGGGAAGAAACCGCCACATAGGCAGAAAACCTCATGTGCGCGGAACTGCAATGAATGCTGTTGACCATCCTCACGGAGGCGGCAGAGGCAGATCAAAAGGTAGCAACCAGCCAAGAAGTCCTTGGAATCAGCCTGCTAAAGGTTTTAAGACAAGACCTAAAAAAATCTGGGATTGGGTTATAGTTAGCCGTCGTAATAAAAGTTAAGAATTAATCGGGGGGGGGGGAATAGATGAGCCGCTCAACAAAAAAAGGACCTTACGTAGATGAGAAGCTTTTTGAGAAAATGCAAAAGCTTAATGAAACCGGCGTCAGAAAAGTTGTTAAAACTTGGGTGAGAGCAAGTATTATAACTCCGGAATTTGTCGGACATACGATAGCGATACATAATGGCAAAAAGTTTGTTCCGGTATTTATATCGGAACAAATGGTAGGTCACAAATTAGGGGAATTTGCTCCGACAAGGACTTTTAAAGGTCATGGCGGAATGACAAAACAAGAGACGTCTCTTGTATAAACAAAGCTGAACAAAAATGTGCGCCGGGTGCTGCTCTTTCAAGAGTGCGGTGTCAGCTGTCGTCTGCGCACGTGGCGTTATTGTTAAACATAAAAGGATATTGAGATGGAAGCAAAGGCAACGGCAAAATTTGTCAGGTATACTCCGAGAAAAGTAAATCAGGTTCTTTCTCTTATAAGAAACAAAAGAGTTGGGAAAGCATTTGAAATTCTTTCTTTTCTTCCAAAATCGGCAGCGACGCTTGTTAAAAAAGTATTGAAAAGCGCGGCTGCAAATGCGGGAAAGATTGAGGATTATTCGGGTCTTAAATTGAAAGAAGCATGGGTCGGAAACGGTTCGGTATTAAAAAGAATCAGAGCGGGATCAAAAGGAAGAAGTATGCCTATAAAAAAAAGAATGGCTCATCTTACGATAATTGTTATGGATGTTGATGTGTCTGCGGAAAAAATAAAGAAAAAGGCAGCTAAAAACGAAATTGAAGTGGAAAAAACGGAATGAGATAAAAATTTTTTAGGAAAGGTAAAGCAAAATGGGTCATAAAATACATCCCAAAAGCATAAGATTAGGGTATATCAAGGATTGGGAATCAAAATGGTTTAATTTGAAAGAGATGCCTAATTTTATTGAGGAAGATTACCATATAAGAGTTTATTTGAAAAATAGGCTTAAATTGGCTTCTGTGTCAAAAATTATGATTGAAAGACCCGGCAAGTATTTGCGCGTAAATATTTATACGTCTCGTCCGGGAATTGTAATCGGAAAAGGCGGACAGGGCATTGAGAATTTAAGAAAAGAAATTGAAACTATGACGGCAAAGAAAACCTTTATGAATATTATGGAAATTAAAAGACCTGAAATCGACGCTCAGCTTGCGTCTGGAAACATTGCATTTCAGCTGGAAAAACAAGTTGCTTTCAGAAGGGTGATGAAAAAAACAATAGAAAAAGCAATGCTGGCGGGAGCGCGGGGAATAAAGGTGATGGTTTCGGGCAGGCTAGGTGGAGCGGAAATTGCGAGGACTGAATGGCTTAAAGAAGGAAGAGTTCCTTTGCAGACTTTCAGAGCCGACATTGATTATGGTTTTTCGGAAGCTTTTACGGCTATGGGTCAGATAGGTGTAAAAGTATGGATATTTAAAAAAGAATTTTTTAAAAAAACGGCTAAAGAATTGACTGAAGAGGCAAAAATTATCGTTGATTTAGATACGCTAGCAAAACAGACGCAAGCTGCTGGCCTTGACGTGGCGATGGAAGAATCTAAACAGACTAAAACATAAAATCAGAGGATATTTAAATGTTGATGCCAAAAAGAGTTAAATATAGAAAAATGCAAAGGGGAAGAATGAAAGGCAAAGCCAAAGGCGGAGTTTCTTTAGCTTTCGGCAAGTACGGACTTCAGGCTCTTGAACCTGTATGGGTAAATAGCAACCAGATAGAAGCGGCTCGTATTGCGCTGGCAAGATCTACAAGAAAAGGCGGAAAAGTTTGGATAAGAATATTCCCTGATAAGCCTATCACAAAAAAGCCTGCTGAAACAAGAATGGGTAAAGGTAAAGGTGATCCGCAGTTTTGGGTTGCGGTAGTAAAACCCGGAAGAGTAATGTTTGAAATGGAAGGTATTCCGGAAGCGGAGGCAAAAAAAGCCCTGACGCTTGCTTCAAATAAACTTCCTATACATACAAAGATTTTAGTCAGAGCCGATATTTGAGGATGCGATGAAAAGTAAAAATTGGAATGAAATGAAAAATATGTTGGATGTTGAGTTAAGTGCAAAACTTAGCGAGTTACAGGATAAAATTTTCAGATTAAGATTCCGCCATTCGATGGCTCCTGTAAAAAATCCTCTTGAAATAAGAGAAATAAGAAAAGATATAGCGAGAACTAAAACTCTTATTACTCAGAGGAAAAAGACTAAAAAAGAGTCTGAATAAGAAAAAAATAACAGGAAGGAATAATGTCAGAACGCAGAAAACGCAAGTTCCGTACGGGCGTAGTTGTAAACGATAAAAGCAACAAGACAAGGCAGGTTTCTGTCGAGAGAACATATCGCCATTCTTTATATGAACGTGTGCTTCGCAGTAAAAGTAAATTTATAGTGCATGATGAGAAAAATATTTCTCATGTAGGCGATACGGTCAGAATAATGGAGTCTAGACCGTTGTCTAAGACGAAAAGATGGGTATTTATTGAAATTGTAAACAAAACATCGGAAATCTAAAATAAATTTTTCGAAGGATAACGGAATGATTCAGGAAAGAACTGTTTTGAATATTGCAGATAATTCGGGTGCAAGAAAAATTCGTTGTTTTAGAGTTACCAAAGGGTTAAAGCGCCGGTATGCCAGTATAGGTGATGTAATCCATGCATCGGTTCAAGATGCGTTGCCACATGCAAATATTAAGAAAGGCGATGTTGTTAAAGCCGTAGTGGTGCGCACGGTAAAAGAGATACGCCGCACAGACGGAACTTATATCAAATTTGACGACAATGCAGCTGTTATTATCAATGACGAAGGTGAACCGAAGGGAACTCGTATTTTCGGACCGATTGCAAGAGAACTCAGGGAAAATAATTATCTTAAAATAATTTCTTTGGCACCTGAAGTGATATAAATGTTTGTGCTTTTTATTTTGTTTCTATCCCTGCCCGTTTATTATATATTGTGAATTGAAGAATGCGGGTTTCTGTTTATCGTCATTATGACTGGACGGAATGAGTAATCCGAAAAAACGAAAAATAGTAAAAAAATAAAGGTTTTATTAATACATGCCGAGAGCGAATAATCCGAAAAAGCGAAAGATGCAGTAAAAATGTCAGGGTATTCCTGAAACGAAATGACTGTTTTCTCAACATGTAGACGAAGAAAGGGAAATATAACAAATGCTTAACATTAAGAAAAAAGATAAGGTGTTAATTTTATCGGGAAAAGACAAAGGGAAAAAAGGCAAAGTCATTTATGTTTTCCCTGATAAGGGCAAGGTTATCGTTGAAGGAATAAATTTTATCAAAAGACATACTAAACCTGCTCGTGAAGATCCGGGAGGAATTCGTAAAAAAGAAGCTCCTATTGCCATAAGCAAAGTTATGCTTATATGTCCGAAATGCAATCAGGTTTCAAGACCTAAATTTGATAAACTTTTGGACGGGAAAAAGATAAGGGTGTGCCGTTGTTGCGGCGAGATAATAATTTAATGCGTTGTCTTTTGGATTTTTGAACTGCAAATTTTTTCCCGTTTGTAATTTTTAGCTGACTTCTTCTGGTTCTGCTTGGCAGAAAACTTAAAATATTTTGTATTGCCGTAAAGTAGGCGGAAAGTATAAAGGAATAGATAAGGAAAGAATAATGAATCAGCCTCGCTTAAAAGAATTTTATCATAAAAATGTAACGGTGGAACTTAAGAAACAGTTCAATTTTAAAAATGTTCACCAGATCCCCAGACTTACGAAGATTGTTGTAAATATTGGACTGGGCGAAGCGAAAGAAAACATTAAAGTTTTGGACATCGCAGCTGAAGAGCTTGCGGCAATTACCGGACAGAAACCTTTGATTTGTCGTGCAAAAAAATCGTTGTCAAACTTTAAAATACGACAGGGAATGCCTATAGGCATTAAAGTAACGCTCAGAAGCGCTATGATGTATGAATTCTTAGACAGGCTTATTAACATTGCAATACCGCGTATAAGAGACTTCAGGGGTATTGAGTCCAGCAGTTTTGACGGAAAAGGCAATTTTAATTTAGGTCTTGCTGAGCAGTACATTTTTCCTGAAATAAACGTTGAAAAATCGGATAAAGCTAGAGGAATGAATGTTACTATAGTGACAACGGCGGAAAAAGACGAGCATGCAAAAGTGTTGCTTGAGTCTTTTGGTATGCCGTTTAAGAAAGGGCCGATAAACAAAAATAATAAATAAATTAAAGGATATTTTTCTATGGCAACAACTTCAGCAGAAGCAAAGATGCGTAAACCTCAGAAATTTGCAACGCGGTACAGGAACAGATGTCGTTTGTGCGGAAGACCGCGTGGCTATTACAGAGATTTCGGAATTTGCAGAATATGCCTGCGTAAATTAGCGCACAATGGCGAAATACCTGGTGTCACAAAATCAAGCTGGTAATAACTTTTAAAAGAAGAGGTCGGTTGAATGATTATAGATCCAATATCAGATATGTTTACGCGCATTCGTAATGCAAATTTGAAACTGCACAAAAAAGTCGATGTTCCGTCTTCAAAATTGAAATTGGAAATTGCAAAGATTTTAAAAGAGGAAGGATATATCTTGGGTTACGAAATCGAAAGTATTAAAAACCAAGCTCAAAGCGTTTTGAGGATTCATCTTATATATACATCTAAGGGCAAATCGGTTCTTCGTGGTATAAAAAGAGTTTCAAAATCAAGCTTGAGAATATATAAGGGTTGTGCTGATGTGCCTAGAACCATCGGCGGTCTGGGCGTTACCATTGTTTCTACATCTAAAGGTTTAATGACTGACAGACAGGCGAGAAAAGATAATGTCGGCGGAGAAATAATAGGATACGTTTGGTGACCATAATAGGAAAGGGACGATACGTCTGTGGTTGTGAAGGATAAAAAATTCTGAAAGATCCGGATGTTTTGCAAAAAATTTTTATATTGAGGATTAAATAATGAGTCGCTTAGGGAAAAAACCGGTTTGTATGCCGGAAAAAGTGAAAGCGGAATTTAAGAAAGGAATGCTGGAAGTAACGGGTCCTGGCGGAAAGCTTTCGCAGGTAATTGATAAGAAGATGAACATGAAAATTGATAAAAGTGCCATCCTTGTCGAAGTTCTTGGAGACTCGCGCCGGCACAATATGCTGCATGGTCTTACAAGAGGTCTTGTTGCCAATATGGTTGAAGGCGTTACAGAAGGTTTTAAAAAAGAACTTGAAATAACAGGACTTGGTTACAAAGCGAACGTAGAAAGCGGAAAAAATTTGGTTATGGCTGTGGGTTTCTCGCATTTAGTAACTCTTCCTATACCTTGCACGGTAAAAGTTAATGCGGTTCTTACGCCAGATAAAAATACTTTAATTACTGTAACGGGAATTGATAAATATGAAGTCGGAGCATTTGCCGCCCGTATAAGAGCAGTAAAACCGGCTGAACCTTATAAAGGTTTTGGCATAAAATATTCAGGCGAGAAGATTATAAGAAAAGCCGGGAAAGCTGCGGCAAGTGCAGGCAAAAAATAGAGGATTAAATGAAAGATTCAAATAAAAGATTTGATTATCGCGTAAAAAGAGTCAGAAGTAAAATTAACGGAACTCATGACAAACCACGTTTAAGCGTTTATCGCGGACATAAACATATTTATGCGCAGATTATTGATGACGGCAGAGGTGTCACTCTTGCTTCGGCATCAACATTGTCACCGGAACTTAAAGGAAAATTGGGAATTCCAGATACTGTGGTAGCCGCTAAATCTGTCGGAGGTTTGATTGCCAAAAAAGCTGCTGAAAAAGGCGTAAAGAAAGTTGTTTTTGATCGCAGGGGATATGAATACACAGGCAAGATTAAAGCACTTGCAGATGCTGCAAGAGAAAGCGGACTTGAATTTTAGAAGTCTTTCCTCTTTGTCGAGGATAATTGGTCTTTTACCTTGCAAAGTCTCTTCTCTTTTTTGTCTTGTTTTTTCTGTATAAAACTCCATTCTGTTTACAGTGCTTATTAAAAAATTAAAGAGCTGTTAATCCGGCCGGCTTGAAATTTCACTCGTGCTAATTCTTAACTTGGTTATCTAATTCAGTAATTCAGGATGTTTATCCTATCAGTTTCAAATTGTTTTCTTGCCGTTGTAGCAGAGATTGAAACAGTACTTTTTATAATTGTAGAAAATATAAAAAAATGATAAAATACAAAATAGTGTTAATTAAGTAAGAGAAGGAAAAAGCAAAGGGTATAATTTAGTTTTGGTTGCTGTCTCTCCTCTTCTTCTTTAAAAAAAGCTCTATAAATTTGTTGACTGCGGCGGGCCGGCAGATCGTGACGGGTAATTGTAACGGATAAGCATATTACAGAGATATGGTTTGCAGTTTTAGGAGGATAAGTTGGCTGAACAATCAGTAATACAGTATCAAAATGACAGCGGCTTAAAAGAAACGGTTGTCGCTGTTAACAGAGTCGCAAAAGTTGTTAAAGGCGGCAAGAGATTTTCTTTTAATGCTTTGGTGGTGGTAGGTAACAGAGCCGGAAAAGTGGGTTGCGGACTTGGCAAGGCAAAGGAAGTGCAATTGGCAATTCAAAAAGGCAGTGCGTATGCTTCAAAACATATGATTTTCGCGCGGCTGAAAGGAAATACTATTCCCCATGAAATAATCGGTGTTTCAGGATCGGGAAAGGTTTTATTGAAACCTGCTGCTCCCGGAACGGGTGTTATTGCGGGAGGAGCGGTAAGAGCAGTGCTTGAAGCGGTAGGAATAAAAGACATTCTTACAAAATCAATGCGTTCTTCGAATCTTTTTAATGTAGTTTATGCGACGGTTGAAGCTCTTAAAGAACTTCGCTCAAAGGAAGATGTGGCTAAAATCAGAAGGAAAGAGGTTGCGGAGATATGATGGGTTTGGATAATTTAAAACCTGCGAAAGGTTCAAAACACAGAAAAAAAGTTGTCGGACGCGGGGTAGGCTCCGGTCACGGGCGCACCTCGACGCGCGGTTGTAAAGGGCAGAAATCGCGCTCTGGAGACGGATCGAAAAAAATAGGTTTTGAGGGCGGGCAGACACCTGTTTTCAGAAGGGTTCCTAAGAGAGGTTTTAGTAATAATCAGTTTCGCAGAGAATATGAAATTGTCAACGTTGGCAAATTAGATAAGTTTGAGACGGGTGCTGAAATTACCCCGGCATCGTTAAAGGACGCGGGGTTTGTTGCTAAAACTAAACTTGTAAAAATTTTGGGTGGCGGAGATGTTAAAAAGTCTTTTACGGTAAGAGCTGCTGCTTTTTCAAAGTCTGCGCTTGATAAAATTAAAGCTGCCGGCGGAAAAACTGAAATTGTTAAGTGAGAAGTGGTAAATGGTTTTTAAATCCCCCCCCCATAAGCGTTTGAAAATGAAGAGTTTTGGGGGATATGTTTTTAAGCTGGGAATGTAATTAAAGACAAAACTTTACGGATATCTCAGTCTTGTCGGTCTGTCCGGTGTAAGATTTGTTGTCAGACTTAAAGTATTTTTTTGACGAGATGTTATAAATAACGGGAAATAATATGCTGAAGAATTTTGCTGATATGTTTAAAGTGCCGGAACTTAGGAAAAAAATTTTATTTACGATGTTTATAATTATTGTCTATAGAGTAGGAACTGTTATTCCTATTCCGGGCATTAATGCGGAAGCGTTAAAATCTTTTTTTGCCGTACAGAAAAATGGTCTTTTGGATTTTTTGGATATGTTTTCAGGTGGAGCCCTCAACAAGATGTCAATTTTTTCTATGGGTATTATGCCTTATATCAACTCGTCCATTATAATGAGTTTGATGCATGGTGCTCATATGATTCCTTATTTAGACAGGCTTAGAATGGATGGAGAACATGGCAGAAAAAAGCTTACGCAGATTACACGGTACGGAATGGTGCTGTTGGGTGCGTTTCAGTCTTTTGCTTTGGTAATGATGATAATTAGAATACCTTCTCCGTCTACAATGCCTATAGTTGTCGATCCGTCGTGGTCATGGATTATTTTGGCGAGTTCGACTCTTGTCGCCGGTTCTGTCTTAATTATGTGGCTTGGCGAACAGGTTACGGAAAGAGGAATAGGCAACGGTATTTCTCTTATAATTTTTGCGGGGATCGTGGAAAAACTTCCTCATGCGGTGCTTAGCTTTGTAAAGCTTATACAAGTGGAAGAAATTTCGGTAATGGTTGCTTTAATATTTGCCGTTATTGTGTTAATAGTTTTAGTTTTAGTTGTCTGGGTTGAAACGGCGCAGAGAAAAATCCCTATTCATTACGCGAAAAGATTGATTGGCAGAAAAATGTACGGCGGTCAATCATCTTTTCTGCCGATAAAAGTTGACCAGTCAGGCGTTATTGCCGTGATATTTACAGTTTCTGTTTTATCTGCTCCTTTAGCTCTGGTTCAGTTTACTCCGGAATGGACGATATGGGGTTTTCCTATAGCCAGAAAAATTACTAAGTGGCTTAGCGGCACCAATTCTGTAATATATAATTTGGTGTATGCCTCTATTATTATTTTTTTCTGCTATTTCTATAATTCTATATCTTTTAATCCTAATGATTTGGCTGACAATATGAAAAAATCAGGCGGTTTTATACCGGGCATAAGACCTGGCAAACCGACTTCCATATATATACAGAAAGTTTTGGAAAGAGTTACTCTCGGCGGAGCGCTGTTCATTGCCTGTCTTGCCGTTTTGCCTGATTATTTAAGGTCGACAGTTGGTGTCCCATTTTTTTTCGGCGGAACATCGTTGCTTATTGTTGTGGGTGTTTCACTTGACACTGTCGGACAGATAGAATCGCATCTTGTTATGCGCTATTATGAAGGATTTGTTAAAGATGGTCGTATAAAAGGAAGATGGTTTAAAAAATAGATTATGAATTATATAATTTTAGGACCTCCTGGAGCAGGTAAAGGCACTCAGGCAAAAAAGATTGCCGTAAGGTTCAGTATAGTTCATTTATCTACGGGTGATATGTTTAGAGAAGCAAAAAAGTCGAACGAATCTATAAGTAAACTTCTTTCGTCGGGACAGCTTGTTCCTGATGAAATAGTTGTCAATATGGTAAGAAAACGGCTTGAAAAAAATAATATAAAAAAAGGATTTCTTTTAGATGGATTTCCTAGAAATGTAAAGCAGGCTGAAGAATTAGACAGAATACTTATGTCTGAAAATATAAAAATTGACGGTATTCTTTTGATAAACGTGCCTTTTGAAGAAGCGGTTAAAAGGATAGTGGGAAGAATGGTTTGTGTGTGCGGGGTAAGTTATCATACGCTGCTGCTTCCTCCGAAGGAATCCGGAAAATGCGACCGTTGCGGCGGAGCACTGTTTCATAGAAGTGATGATAAAGAGGATGTCATCAGAGACAGATTTAGTGTTTACGAAAAACAGACTAAGCCTTTAATTGAGTATTATAAAGAGAGCAGACTGCTTATTTATATAGATGGTTTGAAAAGCGAAAGCGACGTATTTGAACAGATAAGCGGCTGTATTATAAATGGACGATAAATTGTTTTTTAAAAAACAAAACATGGAATTAAAGACAGCAAAAGAAATTGAGAAAATGAGAACTGCCGGCAGGGTTGTGGGAGAAATTTTGCAAAAGCTTTCCAGGATAATAAAGCCTGGAATAACGACAAAAGATATAGATATTTTCTCGGAAAAGTATATAAAGTCGATGAAGATGATGCCGGCGTTTTTAGGTGTGAAAGGAATAAGTTATCCTTTTCCCGCTTCGGCTTGCGTATCGGTAAATGACGAGGTGGTTCACGGAATTCCGAGTGATTCACGTGTGCTCAAATCAGGCGATATAGTTTCCGTAGATATGGGAGTGATTTACGAAGGTTATTATGGCGATGCGGCAATGACTTACGCGGTAGGCGGTATCTCAGATGCCGCCGCAAAACTTCTTAAAATTACCGAATTGTCTTTACAGAAAGGAATTGAACAGTCGTTGTCAGGGAAAAGACTTGGTGATATTTCTTATGCGATTCAGAAAATAGTGGAAGATGCCGGCTTTTCCGTCGTAAGGGATTTTGTCGGACATGGTATAGGACGATCTTTACATGAAGACCCCCAGATTCCAAATTTTGGCAGAGCTGCTGCGGGTGTTAAGTTGCTTCCCGGTATGGTGCTTGCGATAGAACCTATGGTAAACGCCGGAAGTTATGAAGTTTGTATATTGGATGATGATTGGACGGTTGTTACAAAAGATGGTGGATTAAGCGCCCATTTTGAGCATACCGTCGCAATAACCGAAAGTGGTTGTGAAATTTTAACAAAGGTATAAAATGAGCAAGGAAGAAAAGATTATTGTTGATGGAAAAATTTTAGAATCGCTGCCGAATGCGTTGTTTAAGGTAGAAATTGATGGAAAGCATATAATTTTGGCACATATATGTGGTAAAATGAGAATGCACTACATAAAAATCCTTCCCGGCGATAAAGTAAAAGTTGAACTTTCTCCTTATGATTTAAGAAGAGGCAGGATAATATACAGAGAAAAATAAAGACCGATTTGAAATGGACTTTTGCCCTCTTTTTTCTCCTCTCTCATTTTGCGCAATAGAGTTATGTCGGGCAGATATCAGATATAGAAATAGAACGGAGTATAAAATGAAAGTCAGAGCGTCAGTAAAACCGATTTGTCAGAAATGTAAAGTGGTAAAACGCAAAGGTGTTATAAGAGTAATATGTCAGGATCCCAGACATAAACAGAGACAGGGATAGGGGATAGATAAAGATGGATTTAAGAGAGTGGAATTAACAAGCATCGACGAAAACTGCGGCATATCCTTTTAGGAGAGAGTATCATCATCGTCGGAATTATTTCCGATAAACCGATTTGGAGGAATAGATAAATGGCTCGCGTAGCTGGAGTAGATTTACCGAAAAATAAAAGACTTGATATAGCGTTAAGATATATTTACGGTATTGGACCTGTCATATCAGACGAAATCATTAAGGAGCTTTCTTTAGATCCCGCAAAGAGAGTTGAGAATTTGACAGAAGAGGAAGTCAGCAGGATAAATAATCTTATAACGAAAAACCTTAAAGTTGAGGGAGATCTCAGAAGGGAAATCCAATCAAATATCAAGAGACTTATAGAAATAGGAAGCTACAGAGGTTCGCGCCATAGAAGAAATCTTCCCGTAAGAGGGCAGAGAACTAAAACCAATGCGCGCACAAGACGCGGCAAGAGAAAAACCGTTGGTGCGGGTAAGGCGCAGTCTCACGGCAAAAAGGGTTAAGCAGTATGGCGCAGAGACAAACAGTTTTCTGTCTGTCATTGAGAGCGTAATGAGCGGGCGTTGGCGAAGAGTGCGGAAAAGAAGAAGTGTCGAAAGAAAGGATAAGAAAATTTCTATATTGCGGCGGAAATGGCAGTTTACTCCAAATAATCCGGCCGGCTACAAAGGTTATAATCAGTTATTTGTCTATTTAGTTCTCACATTTAAAGGCTTGGAAATATTGAACAATGTTAATATAGGCATAGTAAATAAAATATGGAGGAAGTATGGCAGAAGAAAAGAATGTCGCCAGATCTAAAAAGAAAAAGTATACCGGCGGCGTAGCAAAAGCTTATATATTATCGACGTTTAATAATACAATTGTTAACATAACAGACGAAAAGGGAAATACTCTGGTATGGTCGTCGGCAGGTGTCTCCGGATTTAAAGGCACAAAAAAAGGAACTCCTTTTGCGGCGCAGATGACGGCTGCTTCGGTTGGCAGAAAAGTTATGGACATAGGTGTAAAGCAGGTTGCGATTTTTGTAAAGGGTCCCGGACCCGGAAGGGAGACGGCGATAAGAGGTTTGCAGAGTTCAGGTCTTGCTATAACGGTTATAAAAGATATTACTCCCATTCCTCATGACGGTTGCCGTCCGCCGAAACTTAGAAGAGTATAATTTAAAAATAATGTTCGGCAGGTAGAGAGCGGGTTGCTGGCGGGCATTTATTTAAAGTAATGCAAATAATCTGGAGGATTTTGATAGATGTCACGTTATTTAGGGTCAGTATGTAAGTTGTGTCGCCGTGAAAAAGAAAAACTTTTTCTAAAAGGAGAGAGATGTTCTTCAAATTGCACTCTTAACAGAAAAAGAGGTAAAAATGGTCCCGGACAGCACGGAACTTCGAAAGTTAAGATATCTGATTACGCAAAACATTTACGTGAAAAACAGAAAGCTAGAAGAATGTACGGTTTAACTGAAGAACAGTTCAGCAACTATTATAAAGCGGCAGAAAAAATGAAAGGTTCTGCCGGCGATAATTTGCTTAAACTTCTTGAATTGAGACTTGATAACGTAGTTTATCGTCTCGGACTTGCTTCGTCAAAAAGAATGGCAAGACAGATTGTAAATCATGGCAATATTTTGGTTAACGAAAAAAAGATAGATGTTCCGCGCTACCGATTAAAAATCGGCGACGTTATAACGTTTCCTGAGAAGTATAAAGAGAATGCGGTTATAAAAAAACTTGTTGAAAAAACAGTATCAAGCGTTCCCGCATGGCTCAGTTTTGATAAAAGCAAGATTGCCGGGACGGTGGTAAGCGAGCCGCTTGCCGGTGAGACTTCTCATCCCATAAACAGCCAGCTTATTGTGGAGTATTATTCGAAATAAACTAACCGCCGAAAGGCTTGTTGAGTGAGGTTATTGAAGAATGAAAGCATTGGATTTGGAAAAATTACGTAAACTTATTTTAGACAAAAAAACAGCTACGGAATTTTACGGTCGTTTTAGTGCTGGACCTTTTGAACGTGGTTATGGACACACAATAGGCAATTCGCTGAGAAGAGTTCTCCTTTCAAGTCTTGAAGGAGCTGCTATTACTTCCGTAAAAATTACGGGAGCTTTTCATGAATTTGCGGTTTTGGAAGGCGTTAAGGAAGATGTAGCACAGATTGTTTTGAATTTAAAAAGAATTAAGGTAAAGCTTCGCTCTGAGTGTCCGGAAAAGCTTTTTTTAAGAGTTAAAAAAGCCGGGAAAGTTACTGCAAAAGATATTGAAGCAAACGCAAGCGTTGAGATAATGAATCCTGAACAGGAAATTGCAAATATAGACAACGGAACAATTCTTGAAATGGAATTAGAAGTTTCTTTGGGCAAAGGGTACGTTCTTGCCGAAGAAATGAAATCAAGCGGGTATCCAGTAGGAACGATAATCCTTGATTCATTGTTCTCTCCGATAATAAAGGTTAACTACGAAGTTGAAAATGCACGCGTGGAACAGACTCTCAACTATGACAGGCTTATCATAGAAATATGGACTGACGGATCAGTATCTCCTAAAGACGCTTTAATGCAGTCTGCAGAAATACTGAGAAACAGCCTTGTAATTTTTACAGATGGTGTATTTAAGTCTGAGGAAATTTCAGCAGACGAAGAAGAACAAAATGGAGTTTTAAGACGGTCTGTGAACGTTATGGATATTTCAGCCAAAACTCTGAAAAGCTTAAAAAGCGCTGGTATTGAGACCATAGAGGATATTGTCAGGATAAAAGAAGAAGATTTACTGAATTTTAATAATCTAAACAAACGGTCGGTTGAAGAAATTAAAAAAAAAGTTAAAGAACTGGGTTTATCTCTTGGAATGAAAATTGAGAAGGAAGTAGGTGAATGATAAAAACTTATAACGGGAGCAAACTAGGGATTACAAGTTCGCATAGGAAGGCTTTGCTTCGCAATTTAGCATCCGCGTTGTTTCTGCATGAAAAAATAACGACTACGCTGTCTAAAGCAAAAGAACTTGTGAGTTATTCTGAAAAACTTGTAACAAAAGCGAAAAAAGCCGACTTAAGCGCTGTTAGAGCAATAAACGGCGAAATAAACAGTAAGGATGTTGTAAAGAAAATTTTTGATGTTTTGGTGCCGCGATATAAAGAGAGAAACGGCGGCTATACGCAAATTTTAAAAGTTGGAACGAGACGCGGCGACAGTTCGGACATTGCCATAGTTAAACTTGTTACTTAAAAACAGAATTGAGAATGTAAGAAGAAATTAAAAACAGCCGTAAAAAATGGTTTAGGTCTTTTTTGCGTCTCTTTTCATCTCTGAATAACATGTATTTCTTACTCGTTGACCGTCAGTTCCTTAAATAAATTCAGGTTGGTTAGCGGAAAAAGACGAACAGAGAGTCTGCTGTTGTGATGTTGTCTTGAGAATCTTTAAGTTTGTTGTTTGCGGGATACTCCGCTTTTTGCTTTCTTTTTTTCGTATTGAGGAGAAGATGTTCAATTATATTTTCGGATTGTTTTCAAATGATATGGGTATAGATCTCGGAACGGCTTCCGTTCTTGTTTTCATTAAAGGGCAGGATATCGTTTTAAGAGAGCCGTCTGTCGTGGCTATGGAACGTGATACAAAGTGCGTTCTGGCTATCGGCATGGAAGCAAAGAAAATGCTCGGGAAAACTCCCGCAAATATTGTTGCCGTAAGACCTTTGAGAAACGGCGTTATTGCGGATTTTGAAGCAACCGAGAAGATGATAAGATATTTTATAAAGAAAGTTCACAAAAAAAGAACGCTGCTTCATCCAAGGATAGTTATAGGCGTTCCTTCCGGAATTACTGAAGTTGAAAGAAGAGCTGTTAGGGAATCCGCAGAACAAGCCGGGGCAAGGGAAGTTTATCTTATCGACGAACCTATGGCTGCTGCAATCGGTGCTGGTATACCCATTCAGGAGCCTGAAGGGAGCATGATAGTTGATATCGGCGGAGGTACGACCGAAGTTGCCATTATATCTTTAGGCGGTATGGTTGTTGCGAAGTCGCTTGATGTTGCAGGCGATAAAATGGACGAAGCTGTAGTTCAGTATTTCAGACGGAAATATAATCTTACTATAGGTGAAAATACGGCGGAAGGAGTTAAAATGAAAGTAGGTTCTGTGTTTCCGCTTGAAGAAGAACTGTTTGTAGATGTAAAAGGCAGGGATCTGCTTACGGGTCTCCCTAAAACGGTCAATATTAATTCTGAGGAAATTAGGATTGCATTGTCGGATCCTATCAAAAAAATAATGGAAATTGTAAAAAGTGTTCTTGAAGAAACCCCTGCGGAACTCGCTGCAGACCTTGTTGATCGCGGAATAATATTGAGCGGCGGAGGATCTCTTGTAAGGGGACTTCCGGAACTATTGTCAAAAGAAACTGAACTTCCCGTAAATCGGGCAGATGATCCGCTTAGCTGTGTTGCAAAAGGAACAGGTGCATATTTGGAAGAACTAGATAACATAAGGAATTCCAGGAAAAGACGCATATAAGCGAATCATCTGGCTGTACAAATCCTTTTATATTCTGCATCAGGTTTTGATAAAATGTGCCGACATCAAAAATCAAAATATGGAAATAATATCTTTTTAATTCTTCTTTTAATTGGTTTTTTTCTTATAACCGCTAGACTTACTTCTTCCGTAAAACTTATAAAAAATCTTGTTTACTACGTTTCTTATCCCAGTCTCAGGACGGCGAATTGCATTTTTCGTTCTATGGGAACTTTTGCCGACAATGTTAAAGCAGTAGTTTATATGCATTGGGAAAATGTTGCCTTTAAGAAAAAAAATCAGGAACTTACCGATAAACTTCGCAATTATGATGCAATATCTGAAGAATACAATAATCTGTCAAGACTTTTAAAATTAACAAAGATAAAAAATATCACATACGTTTTTGCCGGAATTTCCTTTAGAGCGCCGGATGAACAGTATCAGTGGTGTATCTTAGATAAAGGTGAAGCGGACGGTTTATACAACGAGCTTCCGGTGGCAATGCTTAGTAGAAAAAACGACATGTTATATGTCGCGGGAAAAATAATAGAAACGCATAAGACTTCGTCAAAAGTTGTTCTGATAACAAATTCAATTTCTGTACTTCCTGTGGAAATTAAAGGTAAAAATATTAATTGTCTTGCCGAAGGATTCAATTCAAACTTATTAAAGATTACTTATATTCCGTCAGATGCCGATGTTAAACCCGGCGATGAAATTATTGTAAGCGGATTGAGTGCGGGTTTTCAAAAAGGTATGCCTGTGGGCGTTATTACGAAAGTGTCAGAAGGAGTTTCTGCGGATTTTAAAACTGCGTCGGCAAAAGTTTTTTATGAAAATAATATTCTTAATAAAGCAGTTATTCTTGTACCACAAAAAGAATGAAAAAGTTAATTTCTTATCTTTTCCTTTATTTTGTTTTCTGTATGCTTCAGTTTTTTTTCGGCAGATACATAAATGTTTGTGGAATTTTCCCAAATTTTATACTGATTTTTGTCGTATATATTGGTCTTTCAAAAGGAATAATAAATGCGCAGTTAATGGGTTTTCTATTTGGTTTAATATGGGATGTTTTCTCAACGGACATTTTCGGCGTAAGAACGGTAATGTTTACAGTTATAGGGTATCTTGCCGGCAGGTTTTGCAGAAATTTTAACAGAGAAAAGATTTTTACGCAGGTTGTAATAATATTTTTTGCGGGAGCTGTTTATTGGCTGGGTTTCAGTTTAATTTATTTTATTTTTCCGGATAATGGAAATTGTGTATTTTCTTTTAGTATTCTTTCGGTTTCTTCAAAAATTGTGGTCACAGCAGTGTTTGCTCCAATAGTATTTTATATTTTAGAAAAGATGGATATTATATAGCGAGTGCCGCTGTATGACTGATGGATTGAAAAAAAAGGAACAGCTTGGGGAAAGCCGTTTGGTGTTAAATTGAGTTTATAGGATTTTCCAATATAACTGCGGCATTAATCATATCATGGGGTATGGGGGCATAGGATTTTATAAGAAATCGTTAAGATTTCATAAAGTGCAGTTGTCGTTTTGCGCTTTATGAGTGCACGATAATAAAATGAGAAAAAGATAGCTGAACAAAATAGAAAAGGCTGAGAGGAACAGGTAAAAAATAGGAA
>LQAB01007409.1_pt1 | contig 50665 bp, 43 predicted proteins | sample 654521 | NCBI WGS metagenome assembly LQAB01 (sample SAMN00762031, study PRJNA78659) | termite gut metagenome | isolation source: bacterial endosymbionts found in Trichonympha flagellates filtered from... | host: Zootermopsis nevadensis | place: USA: Mt. Pinos, Los Padres National Forest, CA ... | reverse complement strand
AAAGATATAGATAATGCGGTTATCGAAGCTTTGGAATCAGGTAAAATTAAAAGTATGTCAGCCGGGAAAATGGGACTTTCAACAACAGAAGTTGGTGATTTAATTGCTTCATTAATATAATGATTGTAACCTAATTTTGTGTAGAAATACTCTCTTCAGAAGGCAAGAAAATAAGTCAAAAACTAACAAATTTATTTCCAGCTGGACGGTTAGTTAATTTATTGTTCAATCTCAGAGGAAAGAAATGAAGGAACTCAAAGTAGCAGTAGCCGGTGCAACCGGTGTAGTAGGACTTGAGATGATTAAAATGCTTGAAAACAGAAATTTCCCTGTAAAAAGCATAAAATTTTTAGCTTCTGAACGTTCCGTAGGGAAAAAGCTGATATATAAAGGTAAAGAAGTCGCAGTTGAATTGCTTAAAAAAAACAGCGGCAAAGATATTGATATTGCACTTTTCAGTGCAGGCGCAACGGTTTCTAAAGAATTTGCTCCTTGTTTTGCGTCGGATGGATGTTTTGTTATAGATAATTCAAGTGCATGGAGAATGAATAAAGAAATTCCTTTAGTTGTTCCAGAAGTAAATCCAGATGATTTGAAAAAAGAGAAAAGACTTATCGCAAATCCTAATTGTTCAACAATTCAAATGGTCATAGCGTTAAAACCCTTGCACAATTTTGCAAAAATAAAAAGGGTTATTGTTTCAGCATATCAAGCAGTTTCAGGTGCAGGGCAAAAAGGCATTAACGAACTTAAAGAGCAAACGAAAGCATGGGCTAAAGGTGAAATAATTCCTAAGGCAAATAAATTTCAGCATCAGATAGCTTTTAATCTTATACCTCAGATAGATGTTTTCATGGAAAATGGATATACAAAAGAAGAAATGAAAATGACAAATGAGACAAAAAAAATCATGGGAGACAATTCAATAGAACTTAGCGCAACATGCGTAAGAGTTCCCGTATTCCGTTCACATTCAGAAAGTATATGGATTGAAACAGAAAAACCACTCTCTCCTGCTCAAGCAAAAGAATTGCTCTCAAAAACCGATGGAATTCAGATTTTAGATGATCCTGAAAATAAAAAATATCCAATGCCTCTATTTGCAGAAAATATGCAAATGACCTATGTCGGAAGAATTCGCTCAGATATTTCAACAAAGAATAACGCATTAGTGTTTTGGGTAGTATCTGATAATCTCTTAAAAGGTGCTGCGTTAAATGCAGTTCAAATTGCAGAAACACTTCTAAAAAAAGAACTTGTATAAAACTTGTATAAAAAAAGAAAAGAAAGGCACAAACACGTATCAACTGAATTTCTGATCAAAAATTAAAATTACTAATTAAATCAAGTGCGGCAGAAAAAGACCTTTTTCTGCCGCACTTGATTTTTTACATCTATTTCCGATAATTTTGAGTGCTATTTAATAATAGTTAAAGATGAATATAAGTATGATTAAAATTATTCATACTTATAAGTATGAATATGAATAAATATAATAATTTACTTTATTGTTTATAACTTATAAAACTTCTATTGTACTTAACATAATATATATTATCGGACATTATAAAAATTTAAAAATTTTCATGAGGTTTTGTATAATTAAATTGTTATTGTTTCAGTTGAAATACCCATTTCTTTAAGCAAATCAAGATAAGGATCAGGATCAAGCTCTTCAACATTTACCATTCTCTTGACATCCCAATTCCCTTTGGCAATTAAAATAGCAGCTGCAATAACCGGAGTGCCGGCAGTGTAACTAATAGCTTGAGATTCGACTTCTTCATAACAAAGTCTATGATCACATATGCTATATATTAAAAGCTCTTTCCTGCGTCCATCTTTTGTTCCTACTATCAAATCTCCTATACAAGTTTTACCTCTATAGTCAGGGGCAAGAGTTTTAGGATCAGGGAGACAGGCTTTTACCACTTTCAAGGGTATTACTTCAACTCCTTCAGCCGTTCTCACAGGTTTTTCCGATAAAAGTCCTATATTTCTAAGCACATTGAAACAATTTATATAGTGATCACTGAATCCCATCCAAAACCTTATTGAATTTGCATCAATATTTTTTGAAAGAGAATGAATTTCATCATGACCGGTTAAATATATAATCTGCTTGCCCACTACAGGAAAATCGTACACTTTCTTTTCAAAATGAACGGGCTTACACACCCATTGTCTATCTATCCATGTCCAAACCTTTACAAATTCCCTGAAATTTATCTCAGGATCAAAATTTGTAGAAAAATATCTACTATGATTTCCGGCATTGACATCCATAATGTCTATCGTATCTATAACATCAAAAAAATGCTTCTTCGCATACGCTGCATAAGCATTTACAACGCCAGGGTCAAATCCAGCACCCAAAATTGCGGTTATGCATCTATCCTGACAACGGTTTTTGCGTTTCCACTCATAGTTTGCATACCATGGCGGATCTTCGCATACTTTATTCGGTTCTTCGTGTATTGCGGTATCTATATATGCCGAACCGGTTTTTATACAAGCCTCCAGTATCGACATATTGCAAAATACTGACACTAAATTTACTGTAATGGAAATTTTAAGATCTTTCATCAACTTTACCATCTCGGGAATATTTAAAGCATCTATTTGTCTGATTTGTATTTTTTGGGAAGTATTCTTATAATTTTTTTTGCGTTCTATGCTTTCCAATATTTGCTCGCAGTCTTCAAGCGAACGTGAAGCTAAGTAAATATCTCCAAACAAATCATTGTTTTGCGCAAGTTTATGAGCAGCAACATGAGATACACCGCCCGCTCCTAATAAAAGTACGTTTCTTTTTCCCATTTCCAGTGAATTTCTCCTTTATGACAAATCTTTTAAAAAATCATTATATAAAAACTTCTTTATAATTTCTATTTTCCCATCGAGTCTCTTAACGACAATGGAAGGCATTTTAAGTCCGTTAAACCAATTTTTCTTAACTATCGTGTATCCAGCAGCATCGGCAAAACGCACTGTAGAACCGACTTTAAGTTTATCCGCAAGCTTATACTCGCCGAATATATCTCCGGCAAGACAAGACCTGCCGGCAATGATATATTCGTTTTTACCGTCTTTAGCATTAATTTTTGCAGGAGTTCCATATATAAGTAAATCAAGCATGTGCGCTTCAATAGAAGCATCGACTATCGCAATATCTTTTACATTTTTTACAATGTCCAAAATCGTAGTAACAAGTTCGCAACTTTTTGTAATTGCGGTTTCGCCTGGTTCCAAATAAACCAAAACGTTATGTTCTCTGCTAAAACTTTTTAATTTTTTACAGAATTTATCTAAAGGATACCCGTCCTTTGTAAAATACAATCCGCCACCAAGGCTAACCCATTCGGCTTTACTTAAAACTTTCTCATATTTTGCGACTATTTTATCGAGCATTACGCTAAAACTTTTAAAATCGTCATTTTCGCAGTTATAGTGGAACATCAAGCCACTTATATTATCTAAAACCGACATAATTTCTTCTTCCGAAGTGACACCGAGCCTTGAATATTCTCTTGAAGGATCAGCCAAATCAAAATGCGAATAACTTATTCCCGGATTTATTCTTAAGCCAACCTTAACCTTAATATGTTTTATATCATTATAAAACATATTAAGCTGCGATACAGAGTTAAATATAATTTTGTCAGCAATATTTTTCAGCGCTTTAATATCGTCCGAAGAATAAGCGACGCTGAAAGCATGCGTTTCTTTCCCGAACTTCTCATGACCAAGTTTCGCTTCATAAAAGGAACTACTAGTTGTGCCGTCCATATATTTACTCATTAAATCAAACACAGACCATGTAGAGAAACATTTCAATGCCAGAACTGATTTAGCTCCACTATTATCTCTTACATATTTAATCTTCTTCAGATTTCTAAGCAGTTTTCTTTCGTCAATTAAGTAATACGGCGTTTCTATTTTTTTATTCATTCTATTCGTTATTATAACTTAAAAAAATATACCTAAATTGTGTATTTTTGATAATTTCTTCAAAACTTTCTTTTACATTTCGATTTCTTATAATCTCTCAATCCCATCTTTCCTTTTGGAATAATGATAATTTGCACCATACTGCCTTGTATTATTGTATTATAAGGAGAATTTAAATACAATATATTTCCAGATATTTCCAGAAATTTCTTTAATTAATTTATTACTATCTTCATTATAAATTGTCGTTTACTTAAAAAAAGCAGCTTCCAAAACTAATATTCCGGGCTTTATTCCGAATTCATTTAGATTATTTTAAGTAAAATTTGACTGTTTTATCAAAATTTGCTACTTCTACAAAGTTTTAAAATTAAAAACAACAGAGAAACAAATAAATGAATTACAAACTTTGGTTCTGGATTATAAATATCGTTTCAGCAGCCTTAAAATTCCTTATACCAAGCAAATTTGATCACTCGCTGATTACAGCATATTTGGCTAAAGCATCAATACTCATTTTCGGAAACAACGAATTTGCAGTAAGATTTCCTACAGCTTTAATTTTCTTTTTTACATGCTGGATTTTTTTTATATGCGCAAAAAAACTTTACAATGAGAGAACAGCTTTTACAGGGGTCTTATTGTTAAACGTTCTTCCCGCATTTTCGCTTTTGGGATTCGTCATTGCTCTGCCGAATTCTCTTTTTGCCCTCTTTTGGATATCGGCATTACTTATCTTTATCATATTAATTGAAACAGACAATAAAAACTACTGGTATTTGCTCGGCATCATAACAGGTTTTACAATACTTTCAGGATATAATGCCGCACTAATATATTTTTCAATTTTTATGTCTCTCATTATTTTGCAGCCGCACAGGTCTTGGTTTAAAAGAACAGAACCGTATTTAGCACTTATTATATCCGCATTAATATTTTTACCAACAATAATATGGAATACTGAAAACAGCAGTTTAAACTACATCGCAGGCATCTTACTGCCAAAATTCTCTCTCACTCTTTTAGAAGCATCACTCGAAGCGCAGGCATGCTATGTATCTCCGTTTCTGTTTTTAATTTTTATTACCGCTGCGTTTTTATGCGTAAAAGAAGTTTATCAAAAAAAAGACCGTGCCGCTATTATTATTGCATGCTTCTCACTCTTTGCTTTTCTCCCGCTCAAAGGGATTACCACTTTTAACGAAATATTGCCGCAATGGGCTGCAGCAGGCTATTTGGTTTTGTCAATTTACGTGGCTCATTTAACGTTAAAATTCTGGCATATAAAATGGTTCAGAGCATATTCTTATGCGGCATGGGGATTTGCGCTGTTTACGCTTGTCGCGGTTTCGCTACATTTATGTCCGATAGAAAAATTTCTGCCCATTAACCAAAGACATATTGTTTCTGAACCCGAAAAAACCTACATAAAAAATGAATTTCATTATGGGGAAAATACAGTAAGAATAATGAACCTAAAAGAAAAACCTTTCATATTTATGTATAAAAGTTATCTTACAAGCAAAGTTGCATCTATTGATAATATCGATGCTTACGGCATACGGCAGAAATACTTAAATTCTCATACTGAAAATGTTTTAGAACCAGAGAAGGATTTACGGCAAAAGCTTGTAGAATTTGATCACAGTGTTTTCAAATTCATAAACTCTAATTTAAAATCCAAATTTTTAGATTTTTACATATCATTGATATCTTATTGTGATTTCAAGTATTTTAATTTGAGTTTTTTTGTAATACTAATAATATCTATAGGAATACTCTGGAATAATAAGAAAGAGTGTTTTTGGACTGCTCTGATCCTCTTAGTATGCATATTGGCAATAGGAGCCGTCATAACGTTTTTCCTAAAACATTATTTTGAAAGACTGCGTCCTTTAAAAGTATTAGGAGACAAAAACGTAAACACATTTTTTGAGGAAATATGCCACAATGATGCCTTTCCGTCAGGGCATACGCAAATTGCATTTTCTATATGTACTTTTATGTTTATAGTAGTAAGAAAATATTGGTATTGGTACCTGATTTTAGCTTTAGGAGTAAGTTTCGAGAGAATATATGCAGGATATCATTTCCCTTTTGACGTTTTGGCAGGAGCAGTAATAGGGATAATTTCCGCTTATGTAACGGATGCTTTGTTTAGGAAATATTTTAAAATATAAACATCATCTCGACCTCGACACTTTTTCGTTAAAATCAGTATATACGCGACAGTTTAAAACATTTTAAATGACAAAATATGAATTACTGTCAGTATATTAAGACTTATATATTTAGTTGCATTCAATCATTTTATTCGCATTGGTCCTTCTATCATCTAAAAACTCTCAAAACTCTTAAACTAACACCAGGCATATACGGCATCTCCTGGCAATATTTTATCTTTATAAAAAAGACTTGCAGATACTGATAAATTCTCTACCGGACTAATGCTTACGTCGCAATTGACAGTATTTTCTGATTTAAGATATGTATAATTTAATTTACAACTGAGGAATAGTGCCACAGTACATATAAGCATTTCCTATCAATCTTACTTTATTCAATACCAAAATCATTTGACATGCCCCATGTTCAGGTTTTAAATCCGGATTTCCGTACATTCCTGGCTGACTCCAGTAAAGATCTATAAAGACAGGCACTCTCTATACTATACTTTTCCCGTAGAAGTAAAAACATTCCCGTATTGCGAATTGTTATCATATCTTATTGCCGGTGTCTTTATAATCTTTCCAACTTTTATTTAAACTATACAAATATAACTTTTCATTTTCTTTGTAATCCTCATTTTCAAATTCTAATCCCCAGCAAGGACAATCTCTTTATAACTGGTGTCAGCCATGAATGCCACAAACGTTAAAATTGTACTTATATCTGCTCTCTGTAAATTTCTCAGGGCTATACGGATTTCTGTTAGTAGCATCATAAAAAATCTTACATGTCAGATGAGTACCCACTAAGATTTAAAAAGCTTTTATCAGCTATGTTAAAATCATAATCAAACTTTATGTATGTATTTATAATTATCTTTCTGTTCATTTTTTAGAGTAGGATATGAAAATTGTTCAGGAACTCCACATTTATTTTTACAAATATTTCCGCTGAAATATTGGATATTGACGCAAAAAATCCACATTTGTCAGTTAAATGCGTCCCGTTTAAAACAGAACTAAATGTATTAACAAAACTTCCGTAAGACACTGAGACATTAACAACCGATGCTGTTTCAGCTGCTTTTTTTGTTACAATGTTAATAGTACTCCTCCCAAATCACCCGTTCCATAAACTGCCACTCTCGAACTCTTATAATTTCAACTTTTTCAATAACACTAGCCATTATTGCCGTAAAATTTACACTGCTCATTCCTACATCGTTAATTCTGCGTCCGTCAACTAGCACTAAAGTCTAAGGGCATCGCGCGTATTGAAATACTCGTATTTGTACCTGTTGCCCCGTTGCTTCTAAGATCGATACCGACCTCTTTTTTATAGTTTTTTGCGCAATAACCGTAATATTTACAGGAAGTTTTTTTGCACTCTCATCATACTTTGTTAAAGTTATAAAAATATCCTGCGCCAAAACAATATTTACCGTAAAAGCAAGACAGAATAATATACTTAATATTTTTTTCATTTCTCACTTTCTACCTCTTTTCTGTTTTACTAACCGGTATAACATACGGTCTATTTGAAATCGGATTTGCTTTTACGACAACTGTTGTATTGTAAACTCTTTCAATATCTCTATAATTTAAAACTTCCTCAGCTGTTCCCTGCCTGCAAACCGAACCGTTCTCTATTAAAACCAGTTTACTGCAGAATTCGCCCGCTGCATTCAAATCATGCAAAGTTAAGATTACCGTTTTATCACATTTTTCATTTAAATCTTTTAAAATCTCTAAAATATCATTCTGATTCCCTATATCCAAATGCGATGTAGGCTCGTCAAAAACAATGATATCAGTTTCCTGGACTAAAACTTGAGCTATTAAAACTATTTGTTTTTCTCCTCCCGAAAGTTCGTTGATATCTCTCTCTGCAAAATTTTTTATATACAAAAAGTTCATAACTTTTTGTACTGCAGCATAATCATCATCTGACGGAATTTTAAGCATATTCATATAAGGATATCTTCCAAACATAATAAATTCAGACACGGTAAAAGATAATGAAGTATCTATATATTGAGGTAAAAAAGAAATTTTTTTTGCAAATTCTTTTCTTGAAAAAGAATTTATATTTCTACCGTCTATAAGCACATTTCCGTAATACGGCTTAATTAAATTACAAAGAACTCTTAATAAAGTGCTTTTGCCCGTGCCATTTTTTCCGATTATACCGAAGAAATCTTTTTTATCTATATCGCATGAAATATTTTTTAAAATTTCTTTATTTAAGTAGCCCGCCGAAATATTTTTTATTTCTATCACAATATTTTAGTCCTTTTCAAACTTGCCGTTTAGTTTACACTCAATAACATTTTTTTTATTTTCTATCCGGCTTTAGCAGTAAACAAATAAAGAATAACCCACCTATTATGCTCGTAATTACTCCGACAGGTATTAATACCGGCAAAAACAATATTCTGCTCAGAGTATCGCAAAGCGGTAAAAAAACCGCTCCAGCAAAAGCTGAAGCCGGTATCAAAATTACATTATTACCCCCTGTAATTTTTCTCATTATATGTGGTATTATTAAACCGACAAAACCTATAACACCGCAAATTGAAACTGTTGCCACCGTAATAAAGGATGCCGTAAGAAATAAAAATTTTATATTTCTTTCGATATTTACACCAAAAGTTTTTGACTTTTCACCGCCCAAAGCCACAGCGTTGATAATATTTCCCGATAAAGACAAAATTATTACGTTTATAAGCACAACAACTGTAATAAACGGAAGCAATCTCTCGTCAAAAGATGAAAAATTTCCCATAAGCCATAAAAAAGCAGCCTGTACGCTGTTTTCAGGTGATAGTGCAAACATAAGCATTACAGCAGATGAAAAAATATAACTCATAACCACGCCTGATAAAATCATCACATTGGAATTAAATCTCTTCTGCATACTCAGTAAATACACAACCGATACTGAAACTATCATACCAGCAAAAGCACAAAAAGGAAGAAAAAAAGTCCTTATAGCCGCAAGACCAGAAATAAAAGCTACCGCTGTGCCTAAAGACGCACCGCCTGAAATACCCAAAGTAAAAGGATCTGCCAGCGGATTTTTTAGTATTGCCTGAAACACACAGCCACTTGCGGCAAGTCCCGCTCCTACAATGCAAGCCATAAAAATTCTCGGGAAACGTATATGCTTTATTATTATGGCAACATTATCATTTGTGCCGCCAAACAATGCCTTTACAGTGTCAGCAAATGATATTCCGTCTAAACCGACTGCTAAACAAAATAAAAATACTATAAGAATCAATACCGGCATTAATATATAAACAAACAAAAACTTCTTATTTAACATTAAAAGACATCCTCATAAATAACTTTTGCAAGCATTGCTACCCCTTTTGCAAATGTCAGCGGCGTAGGCATAAACATGTCACCGGCGTAAATCATAAAAATTTTACTATTTCTTACGGCTTTTATCATTTTATATTTGTTCCAGTTTCTTATTTCCTCACTGTTGATATCTCCAGCATTTACAAGCACTATAATATCAGGGTTACGTTTAATAATATCTTCAATATTAACAGCAAGATATCGCATATCAGTACCTTTATACAGATTTACGGTTTTAGTATAGTAATTGTAGTCGTTTACAAAACTCTGTTCCCCTGCCGTATACAACGGTCTTGTTCCTATTTCCCAAAATACTTTTAACCTGTTAAGACTGTTTATTTTAGCGTAAATTTCTTCTGCAGAATGCTTTGCCGCATTTATTATTTTTTTGGCTTCCGTTTTTCTGTCAAGCTTTTTTGCCAGATTATAATAATTAACGCATATCTCGTTAAAAGTTCTTGCTGTTTCCATAACGTACACTTCAAAACCAAGACGCTTAAGTTTTTCAACCGTCGCTTTACTGTTCCCTTCTTTAGTCGAAATAATCAAATCGGGATTAAGTAAAGCTATTTTTTCTATATCAGGTTCTAAAAGTGTACCTATAATTTCTTTTTTAGTCGTTCCTTTAGAGCAATAAATTGTTATGCCTTTGACAAATTGTTCTGCTCCGAGTTCATAGAGGCTCTTTGTAATTGACGGCGCCAGAGAAATAATACACTTATATTCTTCAGCACAAGTAATACCTGTAAATAAAAATAGAAGTGCAATAATATAAACAATTCTTCTCATAAACAATATAAATATACAATCAACTCCAATAACTCCCAGATATAAAATCCACTTAATTTTGAATATGTTTTTTGTCGTTTCTGCATATTTAATCGTCGCAATAAGTAGGTGGCACTTCAAACTAACATGCTACTAAAATGCTAGTTTACTCCTTTCTTTTTTTATTTGTTTGATTTCCAGCTCGCCCGTTTTGGGATTTAACGCTCGCACTAACTTTACGTATTTTGTCCGTCAGTTTTTTTCTACCGGGCAGTAAAAGTGTCCGCTTGTGTTCATCCAGCCCGCGATTTTATCCATTTAATACTCCATACCTCTTTGCGCCTGTATTCCCTTTTTATAAGGGTGCTTAATCTCTTTCATTTCAGTAACTAAATCCGCAATATCAATCAACAATTGCGGAGCACCTCTGCCGGTTACTATCACATTTGATTTCTGTGATAACCGTTTTATAATATCAATAAATTCATCTTCATCAATGAATTTATCCCTTAATGCGACGTTAAATTCTTCCAAAACAATCAAATCATATTTTTCAGGGACATTGCTAAGGTCTTTCAATTTTTTCAAAGCGGAACGGCATTGACTTACAACTTTATCAAGACTGACACTTTTAATACAGTGCGGATGCTCTTTTGCGAAGGAAAAAAAATCTAAATTGTCTAATTTAACTAAAATTTTTTGCTCTCCGTAAAAACTCTCGCCCTTAAATAATTGTATAAGACAAACTCTAAACCCATGCCCCAAGGAACGAATTATCTGTCCTATAGCAGAAGTTGTTTTTCCTTTGCCATTGCCTGTGTTTAAAATTATCATAAATATTCACTGATATAATGTTCACTATTTATGTGCAAGTAAACAAATTAATAATAATTATAAATCTTTTTATTTTTGTTGCTTTTTCTCTTATAACAAAATCATTAAGCCGTGCAAAAAGAACTATTATGGACTAGACTATAGGGCAAATATATTATTAGTCGTCTTATAAAGTGGTAAGACAGTGTTTATCAGCGGTTTTCAAGTTTTCCATCTACGCTTTAAGGTTTTTTATAGTTTCGGTTTCTTCGTTAATTGTTTTCGTCTGCTTGGTATTCCGTCAGGTAAATTATCTGATTTTTCTGCTGCGGCTCAAGTCGGGCTTTCATTGGCTTGTAGAATAAAAAATGACATCGCAATAACAATAATAAATAGCCGTACTTCGTCAATATTTTTATTCCTCTTCACTGCTTTTATACTAACAATCCACTTATAATCATACTTGTTTGCACAATTATTTACAAGCGGCAGAGGTCCCCGCTCTGCCATCGTCTTTTTCTACTTCTTTCAAACACTAAGTGCTCTTATTTATTTTAAAGCTGGGATAACTAAATATATTCTCGTTCTCTTATATAGGATTTTTTCTCGACACTTCATTCTATCTGTATCATTTATTAAAGCCGCTGTGGTTTAATTTTCTTTTGCAGCGGTTGTCTTTGTTTCGGTATCATTTGTTGTGAATGAATCCGCAACTTTTCAGGCTATTGCAGTTTTTCTCCTTTTGTTTCCTTTTTCATGGGTGTATAGCGGTCGGGTAGTTATTTATCATAAGTTTGCAAGTAGATTGAGCGAATTGATATGTTTTTGTATATTTTATAAACTATTATGAGTGTAATTATTTACCGGTGGGTTATCTTTTTCATTCGCATAAACTCGTCTTTGATTTTGTTTTGCAAATTCAAGGGTTGCATCCAAAAGATAAATATTGTGCTGTTTTAGATATACTTTGTTAAACAAAAAAAGGTGATAAGCAGGGAAAAATTAGTTTTAGTAGTTATATTGTGTTGTGCTTTTATTACAAGTTTCTCGTTCGGATTCAAATTGCAAAAAAGCTAAAAGTGAATGTGAATACTACAAGGCAGAGTGTAAACGTGCGGAAAGATACAGGATAATAAATGAAATTGGAGATTTCCTTGATAAGGGACCAGGACCTGAGTATTTTATCATAATGAGCGTATCGAACGGAGAAAGCTTTACAATATTTGTGCAGCAAAAAATAGCAAGTGTAAAGATGCAAAGCGTATTTGTTTTTTAAGAGCACTATAACCGTGTCGGCACACAGCTTAATTTAAATAAGTAAGAGAATTAAATGTGCTATAAAATTAAAATTTGAGTAAATTTTATCCACGATGTCTAAAGAGAGAGAAAAGTATGAAACGGCTTTTTTTTGTTGATCTTGGCAGCGTTAAGTTTTGTCTTTATTACACTTAGTTATGCAGATATAGGTAGTTGTAAACAAAACAAAGTTTATGATGAGCTGTGTAAATCTCAGATTAGAACTGCAAAAATGTTTCTTAATGCGATTGAAATTAACGCACAAAAAGCTGAGATAATGTTAGAAATGCTCAATTCATCTCTTGCTTTTATCAAAAACAGCTCTAATTCCGAACTTATCAAGCCACTGAGAATATGGTTGAACGCAGAAAGACTTCGGTCGTTAATTCCGAGAATACTATCAGGACTGCTAGACTACATGTTAAAGCAGCAAAAGCAGGCAATGTTGTTTTTGATAAAATTGCTAGGAACTATATTAACAACTGTGGTAATAAAGATGAGGGTAATTCAAGTATAGAGATTGTTAATGTAAATAAAGATAATGAAAAATGCGATGAACTTTTCAATTCTCAAGTTAGAGCTAATGAACTTTTACTTAATTTATTCCAAGAACAATTAAAACTTGCAAAGAATGATCTTAAGCAGAAAAAGAAGAATACAACTACAACATTGAATGCATTAAACCTAAATCGGCTAATCTAGATGATGAAGAGATTAATTTAAAGATTTCAGAAACCATCGTTAGGTTAATTGAAGCTAAAGTTGAACTTACCAAGGCGCGTCTTAAGGCTGCGAAAAAGCACAATATTGTTTTTGAAGAAATTGCTAAAACTCTACCCAAAAAGTTTTTGCCTGTTTTTAGTATCCTCGATGACTTAAGTAACACCAGTAAAATGAATAAAAAGTTTGACAGCTTTTATAAGAAAATAATCAAGTTCTCTAAAGATGAACTCAAAAACTCTAAAAACAAGACCAAGTCCTTACAATCTTATATTAAAAAAGTTGAAAATAATGCGAAGAGTAATATTGAGATAATAGATGTTCTGAAAGCTGAGTTAAAAGTATCTGAAATCCAAACAGTCATTCATAAACTCTATCAACAACAACTAAGAAAATTTACAAAGGAGTTGAGAGATAACTGATTACGACACGAACTTACATAAGTCTTTTGTTAAAATTTTGCGTATAGTAGCAATTAAAATCTAACTTATTCCACGCTTCGTACATTCTGTTACTGTTCTTTAAAAATATAAGTTCAATTTCTCTTGGTTCTTTAGTTTTCATTCATTAACCGCTATTCATTTTTCGTTTAGTGCAGAGGCTTCGTTTATCCGATTCTATTTTTTTTCTATCTTTATCTATGATATGCTTTGTCAATCCTGCTTTTCCTCAGATTGTTCCTTGAAGTATTTAAACAAAGCAAAGAATTTATGCGTTTATCTTTCTCTTCCATTTCTGCTTTTCAATATTTTTATTTCAACCATCTTTACCGATTTTTGGCAGGTTGTTTTCAGATTCTATATCCATAGCTTTTTTCCATAAAATAATGCACCCAAAACCGATACTGTTGCCGCAATAACAGAATAAAAATAAGAACTTTTATAAACTAAATATTAACAAAATTCCACTCTCTAAATAGCGTATATTTTTTCATGCTTATTATAATTAGGTCCGGGAGTGCAATTTTTTTCAAGGTGTTGTCCCCCCCCCCCCCGCAAGTAGCAGTGTGAGGAATAGAAGTTTTGGCAACTTCTTTTACAATCGTTAAAAAATTCTATAGGTTAAGGGAGTAAAACGGATAAAAAGAATAAGATAACTTTTTATCTATCCTGCTGTCTTCATTTGTTTCCGACTTTTAGCGTAAACTATTTATCAAGTATTGCTCCCGAATATCAAACTAAAAAACACAATTTTTCACTTTTTTTTAGGATTTACAAGTTTCCCCACTATTAAGATTGCTTCGCTGCTTTTGATTCTCTTTGCAAGCTAAAATAATACCAAATAATACCTGTAAAAAACGAGGAAACAATAAAAATTTACTTAGTAGCTTTTGCTAATTTAGGCGTATCTTTAAACAGCTCCGCTATAGCGCCGATTGAAGCTGTAACTCCGGATGTTTCTAAAGGCATGAAAATCTTTGTTGCCTGTCCGTTGGCAACTTTACCAAGCGCTTCAAGGTATTTGATAGCAATAAGATCATTAGTCGGTTTGCCTTCGTGTATTGCGTTATAAATTACTTCAATTTTATATTTTTCGGCTTCCGCAACTTTTCTTATTGCTTCAGCTTCGCCAATAGCTTCCAAAACCTGTTTTTCTTTTACAGCTTCTGCATCAAGAATAACAGCTTGTTTTGCGCCTTCAGCTTTAAGAATTGCGGCTTGTCGTAAACCTTCTGCTTCCAGAATATTTGCTCTTTTTTCTCTTTCAGCTTTCATCTGTTTTGACATAGCATCAGTTATATCTCTGGGAGGATCAATTTTTTGTATTTCAACTCTTGTAACTTTTACGCCCCATTTATCTGTAGCTTCATCCATTACAACTCTCAGCTGAGTGTTAATTTTCTCTCTTGATGTAAGAGTACTATCCAATTCCATATCGCCGATTACATTTCTCAAATTTGTTTGTGCAAGTTTTAAAGCGGCAATTGCAAAATTCTCAATATTATAAATAACTTTTACGGGATCTGTAACCTGAAAATAAATAATTGCATCTACAACCACAGAAACATTGTCTTTTGTAATAACGCTTTGCGGAGGAACGTCAATAACGCGTTCTCTCATGTCAACTCTCAGAATTCTTTGAAATATCGGAATAATAATATTTGCACCAGAGTCTTTTGTGGCCGTATATTTACCTAAAGTTTCAACAAGTCCTTTTTCGTATTGTCTTATTATTTTTACCGAATTTGCTATAAAAATAACTGCAAAAGCTACAATTGCACAAATAAGCACTGACATTCTGCCCTCCATTTTTATTTTTCTGCTATGATTTTCTAAGTGAAATAAAAATAAATTATTGTAAATTATCAAGAAATAGTATTTATCCGCATCATTTTTTAACTGTAAGAGTCGTTCCATCAATATTTTTTATTTTTACTGTTTCGCCTGTTTCAAGTTCAATGTCGGATTCGGCTCTCCATATTTCGCCTGAAACTTTTACAAGTCCGGTTTTTAAAGGCGTTATTTTTTCAGTAACTATAGCTGTTGCTCCTATAAGAGCATCAATATTTGAATTTACAGTTTCAGATTTGCTCATCATTTTTTTAAATATCGGTCTTATAAGGTACAGAGATAGGATGGAAACAACTATAAAAATAGCAAATTCAATCCAGCTTGAAATATTAAAATAAGCTACTGCTGCCGCAAAGACAGAACCTACGGAAAGACAGGTAAAGAAAAAAACTGATGAAGTTAATATTTCAAAAATTATAAGAACAGTCGCAATTATAAGCCATGTAATCCAAATCATATTATTATCCTCCAACGCTTGACCGGCCAGTATAAGAACAGTGCCTTGCCCTTTATATATTTATCAGGCAGTGGTCCCCAAAAACGTGAGTCAAAAGAAAAATCTCTATTATCACCCATCATCATATAATGTCCCTCCGGAATGACTACAGGTCCGAAATTATCTCTTATAAAAGATGCGGGAATTGAAGTAAATTTGCCTTTTTCCCAAGCTTCTTGATACTCTTTCTGAGTGTTAAACAAATTGAATTTCTGAAAAATTACATAATCGCTAAAAGTTTCGTATACATCATTGGCACATATATTATTTATATATAATTTTTTATCTTTTATTTCAACTTTATCGCCTGCAACGGCTACGCATCTTTTTATATAATCTTTTTTTATCCCGGATTCTCTTTCGGAAACTGACAAGGCTTCAGGAGGACACTGAAAGATAACAATATCGCCGCGTCTTACTTTTTTTAAAGATGCATACTTCTTTCCGTTAGTGGTGAATGGAATGCGGAAACCGTAAATAAATTTATTTGCAAAAAGATGGTCACCCTCTAAAAGAGTTTCTCTCATACTGCCCGACGGGATTTTAAAAGCTTGTATAAAGAAAAACATAATAAAAGATGCTATTATAAGGGCGGCCCATCCCGTATCAAGCCATGAATAGACTTTTTTAAAAAGTTTTTGTGATAGCGGGGTTTTAAAATATTTTTTTACAGAAAGCATAAACATAGCTGTTATAAAAAGAATGCAGCCTATAAGAAAAAGTTTCAATTCCATAATTATAATCCTCTTAAAGCAACAAACAGTCGGCGGACAGTCAGTGCAGATTATCGTCTTGCAATGATATTTCTCCTGTATTGCTATCCGTCCATTTTCAATACTGCAATAAAAGCTTCCTGCGGTATATCTACTTTGCCGAACTGCCTCATTTTACGTTTACCTTCTTTTTGTTTTTCAAGAAGTTTGCGTTTTCTTGTTATGTCGCCACCGTAACATTTTGCAAGAACGTCTTTGCGTACTGCCGGTATGGTTTCTCTGGCAACTATTTTATTGTTTACTTTTATCTGTATGGGAATTTCAAACATATGTCTAGGGATAATATCTTTTAATTTTTCAGCGAGGTAGTGCGCAATGGATTGTGCTTTATCTTTATGAGTGATAACGGTAAAAGCGTCGACAACTTCTGTGTTTATCATAATTTCAAGTTTGACCAAATCCCCAAGCTGCGGATTAATATGCACGTAATCAAAAGAAGCGTACCCTTTTGAAGCTGATTTTAAAGCATTATAAAAACCGACAATAATTTCCGCAAGCGGTATATAATACTTTAATGTTACAATTTTATTGTTCATATATTTCATAAGCATCTGCTTTCCTCTTCTTTTGCGGCATAAATCAAGCATAGAACCCAGATAATCTACGGGACAGATTATCGTTGCTTCAACATAAGGCTCCCAGATTTCTTCAATACCTGAACTATTAGGAAATTTTGCAGGATTATCTATTATAACAAACTTATCTTTAAATTTTGCTTTGTATATAACATTCGGAGCTGTAACCAATAGGTTTAAGCCAAACTCTCTTTCGAGTCTTTCTTTAACTATCTCTAAGTGTAGAGATCCCAAGAACCCGCATCTGAATCCAAAACCCAAAGCCACTGAAGTTTCAGGAAAATAAACAAGCGAAGAATCCGAAAGTTTTAATTTTTCCAAAGCTGTTTTTAAATCGTTATACTCAGAGGTAGTATTAGGATAAAGTCCCGCAAAAACAAAAGGATTTATTTCTTTATATCTTTCATGGGGATGCTTTGTCGGATTTGCACTTTCGGTAATCGTATCGCCGATTTTTATGTTGTGTATATCTTTTATTCCAGCAACCATATATCCGACTTCGCCTGATGAAAGTTCGTCGGATTCAATCATCTTTATTTTCATATATCCGACTTCAAGCACTTCATACTCTACATTAGATGCCATAAATTTCACTTTCATGCCTTTTCTTATTTTTCCATCAAAAACTCTTATAATGACTATAATGCCGCGATAAGAATCGTAAAATGAATCAAAAATTAAAGCTGACAGCGGCTCTTCTTTTACAATTTTTGCTGGAGGAATGTTTGCGATTACGGAATCAACTATCTCGCTTATGCCTAAGCCCTCTTTTGCGCTTGCAAGTATGGGTTCTGCATCAACTTCAAGTCCCTTTTTCATCTGTTCGTATGTGCTGTCTACGTCGGCGGTAGGCAAATCTATTTTATTTATCACCGGTATGATTTTAAGTTTTGCGTTTTTTGCAAGCATAGTATTTGCGAGTGTCTGGGCTTCTACGCCTTGCGTCGCGTCAATTACCAAAATTGCACCCTCGCATGCGGCAAGAGATCTTGAGAGCTCATAAGTAAAATCCACATGACCGGGAGTGTCAATCAAATTAAATATATACTTCACGCCGTTTTTATCTGTATAATCCATTCTTACGGCTTTGGCTTTTATGGTTATTCCTCTTTCTCTTTCGAGTTCCATATCGTCAAGAATCTGATTTTTCATTTCCCTGGGTGAAATTGTTCCAGTATATTCAAGAAGCCTGTCGGCAAGCGTGCTTTTCCCGTGATCTATATGTGCTATAATGCAAAAGTTTCTTATATTAGACACTACATATTTTCCCTGATGCGGATCAGTACTCAAACTGAGTTTGTCCGAAATAGCGGCAAAAAGATAAAACAGTAATAACAATTCTAGCAATATCTTCTTTTTTTCTTTAAGAGATGAGAAAAGATATTTTTATTGTATTTGAACACTACTTATAATTTTTGAAATTGAATCTCTGTCACCGCATTTTAAAACTTCTTCTGCAATTCTTTGAACATTCTCAAAAGAAATATTTCTTATAACTCTTTTAATTTTTGGAATCTGTACCGACGCTACGCTGAACTCATCAAGTCCTAATCCCAAAAGAACAGGCGTATAGTACGGATCTCCTGCCATTTCGCCACACATACCTACGTCTATTCCAGCTTTATGGCTTTCATCTATAATTCGCTTAATAAACCTTAAAATTGTAGGATGCAGCGGATCATAGAGACTTGCAACGTTTTCATTTACCCTGTCAACGGCAAGCGTATATTGTATCAAATCATTTGTGCCTATTGAAACAAAATCAACTTCTTTGGCTATAGCATCAATTATCATCACAGCGGACGGCACTTCTATCATTGAACCTACTTCTATTTTTTCATCAAATTTTATATGTTCTTTCTTTAAATCTTGTTTTACTTTTTCAAGAATTTTATTGGCTTCATGGAGTTCCTCAAGTGAAGATATCATAGGGTACATAAGCCTGATTTTTCCGTAAGCCGACGCTTTAAGAACGCCTCTTAACTGATTGATAAAAATATTGGGATATTTAAGACAGAGTCTTATGGCTCTTAAGCCCAAAAAGGGATTTTCTTCCTGTTCAATATTTAAGAGACCCATTCTTGTAAGCTTATCCCCGCCCAAATCAATAGTCCTTATAATGGTCGGATAAGGTGACATTGCTTCTGCAACCTTGAAATATTCTTCAAAATGATCTTTTTCTGACGGCATAGTTTTGCGATTAAAATACATAAATTCCGTTCTGTAAAGACCTATGCCTATTGCACCGCTGTCTAATACCGATTGTACTTCATCAGGATTGTCAATATTTGCAAAAATTAAAACTTTATGATTATCGATTGTTTCAGCCGGTAAATCTTTTAGTTTTTCAAGTTCTTTTCTTTTTGCAAACTGTATACTGCATTCCTTTTTGTATTTCGCCAAAGTTGCTGCCGTCGGGCTTAGGATAATTTTGCCTTTATTCCCGTCGACAATTATAGTATCGCCGGTTTTTGCCTGCGAAGATATTGTTTTTAATCCTGCAACGGCTGGAATCGCAAGTCCCTGCGCAACAATTGCGGTATGCGAAGTTTTTCCGCCGATGTCTGCAGCAAAACCTTTAACTAATTTTTCTTTTATCGCAACGGTGTCAGCAGGAGTTAAATTATGGGAAACAACTATTGAATCTCCGTTTGAACTCGCAAGAGTTGTTCTTTGTTTGCCGAGAAGATTCCCGAGAATTTTTTTCCCTATATCTTGAATATCAAGTGTTCTTTCCTTAAAATAATCATCTTCTATGGTTTCAAAAGAATGGACAATTTTATCTATAACCTTAAAAATGGCATACTCTGCGTTAACACCATCGTTTATAAATTTATAGACATCTTTTCTTATTGACGGATCGTCTAAAATTAAAAGATGAACATCGGCTATCCGGGCGTAATTTTTCCCGAGAACGCTGTTAATTTTATCATGAGTTACTTTGAGTTCAGCTTTAGTTTTTTCAATAGCATCATTTAAACGTTTCTTTTCGCCTTCTCTTTTATTTTTGGGGATTTCTTTGCGAATAAGACAAAAATCATTATTTTCAAGAAGAAAAACCTTGCCGATGGCAATTCCCGGTGATGCTGCAACACCTTTGATGATAATATCTTTTTTGTTAGGCATTTTTCTCTCCTATTCACCAAATTTGGATTTAAACAAGTTTTCAATTGCAATTAAAACTTCGTTTTCGTCGGGGCCATCAGCAATAAAATTCAATTTGCATCCTCGTCCCGCAGCTAAAGCCATGACGCCCATAATGCTTTTTGCATCAACTTCAAAGTCATCTTTTAAAATTTTAACCGTAGACTGATATCTGTTTGTACTCTGTACAAGCATAGCTGCAGGTCTTGCGTGTAACCCCATTTTATTTAAAACAACAATGATTTTTTCTTTCATTTTTTATAATCCTAGATAGACATTATAATACACGTTAATATTGTGCCGTAAAGCAAAAAAATCGGACTGAATTTCTTCGACACAAAAATTGAAAGCACAAGTACAACGCCATATATGAACACAACGTTTATGCCGGTTTTGGGGAATATATTGTTTGCTGCTGATCCGAATCCGAAAACTTTCAAGTATAAAAATAATGCGGCAGCAGAAATTATAAGTTTGTCGCTGTATCCCATCTTCCATAAAAGCTTAAAATTAAATTTTGATGACCTGACAATACTTTCTTTGTCCAATATAAAACCCAAAAACATAAGCCGGAATCTTACGGAAATATGTACAATATTGTAAATAAAAATAAACAATAAAGGAATTAAAACGTTGTATGCTTCAAACCAACTATCAGATGCTTTTAAGAGGATTAACATAGATATGCTTATAAGTGCCGCTAAAGGTCTTAATGTTCCCCAAAAAAACGAGTCGCCTATTGCAGCTAAAGGTCCCTCCATCGCACTTTTAACCGCATTTACTTCAGAAACTTTTTCATTGCTATTGTCTTCGGCTATTCTCTTCTCCATACTTGCTATAATTGCAATTATCATATTAGCCATATAAGGATGCGTATTAAAAAACCCCATATGTCTTAAAAGTGCTTCTTTTCTTTTGCCTTCATTTAAATAAATTTTATATAAAAAAGGTTTTAATGCGAATAAAAATCCAATGTTTTGCATTCTTTCATAATTCCATAACGCTTGTATGAAAAGAGTCCTTATAAACATTTTGAAACATATTTTAATCATCTCCGATGCCTCAGAAAGGAAGTTTTTATATTACTGAAATTATGTATAACCATTCCGAAACCGGATACAGGCAGCAAATACCAAGCCTTTTTAAAACCATCAAGAACGAGTTCAGGAAGTTGCAAATAGATATTTGCATATATCCATCCGCCTATAATCATTGCAAATATATAAAACAAAAATGCTCTTAAGACAAAAAAGAACAAACCTGAAGATATTCCCAAATTTATCCGTCCGTCTTTTCCGTTTTGTATTCCTTTCTCTACCCAATGCATTATTCTAATATTAAAATTTCTCCCCCATACATCTATCCATCTATATAAATATGCAAACGGTACGGCTAAAATCAAACCCCATATTGCAGCTTCATGCAAACTCATAAAATATTTACAGCCCCAAAAAGTAGATAAAATGCTTATTGAGGAAATATCTATAGGCACGGCTACGCCCATAGGTGTTATGTTTATCCATATCATTTCGGCTATCATTCCTATCCAAAGGGCTGTGCCGATATCACCCATGAGAAAACCTATAAGAGGAGCGCAGAATATCGGACGGCAAATCATAAACTGTCCGAACCCTATTATATCCACAGTGCATAAAGCCGCAATAAATGCAAGAAAAATGACATTTTCCGCCATAATAATATCAATAATATCCGTTTATTTAAAATTTATAATCGTTTTAAAATAAAACTTTTTAAATTTACCGGGACGGCTTATAAATTTTTTTTAATCCACTCGAAATTTACATCCTAACAGTAATTGCGCGTATAAAAGATAATTCTCATTTTATCGCCTATGTATTATTGCCTTATATTCTTTTTCTATTATAGGTATAATATCTTTTTTCTCATCTTCAGGAAGGATTCGTCCTTCTATTTCAACAGATTTAATATGTATTTTGTATAGATTTTCTACATCGTTATCATTTACGCAGAGATTGTGCAAAAGCTGTCTTTTCCCGCTTATAAAATGCATTCCACCGATATTTACAGATTTAAAGTCTGCGCCGTTTTCTATCATATATAATACATCAGAAGGACTTACTGCCAAAATCATGACTCTTTCTTTGTCGTATTGTCCGCTTGTAATTGCGTTTGTCGCATCTTTGAGATTTTTTATATCAAGTTTTATATTGCCTGGCACAGCCATAGTCATAAGAATTTGCTGCATAATATCCAAAGTCGCTATATCTGAAATGATTAATATGATATCGACGTCTAATATTTTCAGCCACCCCTGTACTATCTGTCCGTGTACCAGCCTGTCATCTATTCTCACCAAAACTATAGGCATTATTATATTTTCTCACTTTATTCAATAAGCCGAAGTTTACAACATTGTGTTGCATGCATATAAAGAAAGGCCAATTGACAAAACACATTATTTTATTTTATTTAATAGCATTTTTTTAACATTTATTATGCTTTTTTGTCCGTCAAACAAGACTTTTTCCGCCAAATCTGAAACAGTTTTTGTATTTTTACTCAAAAATATCGCGGATAATACCATTGGAAGATTGACACCGGAAAGAATTTCCGTATTAAAAGATTTGCATGCCGGAGTAGAGGCATTGCACGGACTCCCTCCGATTATGTCAGTAAGTATCAGAGTTCCGTCTTCATCATTTATGTTTTTTAAAAGATTGTTTATTTTATTTTGCATCTGTGCTAGACTATCGTTGTCACTTTTTTTAATAACATAGAGATTAGACTGTTTTCCGGCAACAACTTCTGCAGAGCTCACCAGTTCCTGTGCCAATTTGCCATGCGTCGAGATAACAATTTTAATCATCTTTCAGATTCTCCTGACCAAGATGTAATGAAAAACAACTTCTCTTTTGCGGTTTGAACAAATATTTATCGTTTTAACTCAGTCTGAAAGTTTAGAGTTTTGCACTTGACAAAACACGCGACATAAAGATCAAGAATCTTGAGGCAGACGCAAAATATTTAGGTAGTCTACCTTTTGTTTCATTTTATCAAGCGTCAGTTATTATGCCACAAAATATCCCTATGATTGAGTTTCACTTTATACTTTCTGCTCTTTAAAAATGCGGCAAGTTTTTCCGCCGTAAAAACTGACCTGTGCTGTCCTCCCGTACATCCTATCGCTATAGTCAGATAACTCTTGCCTTCTTTGATGTATCCTGTAAGAGTTGTTTCTATAAGTTTTGAGAACATATTAAAGAAATCCCTGAATTCTTTTTGCTTTTCTATATATTTTCTAACAGCTTCATCTCTGCCGGTTTTAAATTTCAATACGTGAACATAATTTGGATTTGCTATAAAACGCACGTCATAAACTATGTCGGCATTATTTGGCAGTCCGTATTTATATCCAAAAGAAAGAACTGAAATATTTAAGTATTGTTTCCCGGACCGCTGGATGCCAGCAAGTACTGAAATTACTTTTTTTAATTCTCCTATCGTGAGGTCTGAAGTATCTATAACTTCGTCCGCAACCGTAAAAATTTTATCTACAATTTTTCTTTCAAGTTTTATTCCTTCAGATACTGATTTTCCTAAAGGATGTCGGCGACGAGTTTCCGAATATCGTCTGAGCAGAACAGAATCAGAAGCATTAAAAAAAATAATTTTATATCCGATATTTTTCTTTTTGAAAACGATAAGCATATTTTTAAAAGATATAAGCGATTCACCAGCACGCGAATCTACGCTTATTGCTACATTTTTATATCTGACAGAATTTTTAAGGCATATATCGATAAAATCAGCGACCATTCGGATAGGCATATTATCAACACAGACGAAACCGAAATCCTCAAAAATTTTGAGAGCCTGACTCTTCCCAGCGCCTGACATCCCAGAAACTATATACAATTTTATCATAGACTGTTTCTGCTTATCTCTTTTTGTAATCTAGCTCTTAAATCCCTTACAGTAGAATATCCCTTCTTTTTAAGCCTTTGGTTTAAACTTGCCGTTTCAACAATCCCGGCGATATTCCTGCCGGGAGCTATCGGAATTGTAATTTCAGGGATCTTTACGTTAAAAAATTCGGTATAATATTCGTCAATTCCTATTCTTTCGTATTTCTTTAAGGGATCCCATTCCTCAAGCCTTATTACAAGTTCTATGAGGGATTCATCTAGAATATTTCCTATGCCGAAAAGATCTTTTATATTTATTATTCCAATGCCTCTTACTTCTATAAGATTTTTTGAAATTTCCATACTGCTTCCCACTAAAGTTTGCCCGGAACATTTTCTTATGTTTATGATATCGTCGGCGACAAGCTTATGCCCTCTTTTTACAAGTTCAAGAGCACACTCCGACTTGCCTATTGCAGATTTGCCGACAATTAAAATACCAAGTCCATAAACGCTCGTCATAACTCCGTGTATTTTAATTGAGGGTGCAAGTTTTATATCTAAATAATAAATCAGATCGCTTATAAACGAAGAGAAACTTAAATTCGTTCTCAAAAGCGGAATGTCCAAATCGCTAAAAACTTTCATCATTGCATCAGTCGATTCAAGTCCTTTTGTTAAAATACAGCATACAGCATTTTCGTGAGAAAATATCTTATTTAACATTTTCACCTGAACGTCGTAACCCAGATACTTTAAATACGTATATTCGCTTGTTCCTATAATCTGTATACGCTCGTATGGGAAATGTTCAAAAAATCCGGTAAGTGCAAGACCCGGTCTGTTGATTTCGCGAACAGTAATTTTTTTGCTAAGTCCGCCGGTTCCCAACAGAAGTTCAAGTTTAAAATCTTCGCTTTTCTCTTCAAGAAGTGTATTTATATCTATAGTAGACATTAATTGTCCTCTTGCTGTATTATTTTTACGATTTCTTCCGCTGCAGCAGCATCTCTTATAGCCTGTCTTAAAAATTTGTCTTTAAAGAGTCTTGAAATTTTTGATAGCGCTTTCAAATGCTGTCCCGCCATTTCAACAGGTCCGACCAAAAGGAAAATTATATGAACCGCTTCTCCGTCAAGAGAATTAAATTCTATACCCTTATGCGAAATGCCGAGCACGCCTACCTGTTCATGTAAAATATCGGTTTTTCCATGGGGTATTGCAACCCCTTGTCCGATTCCTGTAGAACCAAGTTTTTCTCGTTCCAAAATAACGCTAGTGATCTCGTCTGTTTTCTTGAGTTTTTTTGTGTTTTTTAAAGTTTCTACAAGTTCGATGATTGCTGGTTTTTTATCTGTTGACTTCAGATCTGCAATTATTGCATCCTTACTCAAAAAATCCATAATTTTCATTTATTTCTCCTATCTAATATTTACGTTTCATTGGGTTCTAAAAGTATTTCGGGAATTTTTGTTTTTGAATCTTCCATAATATCGTAAAAAAATGCTTTTTCAATGTTGTGTTTTTTATTTTTTAAAACTTTTAAATTGTTTTTTCTGTGGACTTTTGAAATTTCTTTTTGTTTTTTTTGAGCTGTTTTTCAAGTTTGTTTATTGTCATATCTATTGAAGTATATAAATTCAAAGACTGTTCTTTTGCTCTGAAAGCGAGTTTATCTATATATCTATATGAAAAACTATTTCCATTATCTGTCTGTTTTTTTCAATGGATAAAATCACATGTATCCATGCATAGTTGCCGTCATAGAATTTGCTGATTTTTACAATTTTTTTTTGCGGATATAGAAGTCAATGGAATCGGACAGTTTTAGATACCTTGTCGTAATATTAATGTGCATTCTTTTCTCCTCTATTGTAAAATGATACTAGGAATATACAAAATTCACTCTTATTATTACAATTATTAATCTCTAAATTAGAATAATTCCAAAGCAGGCTATTTTCGTTTATTCTTTTTTTCGTTATGATGTTTCAAGACTGTTGATAATTCTGCTTTTTAAAACGTAGCTTATATATGGTAATTACATCCTGAAATTATCACCAAGATACACTTTTCTAGCTTCGTGATTTTCAAGCAACTCTTTTGCGTTTCCTTCAAATATAATTTTTCCTTCATTAATTATATACGCCCTGTCAATAATTTCGAGAGTTTCCCTGACGTTGTGATCTGATATAAGAATACCGAGACTTTTTTCTTTTAACTTTTTAGTAATTTTCTGCACGTCATAAACCGTTATCGGGTCAATTCCGATGAATGGTTCATCTAAAACCAAAAATTTTGGATCTGTTATCAAAGCTCTTGCGATCTCGAGTCTTCTTTTCTCTCCGCCGGACAGCGTAATGCTTAACTGTTTGCGCAGTTTTGTTAATCCGAAGTCCTCAAGCATCAAATTGACTTTTTCTTTTTGCTCTATTTTTGAAATGGGAAGCATCTGGGCTATGGACATAAGATTATCTTCAACAGTAAGCCTTCTAAATATTGACAGTTCCTGGGGAAGATATCCGATTCCGGTTCTTGCTCTCTTATACATAGCCCAGTTCGTTATTTCTGTGTCGTCAAGATAAATACTGCCGCTACAAGGATTTATGAGACCGACTATCATATAAAAAATTGTGGTTTTTCCTGCGCCGTTAGGGCCGAGCAAACCTATAACTTCGCCTTGTCTCACGCTTATGTTTACACCGCTTACAACTATTCTGTGTTTGTACTTTTTGAATAAATCTTTTGTTCTAAGTATCATTGTGTTTTATCTTCTATTTCAATTTTTCCTGTGACTGTACCGCTCATGATTATTTTTTTATTGTTATCAGCAATATTAAAGATCATCTCATCTGCTTCATAAAATCCTTTTCTATCGTTATAAGAAACACAAGCAGTAGGTCTTTTTTTACATTTTTGAAAGATCGCGTTGAGAGTTTTCCCATTAAAAATAACATTATCTGAATAAACTGTTCCTGATGAAGTCTCAGTTGTAACGTCATCATAAGCATTTAAAGTTTCCAGGTTTCTGTCAATACAAATTTTCCGTGCATGTAAAATAATAGGCAGAGTCGAATTCTGCGCAAAATATTTGGCTACGGTATTATCTCCCCAGAATTCCCCCCTTTTGTCATTTATATAATAATGTGCAGAATTTCCGTGCACTTCAAACCGTTCGCCATTTTGCATCTTTGACAGCAATATAACATTACCAAACGCTGAAAGAATAGAATTTTTTTTAGCATAAATCATTTTGGAAGCTGTTATAATATTCCCATCGGTAACGGCTTTTGAATTGCCTTTTAGAATCGTAATTTCTTCGGCTTTTCTTACTTCCATTTCATTTCCCGTTATAATAGCCTTTCCGGAAATATCGCTGGCAAAAGAAATAACGGTAAATATAAAAACAATAAATAATGCAATGTTTAACTTAATCAATTAAAATCCTTTGGTTTTTAATAATTATCTTGTCTAATCTTGTATCGGACTTAAAACTTGTACCATATACAGTTTCACTCGGTCTTGTAATCTTAACGTTATTATTGCTGTAAATCAGTCCTTCTTCTGCATTATATATTAAATTCTCAGTCTGGAGATATTCATTGTTTGCGCTTCTTATGGTACACTTGCCGTTGCCTTTAATATCGTAAGTATCCATGTTTATATCGGCACTTTCAGTGACAAAAGTTGAAATATAACTCCCTTTGTCATAAAACTTTATTATGGGAAATTTTAAATGAGCGATATTTCCGTTTTCATTTACAACAGCGGATTCCGCTTTTAAAATCATTCCCAGCTTTCCTTCATGTGTTTCCGTTATTGTAAATTCTTGTATAGTCTGCTCAGATACAGGCGAAGCTTCCCCAAGAGCGGTTTTTTTCGTGCTGCAAATAAAAAACGTAAAAACAGAAATAAAAAGAATTATAATTATTACAAACCATATAACATATCTTTTAGAAAAATTCATAATAGTACGGTTCCTATTTTAAAGGATGACAGTCAGTAGACTTAAAAGCACAAACACTGCTTTTGCCGCTGATTTCGCTTTTAAAACTTCAGGCTTTATACTGTCTTTTTAAATCTGTTTTTTCACTTTTTTGAGAAAACAAATGCCCCACGATTATAAATCAAACTCTTGAAAGTTCCCTATAAGTCATATGTATATATCTGCCCAAAGATTTTTTCTATTTGCCTTTTGCTTTCACAATAAGTTTTATTACTTCTCTTATGGCGCCTTTCCCGTCACTGAGAACTAAAACGTAATCAACATATTTTTTTACTTCTTCGCTGACATATTGAAAGTCCTGCCACTCTATCTATATCTATTATATCATCTATTACATCATCGTCCATATATAATACAGTTTTGGAATATAATCAATGTTCATATCCTCTGCGTATTTTTTTAACTTGAAAGGACTGTCTGCCCGTTATCCATGCGGTATTAATTTTCGGAGACATTCAGTATTTTTTAATTTCTAAATTTTATTCTACCACATTATCTATACTTTTGTATACTTTAGTATTTGTTTAAAATATTTTAATTCGATGTAGTTTTGGCTGTCGGAAAGAGTTTTATCGGGATTTTCATAAACTTCCAAAAATAATTCGGCGATCCCTACTACTACCGCCGCCTTTGAAAGAAGCAAAACAAATTTTCTGTTCTCACCGCTACATGATTCTATGATTCTATGACCGCCGGGAATCTGAACGCTGTGCCATACATCAAATATAACCGGATATCCTGTTTGTTTCCTTATTTCCAAGCCCCTGAAATCTACAATAAAATTGTGGTATTCAAAAGAAGAACCTCTCTCGGTAAGGGATAAATTTTTATTATCAAATCTTCATATTAGAGTCTTTTAGTATTTTTTTAAGTTCACGCAGATTTATTGTTGCTGTTCCGATTTTGCCGACAACTATATCCGCTACAAAATTCGCAAACTCCACAGCGCTTATCAAATCCGCTGACATCGTAAATTTCTTTTGCTCTTGCTTTTTTTAACTCTATTGCCAGCTTGGAACTAGTGCCATCCCTTTTTTGACGTGCGTAATAAGAACATAATCAGAATTTAGTGTCTTTACGATAAATGCTTTAGGCCTCAGAGATGATATTATTTGCAATGTATGCCGCAACTTTATTTTTTTCGGCAACAATTTTGTTAGCTTTAATCGACTACAATAGCTTACCGCATGCTCACGAAATTTACGAGTGTCATCCAAATTATTCAAATAACGAATAGAAGCTTCATGCTGGTAATTTACTAGTTCCGCAGGCATATCCCTCAATATCCAAGAGTTCAGGACGAGGCGTTGGAAACGACCTTACCACGATAGCAGCCATAATTAGTTTTATAAAGAGGTTGTTCGATTTGAACAGCGTTTTACTATAATTAACACAGCCATTGTAAATACATTTTTGGCAAGACAGAATTTTTTAAACACGTGCTACGAGGAGGCATACCACACGCTCTCGTCAAAGTCTAAAGATAGGCATACGGACCGACCAGTCTTATAATCAAAGAAATAAGTATCCTTTGGTTTTCTACAGTGCTGAACTTCATAAGCAGAACATGTTCTCTCATTCTTTTATGGATACATCTTTACTTCTCATTTTTTTACAAATCGCTATCACTACCAGCAACACTGTCTTTCGAGCGCTTCGTATTGTCAACCAAAACCAAACGAGCCTTTTGCTCAATTGCTAATTCACGTTTACACCTCCTAATTATATAAAAAGATACTTTTATCTGTCAATTCATTCAAGGGGGTTTACATAATATAGGCGGTGCGGTAATAAACTGTTAAAAAACTGCATCACAAGTGGATATAGCGATATGTCGCTTGCGGATTGCGGCAATAAAAAAAAGAAGAAACGAAAAAATATTAAAAGAGCTGAGAGCAGCGAAATCGGAAATGGTACAATAATATATCTTCATTATCTTTTTTTGATGATAAGTAACATTTTATCATTCTATTGCAGCACCGTTTTATATGATTAAGTTTGTATATAAAATCCGAGTCGGGACAGGAATTCTTTAAGGTATTCCACGGTATTTGTATCAATCATGCTTTTTTTCAATTTAAATTCATAGTGTTTACCTGCTGTAAATTCTATTCCTTTTGAATAATCATTTGTGAGTTTGGTTATATCCGCTTTTTGCGAAAAATATAGATATATATAGCTATTATCTTCAGTTATTCTCTCAATATCAAGTTTTTCAGCAGTAAGTCTCAAATTCGTTATTTCAAATAACATCTGTGTTGCATTTGGAATTTTTCCGAAACGGTCAAGAAGTTCGCTCTTTATATTTTCTATCGCTTTGATATCCTGTGCATCAGAAAGTTTTCTATAAAATAAAATTCTTATGTCTTCATCTTCAATATATGTAGGCGGAATTAACGCATTAATCTGCAAATCTATTATGGTGTTCTTATTTTTCTGCGGTTCAACCGCATCTCCTTTAACTTTTTTCCCCTCTTCTTCAAGAAGTTTTGCAAACATATCATAACCTATATCCCTTACAAAACCATGCTGGCTTGAAGAAAGTATGCTGCCTGCCCCTCTTATTTCCAGGTCTTTAAGAGCAAGTCTAAAACCCGACCCCAGTTCGCCGAATTCCCTAATAGCTTCGAGCCTTTTAACGGCTTCATCACTCAAAGTTTTATCTTTATAAAATAAATAACAGTGCGCTTTTCTTCTATCTCTGCCTATCCTGCCTCTTAACTGGTAAAGCTGCGAAAGCCCGAAACTTTCAGCTTCTTCAATTATCATCGTGTTAACCGACGGTATATCCAAGCCGGATTCTATTATTGTCGTCGCCAGCAAAACATCCGATTCCATATTTATAAATTTCCACATAATTTCTTCGATATCTTTTGCTTTCATCTGACCGTGTATAACCCCAAGTTTTATGCCCGGCACAAGTTCTCTGATACTTGTGGCTTTTGTAAGAATTGTTTCAATTTTATTATAAACATAAAAAACCTGCCCGTTTCTTGAAAGTTCCGCTTCAATAATATTTTTAATTAGGTTCTCGTCATATAACGAAGTACTCGTTTCTATAGGCAGTCTGCCAAACGGCGGAGTTTCTATCACCGACAAGTCTCTAAAACCAGATAACGACGAAGACAAAGTTCTGGGAATAGGAGTTGCCGAAAGCATTAAAATATCAATATTTTTTTTCATTGCCTTAATTTTTTCTTTTTGCTTTACGCCGAATCTGTGTTCTTCGTCAATTACCAATAAACCCAAATTTTTAAATTTTACATCTTTTTGTAAAAGTCTGTGTGTGCCGATTATAATGTCAACCAGTCCATTTTCTAAATCCTGCGTTATCTCTTTTTGTTTTGCTTTAGTCTGGAATCTACTAAGCACAGCGATTTTTATCGGAAAAGGAGAAAGTCTGTTGTAGAAAGTATTGTAATGCTGTTGTGCCAGAATGGTGGTAGGAACTAAAATGGCAGCCTGCATGCCTTCATGAACTGCTTTAAATGCAACGCGCACAACAACTTCCGTTTTGCCGTATCCAACATCACCGCAGACAAGCCTTTCCATGGGGTATGGTTTAAGAAAATCGTTTTTTATGTCTTCAATGGCTTTTAGCTGGTCAGGCGTTTCATCGTAAGGGAATGTATTTTCAAGTTCTTTTTCCCATACCGTCTCCGGACCGAAAGGTTTTCTTTTTATCAAGCTTCTTTGAGCATAAAGTTTTAAAAGTTCTTCTGCAAATTTTGCAGCGGCTTCGCGTGCTCTTGATTTTACTTTTTTCCATGCGAGCGTATCCATAGAATACAGTTTAGGTTTAACACCCTCAATGCCGATATATTTTTTTACGGTTTTTATTTCTTCCGGCGGGATATAGAGTTTATCAGCGTTTTTATATTCTATGCATAAATATTCTGAGATGCTGTTTTCTCTTGGAATGACTTTCAGTCCTATATAACGACCGATTCCATATTTTTCATGGACTACATAATCGCCCGCTGATATTTCCCCAATACCCTCTAATCGCCCGCCAACTTTTATTTTTGGAAAGCTTACGTGCTTTTTCTTGTAAAGCATTTCGTGGCTTGAAATACACGCAATTTTTACATTTTCTAAATAAAATCCCTGCGACAGATTGCCATATAAAAATTCAGGACTTTTATAATTCCAGTGGTTTTCGTAAAAGATGTCTGAAATACGTTCGCGTTCGCCGTCGTTTGTACAGTAAATTTTTATTTTTACATCATTTTCGGCTAAACCTTTAAGAGAATTGAAAAAAAGATTTATATTGCCTTGAAATCCCGCAAAACTTTTATAACCCTGATACTGCGACCAGGCATTTAATGAATCGTTTATGATAAGTTCATATTTATTAAACGATTTTTCTGTTTTTTCATCAATCGGATAATCAAAATACAATACGGTCTTTTCTTTGTCATTGATGTTAAAATAGTCTTTGATTGTCGAATTGCATTCTGAAAAACTGACAGGCAGTATTTTGATTTCGCTGATAAAAACATTTGAAAGCTGACTTCCAGGATCAAAAACTCCTATGGCTTCGACTGTACCATATTCAAAAAGTATTCTGACAGGCATCTCGCCTGCGACAGTCCAAACATCTATTATTTCGCCTCTTACTGCAAATTGCAGTTTGTCTTCAACAAAACTTGTTCTTGTGTAACCAAAAGAGGAAAGAGATGTCACTAAACTGCTGAAATCACATTTTTGATTTTGTGCGACGGTAATACCGATATTGTTTTTGGGATCTGATACTGGAGAATCAATTGAAATGTCCGTAGCGCATACAATAAAATTTTTCAGATTTTTTATTTTGTCTGTAGTAAAAGTTCTCTGCTGTATGTCGTCTGAGGGGAGAGTAAATATATCAGGAGCAGAGTACGGAGATTTAACGGCAGGAACATCGAATTCACGGCCTTGAGAGGTATAGAAAGCGGAATTAAAAAAAGAATGCAAATCGTCATAAAAAGAACTGAGTTCTTCATCTTTGACAAAAGCAAAAACCCGCAAATCCGAAATTTTATTGATATCACCGATGATGCCTCGCATTTCGGATATGCGTCTAAATAAATAATGGGCTTTACCGCTGCCGCCGATTCCTGATAAATAGATTTTATTCAAAACTGCAATCCTTAAAATTATTATACTGCTTTTACTTTATTGTCCAGCCTTTCTGAGGCATATTTAGTTATGTTTAATGACTTTTCTGAAATTATAAAATCAGCTGGAAGACTTCCTTGTTCATAATCGTTAAAAATGTTTTTATTAAAGGCAGATATATCTCTTTGATTTCATTGGTATAGTGAAATGATTTTTATTTTCATTTCTTTCATATATATCTTTATCTACTTAGATACAGAATTTACTTTCTTTATTTCCCCCCTTTCTCATGTCTGTATTTTTTTCTAACTTCCTTAAAATGTCCTTACCTACGCAACGCGGGACAAAATTAATTGTCATTATTCCCTGTTCCATGAAGTATTTATTAAGCTCTTATAATATTTTTGCCTTTGCAGAAATTATATAAGTTAGGTTATTACACATATAAATTCCTTAAATATATGGGAACGGAGTACCTGAAAATTCCAACTTAAATACATTCTCCTAAAATCTGCAGTATTTCTTACACTTTCAAAATCAGAAATCCTTTTAAATGTAGACCTGCCTTTTAAATTTTGTTTATTAAAGCGACTTCAGAAACTCTTAAAATATCCATATCTAGAATATCTGCGCAGTGAATTGTAAATATCAGCTGGGCATTTTTTTTATTGTATTCTTTACTCTTAAACATTTCTATAATTTTTGCAAGAATTAAAGGATGTATAGAATGCTAATTCATCTACCACTAAAATGCCATCTGCATCAAATACTAATAACATTGCAGCAATTAAACCAAATAAAATATTTGTATTTTTTGGATTCACCTCGCTTTATATCAAAAACAATTTTCTGCCCATTGATGTCTTTATGATAAGGATTAACAAAATCATTCCTTACTGTGCTTTTGTTATGATCAAAATTGCTGTTCCGGGGCATCATTTGATAAATATTTCTATAAATCTATAAAATGTTTAAATTTTACTGAACCTATAAAAATTTCAAGTTCAAAAATAGTGGTGTGGTATTGTATTTATTATTTAATTTGTTTTGAAAATAGCATTATTGATTCAATATATATATAAACAAAGCTTTTATAATATTTGTTTTTCCGGACGCATTTGCGCCGTAAATTGACATACAAGGTATTTTTGAAAATTTCCGGTAATTATTCGGCGATTTTCCTTCTGCATACGAGAAGTCAACTTTCATATCCAAAATAGGCTTGTAATTTTGAATTTAAAAAAAAGATAACATAGATTTTTTCTTTAAACAAATATAAACATTATTTTTGTACATGATTTAAAAATCATTTAGATTGCTATTGGCTAAAAAATTTAAAGCATTTTGAAGTTTTCTTCTGCTAAATAGGAACTGCGGACATATCTGCCGGATGTGACTTGTTTTATTCCTGATAAGATGGCGAAAATTTCCATTGTTTTAAATTCTTCTGAGCTATATTCTTTGATTACGAGATAATGTTCCTTTGTCGGAGCAAGATACTGCCCTATTGTAAGAGTATCGATATTTGTGTTTTTTATATCCTCAATCGTTTCAAAAACTTGTGTTTCAGTCTCACCCAGTCCCAGCATTATTCCAGTTTTAACTTTGAAACCTGCGGCTTTTGCATATCTTAAAACCTCAAGAGAGCGTTTATAATCGGCCCCTTTTCTTACTTTGCCGTATAGAGTGGGAACTGTCTCTAAATTATGTGAAAAAACGTCAGGATTTGCATTTAAAACAATATCGATGGATTTTGTATTTCCTAAAAAATCGGGAACAAGAACTTCAACTTTGCTTTCAGGAATAAGAGTTTTTATTTCATTGATAGTCTTTGCAAAATGTTCTGCTCCCCCGTCCGATAAATCGTCTCTTGTCACGGAAGTGATAACGCTGTATGAGAGTCCGAGCCGCTTAATTGCTTTTGCAATTTTTGCCGGTTCGTTTATATCTATAAGTTCGGGATTATGTTTCTCTACAGCGCAGAAACCGCACCTCCTGGTGCAGTATTTGCCCAGTATCAGAAAAGTTGCAGTTCTCTTTTTAAAACATTCGCCGATATTAGGACATTTTGCGCTTTGACATACCGTATTAAGCCCCTTAAATCCAAAATACTTTTTTAATACCGTTATGTCCGAAATGGTAATTTTCTTTTTTTTCTGTTTCATTTTTTTTCATTAATAGACACAGTCGATAGAACAATTTTTCATATCAATGTCTGAAATGCCTCATACCTGCAGCAATCATTGCTATATTTCTGTCATCTGCAGATTTAATTGATTCATTGTCCTTTATTGAGCCTCCGGGCTGAGCTATTGCCGTAACACCGACTTTAGCGGATTCTTCAACTACATCCGGAAAAGGGAAAAAAGCATCTGAAGCAAGGACAAGCGGGAATAGTTTTTCATCTAATCCGTGTTTTACGCTTTTCATCTTTTCAGCTGCTATCTTTAATGAATCAATGCGGCTCATCTGCCCTGCGCCCACGCCTACTGTCTGTCTTCCTCTTGCAAGAATAATAGCGTTTGATTTAGTGTGTTTGGAAACTTTCCATGCGAAATCCAAAGCTTCGCTTTCCTCTTTTGTAGGCTGGCGTTTTGTCATAAGCTTTATTTCATTCAAAAGTTGATTGTCTCTGTCCTGCGCAAGCATTCCATGAGATATTATTCTGTATTCAACAGAATTTTTTTCCTCTTTATACGGTATTGTTTGTATTAAAATCCTGATATTTTTTTTCTGCGTTAAGATGCCGAGCGCCTCTTTAGAATAATCAGGAGCTATAACGCACTCAACGAATAATTTGATTATTTCAGCAGCCGTATCTTTTTCAACAGCTTTGTTGAACGCTATTATTCCGCCGAAAGCGCTTACGGGGTCGCAGTCTAGAGCTTTTAAATAAGCGTTTTTTATATTCGTACTTTCCGCGCAGCCGCAGGGATTATTGTGTTTGATGACAGCACATGCTGGATTATTAAATTCATGCACCAGCCGCCATGCAGCTTCTAAATCAAGGTAATTGTTGTAAGACAACTCTTTTCCATGAAGCTGTTTTGCAGATATTACAACAGGCTTGTCCTGCTCTATGCCGTTAGAATATAATGCAGCTTCCTGATGCGGATTTTCACCGTATCTTAATTCTGAAAGTTTTTTAAGCGGTATTGCAGCCTGCGCCGGGAATTTTTCATAAGTTAAATAAGTTGAAATTAAAGAATCGTAATATGCTGTATGACGAAAAGCTTTTGCCGCAAGAGTGAGTTTCAGTTCTTCCGTAATAGAATTATTTTTCAGATTTTCAATAACGATTTTATAGTCGTTTATATCGCATATAACAATGACATCTTTATAATTTTTTGCTGCGGCTCTTAAAAGAGCGACTCCGCCGATGTCTATATTTTCTATAACATTCTGATCTATTTTTTTATCTGCCGGTTTGGGTATTTTGTTTATGGTTGATTCAAAAGGATATAAACTTACAGCCACTATGTCTATTGTTCCTATCCCGTGACGTTTTAAATGTTCAATATGATCAGTTTTTTCCCTTATTGCAAGAATTCCGCCGTGAATTCTAGGATTTAACGTTTTTACTCTGCCATCTAAAATTTCAGGAAACTCTGTAACTTCGGATATTTCCTGGCATTCAACGAAATTTTCTTTTAAAACTTTTGCCGTTCCGCTACTGGAAATTATATTCCAACCCAGATTTTTCAATTCCTTTGAAAAATCAATGATTCCTGTCTTGTCTGAAACGCTAAGCAGTGCTGTTGACATAACGCTCTCCTTGTTATTTAATAAAATATTTTTATACTCTTTATCAGCGTGAACACAATCTAAGCGCTTTTGCTATATCTTGATAAGAAAAACCTCTTCTTAAAAAGAATGATGCCGTTCTTCTTATTTCGTTTTTATCTTTCCCGCGGAACTTTTTAAATTTTGTTTTTAATATCTTAATAATCTGCCCGTAAGGCTCTATATCTGTTTTAATTGTTTCTAAAACATCATTTATTAAACTTTTTTCTATGCCTTGTTTTTCAAGTTCAGCTTTTATTGCAAATTCCCCTTTCCCTTTTTGCGACAAATGAACCGCATAAAATTTTGCAAATTTTTCATCGTTGACGTAGTTAAATTCCTCCAGCTTCTTAACGGCTTTTGCCGCATTTTCAGGCTCACAGCCTTTTTGAAGAAGTTTTGCCTGCAAATTTTTGGAACTGTATGATCGTTTTGACACTAAAGCCAATGCATAAGAGGCTGCTTCGTTTGATTTATCATAAGATACAAGCTCTTTAAATTCATTTTCTGAAATATCACATCCTGTTTTAATGCCGAACTTGACAATGCTGTCAGCAAAAACCGCCAAATTTTTACCATTTCCGAAAAATACTTTAAACATATTCTTTCTGACTTTTACTTTTTCAATTTTTTCAATTTTCATTTTTTATATTGTGAACATAAAATCGTATGACTCTTGTTTTAGAAAAATAAACCGTTTAATCATGAGTTTGCCTTCCCTCGCAGTTATAAAATTAATATTTTACCAGCTCATAATCTCTGTTCCCTAATCCCAATTCCTGCGCATATTTTAACTGAATCGTCGGGTCAATTTCAGGATATATTTCTTTAAAGAAATTTTTTCCAAAAGCTTTGTTTATCAGATCATAGCTTGCTTGATCTACAGAGACTGGATCAATTCCGGCAACAATTCCAACATCGTTCATAAGTGGTTCATTTTTTGCAAGAGCAAAACAGTCGCAGTATTTACTTATATGATTTAAGAAGTTTATATATGTGCTTTTTTTATCTTTTAAAACACCAGCCGCATATTCGATTATTTTTTCCTGAACTGCCGGAGGATCTTCATTCCATTTTAATTTAAAAACTTTAAATATACAGTTTACTATACACTGACCACAGCCTGCGCATTTTTCTTTATCCATAGCTATTTTCTTATTTACAAGCGACAATGCTTTTTGGTAGCAGTGTTTAACACATGTCCCACAACCACCGCAAAGTTTTTGATTTATGGTAGGTTTTGACAAATGGTGCATAGCGTATTTGCCGGCTTTGCTTCCGCAGCCCATGCCTATGTTTTTTAATGCCCCTCCAAATCCTGTTATTTCATGGCCTTTAAAGTGACTCATAAATATAAAATTGTCGGCATTATATATTTCCCGCGCTATGGTAACTGTTTTAAAATGTTTTAAATTGACTTCAATCTTTTCTTCAGTATTACCTCTTAATCCATCTGCAATAATTATGGGACATTCGCATTTTTCAACGGTAAATCCGTGTTTATTTGCAGTAAGAAGATGATGGCATGCATCAGATCTTTTGCCTACATAAATCGTACTTGCATCGGTTAAAAATGGATAAGCGTTTTTTTCTCTGGCAATTTTTACGACAGGTAAAACGTATTTGGGTTTAATATATCCTTCGTTGCCGTCTTCGCCAAAATGTATTTTTATTGCCAAAAGGTTTCTTGATTTTACATGATTAAATATCATCGCGGATTTTAAAAAATTATACAATTCATTTCTCATGTCCCAAGAAAGAAAATACACTTTGCTTGTCATTTTATACGCTCCTTGTTTTTAACTGAGCTGTTCCCGGTCAGCCCGCCATTTCAATTCCGCTGCGGGATTAGCGGCCATTATTTGCCATCTGCCGCAGTTTTAAGCGTGAAAAAGAAAGGGCAGAAAAGAAAATATTATTTCCCATATTTATGCAGTTGTCTTACCGCAACTTCAAAATCTTTAGCCAAAGGCGCTTCAAAAGTTTTTTCTTCGCTGCTTCCTGCTAATGTTAAAGTTAGAGTTGCAGCATGAAGCGTAAGTCTTGAAATAAGCGGATTTTCAGTTTTGTCTTTTTTTATTTTATAGTTGCGTTTGAACGATGATAAAAATATCGGATCTGAAGTGCCGTATTCGCCGTCTATTGCTAGCGGATGCCCGAGACTCCAAAAATGTATTCTTATCTGATGTCTTCTGCCAGTGAGAGGTAGGGCGTTAACTAAAGTATAGCTCCGGAAATTTTCTAAAACTTTAAAATTGGTTATTGACTCTTTCCCCGTTATGTCAATGCGTACATCTCTTCCGGAAATAATAAGAGGCTTATTTACCGTTCCTTGATTTTCTTCTAAGACTCCTGACAGCAAAGCAATATATTTCTTGCGGACTTTTGAGTTTTCAAACTGTATGCTGATATTTCTGTGGGTTTCAGGATTTTTTGCAAACACCAAAATCCCGCTAGCATCACGATCAATTATGTGAACCACCCATAATTTTTGCTTTAGCTGGTTTTTTAATATTCCGACAAGCGTTTCGTTTTCATAAATGTTCCTGTCCGGAATAACAAGCATATCAGATGGCTTATTTACGACTAAAATATTTTCATCCTGATAGATTATCCCAATTTGCTGTTTCATTTTTGCACCCTGCGCCGCTGCAAGACTGCCTATAATTAGAAAATCTAACCTTTTAACAAAACAGCCTGCTTTCTGCTTTTTCAGAATTTTGTACTTTCCATCAATGACAGTTTCCCTGTTAATACATCAAATTCCGTTTCGTCAATAATTTTTACATTTAATTCTTTTGCTTTTTTTAGTTTTGAACCTGCGTTTGCGCCTGCAATAATATAATCTGTTTTTTTACTTACTGAAGAAGTGACTTTACCTCCGAGGGATTTTATAATTCTGCCTGCCTGTTCTCTTGTACGGTTTTTAAGTTCTCCGGTCAAAACAAACATTTTGCCGTCAAACTGCGTGCTGGATTGTTCCGTTTCAGGTTCAATCATATTTACACCTGCTGTAATCAAATTATCTATTACATTGCGCACGGTTTTATTTTCAAAAAATTCTTTCAAAGACAATGCCAAAATACTGCCGATTTCAGGAATTCTTGTAAAATCTTCAATACTTGCATTAAACAAAACGTTCATATTTTTAAATCTTTTTGCGATACTCTCGGAAATTTTTTCCCCGATATGTCGTATTCCTAAAGCAAACAACAGTTTGCTTAAAGGACGTTTTTTACTTGCCGCAACTGCTTTCATCAAATTGTTGGTTTTCTTTTCTTTAAATAAATCAAGCTCAATAAAATCATCGTATTTTAAATAATATATGTCGGCAAGGATCTGTATTTTTTGTCTGCCAAGAAGCTGATCTATTGCAGCTTTGCCAAATCCATTAATATCCATAGCATTTCTGCTTACAAAATGTATTAAATGTCTTCTAAGCTGTGCCGGACATTCAGGATTAATACATCTGTATGCAACTTCTTCCTCATTTTCTTTGACAATATCGCTGTTGCATGACGGGCAGTTATGCGGAGGCTTAAAAAAACCTCTATTTCCCTTTTTTACAACTTTTACTATCTTAGGAATAACGTCGCCCGCGCGCTCTATTAAAACAGTATCGCCCTCATTTACGTTAAGACGCTCAATTTCTTCAAAATTATGCAGCGTGGCATGCGATATAGTAACGCCTGCAAGCGTGATGGACTCTAAAATTGCCGACGGTGTTATTATTCCGGTGCGACCTACCTGTACGCGGATTCTGCTTAACTTCGTTGTTGCCTGTTTTGCAGGAAACTTAAATGCTATAGCCCATCTGGGACTTTTATTTGTATATCCCAGTTCTTTTTGAAGCTGCAGACTGTTTACTTTAATTACAAGTCCGTCAATTTCATAATGCAGCAGATCCCTATTGTTTATCATAATCTCCATAAAATTCGTTATTTCTTTCAGAGAATGACATATTTTAAAATTATCTTGAAGTTGAAATCCGCATTTTTGGCAGTACTGCAAAAAATCAGACTGGCTTTCAAATCGTTTCCCGTCGCTTTTCCCGAATGAATGTACGAAAAAGCAGAGTTTTCTTTTCGCCGTAATCTGCGGATTTTTTTGTCTTAAAGAACCCGATGCTGCATTTCTGGAATTAGCAAACTTTTGTCCTGCGGACTTAAGTATTTCCTCGTTTAATTTTCTAAAATCAGATTTATCAATGTAGACTTCGCCGCGCAGTTCAAAGAAATAAGGAGGATTGTCTGTTTTAAGTTTATGAGGAATATTTTTTACTTTTTTTATATTTTCCGTTATATCTTCGCCGATTTCTCCGTCGCCGCGCGTTGCTCCTGCTGTCAGATTACCGTTTATATAAGTTAAACTTGCGCTTACTCCATCGATTTTCGGCTCGATAGCAAATTCCGTGTTTTTATTGTTAAGATTTTTTTCGATTCTCTCATACCATTTTGCAGTTTCTTTCTGCGAGTAAGTGTTATCTAATGAAAGCATTGGAGGAGAATGTTTTATCTGTTCAAAGGACGATGAAACAAAGCCTGATACTTTTTTAGTCGGAGAATCTGGCAAGGCAAAAAGCGGATTTTCTTTCTCAAGCTGCTCAAGTTCTTTCGCAAGGTTATCATATTCGCTGTCAGATATTTCAGGATTGTCACTCTCATAATAAAGACCGTTGTGTCGGATAAGTTCTTTTCTTAAATAATCAATGCGGTTTTGAATATTTTCCATAATCATCAATGTCATTGTGCAACGAACAAACTCGGTTAACGACATACAAACTTTTTACTTTAAATTTTTTGATTTTTATGCGTTCTTACGATTTTAAGCTTATCTAAAATGCCGTTGACAAATTTACTTGAATCTTTTGTAGAGTACTTTTTAGAAATTTCTACGGCTTCGTCTATTATAACGCTGATTGGGATATTTGTAGTAGCCATAAATTCATAAGCTGCAAGACGTATAATGTTGCGGTCAACGACTGCCATTCTTTCGATTTCCCAGTTTTTTGCGTATTGCCTAATCAAAGAATCTATATCTTCTTTATTATCACAAACTCCTTTAAACAGATTTATTGTAAATATTCTATAAGCTTCGCCTTTAGGGAAATAGACGATAAAAGAATCGTATATGCTTTCAATTGGAGCATTGCAGTTATCTACTGCATAAAGCATCTGTAAAGAACATTCTCTCGACTTTCTTCTGGTGCCCATATTCTCATCCTAGTGTTTTTAGTTAAGAAATTCTATAAAAATTAGAACATGGTTTCAATAGCCGAGTTGCCCGCAGGCAGCGTTAATATCCGCTCCTTTTGACTGCCTTACATTAACTGTGATGCCGTTAAGTTTCAGTATATTTTTAAATTTTTGAATTGATTTTTTATCCGGTGTTTGAAACTGCACGCCAGTTACAGGATTAAAAGGTATCAGATTTACCTGAACGTCAGAATTAATAAGGGCGAACCGTTTCAGCAGTCTTGCAAGTTTATGTGCATCCGCTGAGGATACGTTAATTCCTTTTACGAGAATGTACTCTATTGTAAGATGCGAATTTGTTTTTTTGAGATAGTATTTCCCCGCTTTTAATATATCTTCAATACTGAAACCGAGATTATCCGGAACTAATTTTTTTCTTTGTCTTTCATCGACAGCATGCAGAGAAACAGCGAGTCGAACGCCAAAATTTCTTTCTGCGAGTTTTTTTATTGCGGGAACGATACCTGCACTTGAAACCGTTATATGTCTTTTGCCTATGCCAAACTCTTTATTTGATAAAAACGAACTTAGGACGGAAATAATATTATTAAAATTAAGCATAGGTTCGCCCATGCCCATAAATAAAATACCTGAGATTTTTTCTTTGGTATCGTTCTCAATCTGTAAAATCTGTTCTATTATTTCCCCTCTGCTTAAATTTCTTGCAAGTTTGATTTTTCCTGACGAACAGAAAGCACACATTATGGGACAGCCTATCTGCGATGAAATACACACTGAATTTTTACCGTTTGCAGGAAGAAAAACAGCAAAAAAATATTTTTTGTCTTCTGTCCGGAAAGTATATCTGATTGTGTCGTCAATTAGAGATCTTTCTTTTTTTACTATTTTTAATGTTCTTAAGAGAAACTTTTCGTCAAGTTTGTTCCTCAGTTCTTTAGGAAGATTTGTAAAACTTTCAAAAGAGACAGCTTTTTTTGCATAAACCCATTCAATAATTTGATTTATTCTGTAGTCTTGCTCAATTATGGGTTTTACAGCCGTTTTGAACTGTACATTATTTAGATCTAATATGTAGTATTTTTTATAATTCTGTTTCAAGAGTTGCATCGCGTAGCTATTTTTTTGTTGAATTGAAAATTTTTATTAATTTTTTTGTTGAATTATCATGCTTATTATTGGCTTGCCCTTTAAGTTCAGGAAGAATAACGTTTGCCAAAACCTTTCCAAGCTCGACTCCCCACTGGTCAAAACTGTTTATGCGCCACATAATTCCTTGAGTAAATATTTTATGTTCGTATAATGCAATTAAAGCTCCTAGAGTTCTAGGCGTAAGCTCGTTAAATAATATACTATTTGAAGGTTTATTACCTTCAAATATTTTATGCGGAGCGAGAATTTTTATGTCTGCAGGAGAAATACCCGCTTTTTTCAGATTTTCAACAGCTTCCTCTTTAGTAAGCCCGAAAGCTAAAGCTTCCGTCTGGGCAAAATAGTTTGCCATAAGTTTTTCATGATGATCACCGATTTTTTCAGGCGGGTTTACAAAACCTATAAAATCACATGGAATAAATCTTGTTCCTTGATGAATAAGCTGGTAAAAAGAATGCTGACCGTTCGTACCCGGCTCGCCCCAAATTATCGGTCCGGTCCCATAATTAACTCTATGCCCTTCAAAATTTATAGTTTTGCCGTTGCTTTCCATATCTCCCTGCTGCAGATATGCTGGAAATTTGTTCAGATATTGGCTGTAAGGCAGAACTGCGTAGCTTGAAGCTCTAAAAAAATTGTTATACCAAACCCCTAAAGCAGCCATAATCACGGGTATATTTTTTTCATAAGGAGCATTTAAGAAATGCTGATCTATATAGTAAGCACCATCTAAAAGTTCGATAAATTTATCAAAACCGACATAACAGGCAATCGGTAAACCTATTGCACTCCATAGCGAATATCTACCGCCGACAAAATCCCAGAATTCAAACATATTGTTTTCGTCAATGCCGAACTCTTTAACTTTTTTTGCGTTCGTGGAAAGAGCAACAAAGTGATTTACAACGGCTCTATCACCAAGTTTATCAGCAAGCCACTTTCTTGCAGTTAAAGCATTCGTAATTGTTTCAAGAGTTGTGAAAGTTTTTGAAGCAATTATAAAAAGAGTAGTTTCCGGATTTAATTTTTTTAATACTTCGTATATATCCGCGCCGTCAATGTTGGATACAAAATAAACATTCGGTCCGTCGGCATAGTATTTTAACGCTTCACAGACCATTTTAGGACCTAAATCCGATCCGCCTATACCGATGTTTACAACATCCGTAATTTTTTTGCCTGTTGCACCAACCCATTTTCCACCTCTTAAATCGTTGCTGAAATTTTCCATTTTTTTAAGAACTGCCTTGATTTCAGGCATAACGTCTTTTCCGTCAACGTAAATGGGCATATTGCTTCTATTTCTGAGAGCCGTATGCAAAACAGCTCTTTTTTCAGTCCAGTTTATCTTTTCTCCCAAAAACATTTTTTTTGCGTATTCGTTTACTTTTGCAGCTTTTACAAATTCTATCAAGAGTTTGAAAGTATCTGAATTTATGATATTTTTTGAATAATCAAAGGTTATACCTAAATCGTTGTCTCGTATAGAAAACTCGTTAAACCTGTTTTCATCTTTAAATAACTCTCTTAAATGCCTTTTTTTAATTTCTCTATAATTTTTCTCAAGATTTTGCCATTGTGGCGTGTTCTTAAGCCCAAATTTGCTCATATGTTTCTCCCTATATGCGGAAAACCCAAAAACAGAAAATAAAAGAATCAAACAAATGCTGATAATTAAAGATTTAAAGTGTATTCTCATCTAGTTGTCCTTTGTTGTTTTATATATTTTGACGAATCCGCTTTGTTTTTTTGGAATACTTTACATCTTATTTTTACATTATAGTCGTAAAAAGTCAAATGGAGTCTTCGCAATTAAAGGCACAGCAGAAAACAAAAGATAAAATGTGAATTTAAGTTAGTTTTTTCATTACTCATTTGCCGCCAGACAGCAACAAAGTTCGCATCTTATAAAACCAGTAGACTGAAGCCGTAATCATAACGATAGTCAGTAAGATTGATAGACAGATTCAACTATCTTAATTTTCAGCCTGCCGTACTTTCTGCAATTGCAAAATACAAAAACATATAACATTTTAAACCAATATATATCTTTTTTTGCTTTTATTCCTAGCGGCACTAATAAATATCAAAATATTTTATTCAACCATTTATTTCATCAGCGGCAGTGCAACTGCAATGGACCAAATGTGCAGCTCAGTCACCATTTTTTACTTTAAGCATGCAGGTATAAATATTCAGTGCTCCTCAATTGTGAATCTATTTCGCTTCCCATAGGAAACATTGATAGGCTGTAAAAAGCATAGATTTTATTAATTGTGCAACCTTGTACGAAAATCACATTCGTTGTCATAATTCGTTATTTCATTACTTTTTCTATCAGCGAAGATTTGGCATTTGGCTCTCATAATGCCAAAACCACTTAATATATTTTCTAGCAACTTTTTTTCTCAAGTGAATCCAGCTTAATTCCAGACTTAGTTATTCTTCTATCAATTTTGTTGTTTTTTAAGACTGTTTGAATAATTCAGTATTTTCTTTTATTTTATCGAAGATTTCTCAATAACTCCAGTCGCTACAATGCTACAATGGAAAATTCCGCTAATCATAATTTTAGCGCTTGTGCCTGATTTTATAATAAGTTTAGGCTTTGACAAAATTTTTGCAGCAACATTTTCTTATAAAATCTTTAGAACTGCCAAAAATTGCTTTCTTATTCTGCAAACTTTGACTTAACAACAGCTGAAGCATTGAATAGCCTGGCGAAATTGTGCCGGATTATTCAATGCTTTGCTTTCGTTAATCTTGCTGATTTTTACGTCAATTCCTATCAGTTACTCTGATGCGTATGCAACGATTGCAAAAAATAAAAATGAAATGATAACTAATTTTTTTATTTTTGTTTCTTATAAAATGGTTTAGTAACTGTTTTTATCTTTCTTCTGTTATTGTGAATTTCAACTTTCAATTCATTCATGTCGGCATTTGTATAAATCAACGCCATGCCTATTGCTTTTTTAAATGTGGGAGAAAAAGAACCGCTTGTTACACATCCGACTTTTTTATTCCCTGAAAAAATTTCATTTGAATTTCTTGCAATGCCTGATGTGCATTCAAACGCTATTGATTTTCTTATAGATTTGTCTTTTAGAAGTAGCAGTCTATTTTTACCTATGAAATCGTTATTCCAATTTATTATCTTTTGAAATCCGGCGTCAATAGGGTTTATATTTTCGTCAATTTCATGTCCGTGTAAAGGCATACAAGCTTCTAATCTCAAAGTATCACGACAGCCGAGTCCACATGGTTTTACCGAAAGATTCATAAGTCTTTTCCAAAATTTATTTACCTGCTCTTTTGAGATAAAAACTTCAAAGCCATCTTCTCCCGTATAACCAGTCCTTGCAACTCTGCAAAAATCTACACTAATATCTTTCAGTTTTAATATTGAAGCTGTAAAATATCTCATACTTTTTATATCAGTTTCAGAAATGTGTTGTAATATTTCGGCAGACTTAGGACCTTGTATTGCAGTAAGAGAAATATCACCGCTTATATTTTTTATTTCGACTTTTTCCATTTTATGTTTGTTTAACCAGTTAAAACTTTTTTCTAGATTTCCGGCATTTACTACAACAATATATTCACTGCCAAGTTTATAAACTATAATATCGTCTTTTATGCCCCCTTCTTCGTTTAATATCATTGAATATCTTGCTTTTTTATCAGGCAGTCCAGATATATTTCCAAGCGTAACATAATTCAAAAACTTTTCAGCGTTTTCTCCGGTTACTATAAAAGTTCCCATATGAGCCGTATCAAATACCCCAACATTTGTTCTTACAGCATTATGCTCGTCAATAATTGATGTATATTGCACCGGCATTTCCCAGCCGCCGAATTCCGTAAATTTTGCTCCAAGCTTTTTATGCTCGTCAAACAAATGTGTTCTTTTCATTTTTTATGTTCCTCTTTACTCTTTATCTACTTTTAAGACTATTACCAACCGTTAATATCTTTTTTGATTGTATCAAACTTCACCAGCTCACCATTAAGCCAGATAATACACTCTCTATCTATCATAGTTATAGTTAAGCTCTTGGTCCGCAAGCATTGCAATCTTGGTAGCGTCCAAATAAATAACAAATCATGCTCGTCATTTCTTTAAAAGCTTTCAGAGAGAGCAACAACTATGGGGCATAGGCGTAGTCACCAGAGAAACTCGCGTTTGTGTACTCTTCTTCCGATTCGTACTTATATATTATAGTACGAAGCATTGTATCCTTCAAAGTATCCCGATTCTCCCATTTTCACTTCTGTTCTTAGCACTGCTCTGTATATCGTTGCATTCGGTTTTTTTATATATTCTGACCTCTGTCTCAGTTAAGTTTCATTTTGTTTCTTCCATAATTTATGAATAGTACCTATTAATTTAATAATTTCATAAAATTGAGTCGTATCTTTTATGATTAACCAATGGTTTTTTTAATCTTAGTTTATGTTGTACAATAAACGGTAATTAGTATTATCCTTCATCCATAAGTATACTCGCCAACAAAAATACTTTTATCTTTTTCATTTGGTTCTCCTACCTCTTTTGATTTTCTTCATTTCACCCTAAATTTATTACCTGCCCATCTTTTTTAACTGTAAATGTGTCATTTTGCAGTTAAAAATCATATCTATTTTTTTATCATTAATGTCTCATCATTAATATTTAATTTATTTTTTCCTTTTAATTTAATTCCAAAGTTGTCAACTTTTATACAGATTGTCAAAGGCATAAATGCTCATTTGCTGTCATTGTAAGTGACCAGCTCTGTTAAATCTCAATTTTTCTTGCCCCCAAGATACACTGTCTTTAAGTTATTAAGTTATAAAGTTAAAATCGCAGACAAATAATTATCAAAAAGACAGCTGTAAAAATCTTTACCATCTTTTCTTTATATCATCAAACACATTTTAATATTCAATAAAACTTACTAAAATTTATATATTCCATAATATAAATCCCTAGCAAAAATTTATGAGCTTTGTCATTAAACTCAAGAGAAAAACTAACAGATTAAGAACCAGAAAAAGTATCAAGCGTATCTGTGGAAAAATTCCATTTGGGAGAAATTTATTAACTTATTACAAATAAGACGGACCAGAAAACTTATAGCCAAAATATTTGTATTTTTCAAAAAGCATTTCAATCCTTATTCTTAACCAGTTCCGTACATTTTCCAAGTGCGTCTTCATAGGCGTTCAACAAACTTTCACTAAGCGACGGATGGAACATAGTTTCTCTTGATATATACTCCATACCGCTTTTGAGAATCTGAGAAGCTGTATTTATGAGTTCGTCGGAATGCGCTCCGACAATCCAAAAAGCTAACGGTCTTTTTGTCGTCTTATCAACAGCGCATTTTACAAAACCCGTACGCTCGCCTTCAATAAAAGCTCTGCCGCTTGCAGTAAACGGAAACTTTCCGAAGACAGCATCTTTATATTTTGAAAAATCTAATACTTTTACCGAAGCGCTTTGCGGCATCGCAAAAACAGCTTGTGGGACAATAAAGTTATCGGCTGCAATAAAATTCCCTTTAACAACATTTTCAGCAGTTAAGGCTCCTTCGTTTTGAGCAGTATATGCAAGCAAATTTTTCCCAGCAACGTCTCCTACGGCATAAATATTTTCTATATTTGTTTGGCAAAACTCGTTCGTCTCTATAAAACCTTTCTTTGCCGTCTTAATTCCGATATTCTCCAAACCTAAGTCATTGTTCGGCGTTCTGCCGGTGACTATCAATACTTTTTCATATTTGTCTGCATTATCAAGCGCATTAGCACATGAAGTCAGCACGTTAACGCCTTGCCTTAACAAATTTTTTCTTATTTCTTCAGATATTTCCTTATCTTCATTTGGAAGCAGGCAATTTTCATATTCAGATAGAGTTATCTGACAGCCAAATCCCGAAAATATCGTTGCCATTTCAATCCCTATCGCTCCGCCGCCTATTATAAGCATATTTTTCGGGATTTTTTTAAGATTTAAAGCTTCTGTCGAACTTATTACTTTATTACCGTCAAAGACAGAACCCTTTATTATTGAAGGTTTTGTACCCGAGGCGATAATAATTTTATCTGCAAAGACTTCGCAGATCACATCTTTTGAAACCGCACCTCTTTCATTACTCAAAACTACGAGAGTGTTTTTATCTTTAAACAAAGCGGTGCCGTTTATAACATCTACTTTATGTGAAGATAGTATCATCTCCATGCCTTTTCTAATATTGGCAATATTCCTATCTTTTTTTGCGATTATATCCGCAAAGATAACTGGTTCTAAAACCACCTTAAAACCGTATTCATAAGATTTTTGGATTTTTTGTTTTGTTTTTAGCGACTGCCACAAAAATTTTGTTGGAATGCATCCGCAGTTTAAACAAGTGCCGCCGGTAAAAAATTTCTCTATTACTGCAACTTTTGCTCCAAGCTGAACTGCTCTTACAGCAGCAGTAAATCCGCCCGGTCCCAAACCTATGACAGCAATATCATATTCACTCAAATTCATTTTATCCTTTAAACGCAATTATAATAAAATTATAGTTAAAACCATTATCACGATTTCTTTTTTGTACTCTGTCCGCGCACTGTTTTATATAATTCTACTATTTTATCTGCTGCTTTTTATACTTCTGCTAATTCTTAATAAAGCCATTATATTTATCTTATAAAAGTAATTCAATTTCATGATTAAGACTGTGAATTACTTTATATTTTGTATTATTGAGATAACATAAAGTCATATCCGTCTAAGCCAGTCTTGACAGGGATATGAAGCGTAAACGTGATGTCCCTCTTGCCTTTCGTCGTCTGTCTGTTTTCAACGTCTGCTATCCTTCCGATTGCTACGATGTTATTCATCCGAACTGTCTCCTGAAAGAAGCGGGGACACCGTCCCCAAAAAAGTTCGTTTTCATTGCCAGATAACTCACTTGCGATGTCAACTACGCTATCCCGAAAGTTATTGACACCATTGCCACTTCCTCCGCGCTATCACCTTAGTCTTTTCGGGAGAAAACTTTTGCTTCACAGCGTCTGTCCCGCCGTATTTCTCACTACCATATGTCGGCACAGCCGTTGCATTTACTGCCAGCATTGCCGACACTACCAGTCCTGCTATAATCTTTTTCATTTTATTCTTCTTCTATTCTGTG
>LQAB01021268.1_pt1 | contig 51286 bp, 37 predicted proteins | sample 654521 | NCBI WGS metagenome assembly LQAB01 (sample SAMN00762031, study PRJNA78659) | termite gut metagenome | isolation source: bacterial endosymbionts found in Trichonympha flagellates filtered from... | host: Zootermopsis nevadensis | place: USA: Mt. Pinos, Los Padres National Forest, CA ... | reverse complement strand
GGCGAGCCAGAAGAATATGTTCCCTAGTCTGAGGCATGGGCCCGTCATCGGCCCCCACTACTAATATGGCTCCATCCATCTGGGCTGCACCGGTAATCATATTTTTGATGTAGTCGGCATGACCAGGACAGTCAACGTGGGCATAATGACGGTTAAAAGTTTCATACTCCACATGGCTGGCAGCTATAGTTATGCCTCGCTCTTTTTCTTCCGGGGCCTTGTCGATCTTGTCGAATGGAACGTAATCTCCACCCCCAGCCTTCGACAACACCAAAGTTATAGCCGCGGTGAGAGTGGTCTTGCCATGATCTATATGCCCTATGGTACCCACATTCACGTGGGGCTTGGTACGATCGAACTTCTTTTTGGCCATTTTCGCCTCCCCTGACGGTCCGGGTCCGCCGCTAACAAAATTTTTTATTATAAACGCGAACCTATACCGAGAAACTCGCGCTCAGATAACAATTAGGAATAAATACCATCATCAATATAAGAAATTAACGATTAACAGTTTTCTTAGCCTCGCGGGCAGCAGCAACTTCAGTAGCTACGCTTTCCGGCATGGGCTGATAACGGCCGAACTGCATACTAAAATTAGCCCGGCCCTGAGTTCTGGATCTTAATTCGGTAGAATAACCAAACATGGAAGCCAAAGGTACTTCGGCCCGAATAATTTGAAAGCCGCTCTTAACTTCCAACCCGGAGACCCGGCCACGCCGAGAAGATAGATCGCCCATAACATCGCCAAGGTATTCTTCCGGTGAAACTACTTCTAAATCCATAATTGGTTCCAGCAGAATTGATTTAGCGTTCCGTAGACCCTCTTTTAAAGCTAAAGACCCGGCAATATGAAAAGCCATCTCCGAGGAATCGACCTCATGGTAAGAACCATCGAACAAGGTAACTTTAAGATCGGTTACCGGAAAACCAGCCCTAACTCCACCTTTACGGGCGGCTTCCAGAGCGCCTTCGCCCACGGCGGAATGATATTCCTTGGGCACGGTACCACCTACTACAGCCGTCTCATAGACTAGACCGGAACCAGGCGGTAAGGGTTCAACCCGTAACCAGACATCACCATACTGGCCCCGACCACCCGATTGGCGGATATGCCGGCCCTGAACTTCAACGGTCTTAGTGACGGTTTCACGGTAAGCCACCTGAGGCGCCCCCATGTTGGCCGCAACCTTAAATTCACGCACTAAACGATCAACTATGATTTCCAGGTGCAATTCGCCCATGCCGGAAATAATAGTCTCATTAGTTTCCTCATCAGTCCTCACCCTAAAAGAAGGGTCTTCGGAGGCCAATTTGGCCAAAGCATTACCCAGTTTTTCCTGATCATCCTTGCTGGCTGGAACTAGAGCAATATGGATAACCGGTTCAGGAATATGGAGCCTTTCCAAAATCAATGGACTGGCTTCATCGCATAGAGTGTCGCCTGTAGTAGAATTTCGCAAACCTACCGCCACCACAATGTCACCAGCCTCGGCCTCTTTGATCTCTTCCCGCTTATTGGCGTGCATTTTCAGCAACCGCCCGATCTTTTCCCGAGTTTCACGATTAGCATTGTAGACCTGGTCACCAGATTTGAGAATTCCAGAATAAACCCGCAAAAAAGTTAAATGGCCTACATAAATGTCGGTCATCAATTTGAAGGCCAGGGCCGAAAAAGGAGCCTCATCGGCGGCGGGTCGTTCGGTCTTTTCCCCTTTAAGATTCACACCAGATACCGGAGGAATATCAGTAGGCGCAGGCAAAAAATCTACCACCGCATCTAGAAGGGGCTGAACGCCTTTATTTTTGAAAGCTGAACCCAACAAAACCGGAACTATCTTCAAATCAATAGTCGCCTGCCGCAAAACTTCGCGCAGACGAGTTGCCGGAACTTCGCGCCCTTCCAGAAAAGCTTCGATAAGTTCATCATCACAATCAGATATAATTTCAACTAAAGCGCTACGCGCAGCTTTGGCCTCTTCCAGGCGATCAGCCGGGATGTCTCTAACCTCAAAAATGGTTGGATCCTTTGAGTTTTTAGAGTAGATAAGGGCCTTCATTTCCAATAGATCAATGAGACCCTCAAATTGATCTTCACGGCCTATGGGCAATTGTAGCAAAGCCGGGTTAGCCCCCAAACGATCTTTCATTTCCTGAAGGCAGCATCCATAATCCGCACCCACCCGATCCAGCTTATTGATAAAAACCAAGCGGGGGACACCATAACGATCAGCCTGCCGCCAGACAGTCTCCGTCTGAGGCTGACAGCCACCCACGGCACAGAAAACCGCAACCACTCCATCCAATACCCGCAGGCTCCGTTCAACTTCAACCGTAAAATCAACGTGCCCCGGAGTATCAATGATATTTATACGATGCTTACGCCAGAAACAAGTGGTAGCCGCTGAAGTGATGGTAATGCCACGCTCCTGCTCCTGCTCCATCCAGTCCATAGTGGCCTGGCCATCATGTACTTCTCCTATTTTTTGAGAGACCCCAGTATAGAATAAAATACGTTCCGTAGTAGTGGTCTTACCGGCGTCAATGTGGGCGATAATGCCAATATTACGCGTGTTAGCTATAGAAATCTGACGGGCCAAAAGAGCAATCCTTTACCAACGGTAATGAGCGAAGGCCTTGTTAGCTTCGGCCATACGATGCGTGTCTTCGCGTTTTTTAACGGCTGACCCCCGCCCTTGAGCAGCGTCCATAAGTTCACCAGCTAGTTTAGCCTGCATCCCCTTTTCTCCGCGGCTTTGAGCATAATTAATCAACCAACGGATAGAAAGGGCGCTGCGTCGGTCAGCGCGAATTTCCACCGGAACCTGATAAGTGCTGCCGCCTACCCGGCGGCTTTTAACTTCTACCACCGGCTTAGCCTGCTCCAAAGCTTTTTCAAAAATTTTCAACGGGTCGTCTTTAGTTTTTTCGGCGATGATATCGATGGCCCCATAAAATATGCGCTCAGCCGTGCTCTTTTTACCTTTGCGGAGCAGATTATTAATAAAACGAGCCGCTAACTTTGAGCCATACTTGGGATCGGGAGCAATTTCCCTTTTAGAAACATCTCTACGCCTGGGCATCGTGATCTATCCTTAGCTTTTTTATAATGAGCGAAGATCGAAATCGCTACTTCCCGAAAACCGGGGCGTAGCATCACTTTACTTAGGCCGTTTGGCCCCATATTTACTGCGACCATTACGCCGTTTCTGAACCCCGATGGCGTCCAAAGCCCCGCGGATAACATGGTAGCGCACTCCAGGTAAATCCTTAACACGGCCACCGCGGATCATAACCACAGAATGCTCTTGAAGATTATGACCTTCACCGGGAATATAAGCGGTTACTTCCATACTATTGGAGAGCCGGACGCGAGCCACTTTTCTGAGAGCCGAATTGGGCTTCTTAGGCGTAGCGGTATAAACCCTGATGCAGACTCCACGCTTTTGAGGACAGGCTTTCAGAGCTGGCACAGTATTTTTCTTAAGCTGGACCTTGCGGCCTTTACGAATCAACTGATTAATAGTCGGCATGACACAACCTTAAAAATAACTAATAAACAATTATTCCTTCGCCAAGCCTTAAACCCTTGCGCCTTCTAGGAAACATCAGGTCCACTCTGAAACCGGGCACCAAAAAAGCCGTTTAGGCTTGATGGGTTACCCCCACAAGGTACACCCAGGAAGGGGTTAGAGCAACGATTGACCCAAGTCAGGCTACGAAAGTTCACCCGCTTACGGGTTATCCTACTTTCTTATGGTCTGCCCTTTTTCTTTGAACTGCGACCTTTTAACCTACTCGGTTGCTTGGGGCCATCGGCATAGTTTGTGAGTTTTACCAGAAAAAAATTAATATGTCAACTTTTTTCTTTAATTAAGGAGTCCTACCCAGATTATTGGCCCGACTGAGCACCTTCATCTTCGATCAACATATTAGGATTAATGCATTCTTCTAAAATAGCCTTAGTCCGCCTGGCGGTTTTCCCCGGGTCAACGTTAACCAAAATTAAACCAGTTTTCCGGCCGACCATACCTGACAAAATAAACACAACTACATCGCCATCCAAATTGTTGATTGTCCCCCCACCCCCCAACCTACTTAGCTTTAATTCCGTCATAAGTGATAGCTAGATACAGAATGCGAGCGTCGCGTTAGTTTTCTTTTTTTTGCTGTTCAGCCAGGGCCTTCTACTCGACCAAAATGGTTTAGTTCCACTGCAATATAACTACGATTTTCCGCTTACTGATATCAGCGTCTTGAAGGTTCTTCTTCGACGCTTCCTCCAAAACGCTTAGGTCGCTTTCTTTACCAGCTAAAAAGACCTCTTTCCGAGCCAAATTCTACTCCTGTTCCTACGGACAACACAAGTTTTTCATCGTTTCAGACTAAGAAACACCTTTCCGACCACCGGGATCAATATTGGGGCAACGGTTCCAGGAGCCGGTCGGAAAGAAAACGTCACCGGGAACATGAGATCATCTCCCTCGGGAGAAGAAGAAGGAACACTTCGGCCGAAACCTCCTACCCGTCTATAACTAAAAGGATCCCAACGAAAACGATTAGAACGAAACCGCCTGAGCCTAAGCTAGGGCCACAACCTCCCGGGGGCCGCCACCAGATAAACCCAGGCACCCTAAAACGAATTAACCTGCAGCAGGCCGAATTTTTTTCACACCCGCCTCTATCGGAACCAAGCGAAGGGCCGAAACCAAAGCAGTCGCTCCGACCCTTTCAAAAATACTCCCACCCGAGTGTACCGGAAAGCTTTTATCTATCGGCCTAATCTTCAAATAAAAAATTTCAACTGAACCTTGGTTTTTTAGCGCCAGGGTAACCAAGCCGCAAGCGAAAAACTAGTTTTAATTACAAGTATTCCCTTTCCCTAGCCATAATTAAACTCTCATCTTAAATCGCTCGACTCCCCGGTCCCTTCGGGCTTTGGCCGGAGTAACTATTCCCTTAAGTTTGTTCTGTTACAGATATATCTACTCGACCATAAATTCAACCATTTTTTTCCTTTCAAATTTTCCATTACGTTATAGTTAACGGAAGCTTTAATCAGGGCAGCTTACTCCTTAATTTTTTCTTCGCGGTTGAGGCGTAAACTCTTCCAGCCACATTAAATCCTTGGCCCATTTATAATTATAATCTTGATCTATAATCACAAGGGCGATACTTATAACCTCACTTCTAATTTTTTCTTCCAGCTCAGTCATCAGTCTAGTTTTAGTTCCCTAAATTTCGGTCATTTTAAGCTTAAAGCTAGCCACCGTTTTATACCCTCTCTGTATTCACTATGTCTTATTGAATAAGTAAAAAGCCGATTAATTTTATCGCAGCATTTCCATCACTAAGTCAAAAGCTTTCTTAGTACTAATAAAATATTTTTTGAAAAGGTCAGAAAGGAAAGTAGACTAACTTCCGACTTTGCCGGAAAAAGCTAAGTAGACGAGGTTAGTCTCGGTCAGGCGAGGGGGATTTTTTATTTTTCATCGGTAGTGACCACAAAACGGACACTATTTTTGACGTCCAGTTCCACCAAACGACCGGGAGTTAGTTTTAGTAAGCCACTAATGTAGAGTGACCCGGTCGAAATTGGCTAAAAGATGGACCTCAGCCAATTCAGGGGCGGTAACTTTACGATGGTAAATTAACTTACAAGCAGCCCCATGTGAGCGGCCAGGACGGTTAATTTCGGAACTAAATCGACATCACCCAAAACAAAAAGACGACTCAAACTAATTTTAAGAGACAGAAGGGGGCATCGGTCTTTGAATTATACCGGCAAGTGAGAGCTAGTCTAGGGACCGAAAGTGCTCAAAAGATGAAGGGTTAATTTTAGGCTGCCGTGTTCAAACTAAGGCATAATCAGAAATTAAGAAATATAGGCTCCACCTCAAATTTCCAGAGTGATAGCCCAGAAACAACGGATTTTATTATCCTAAATCAGGACTTCGAGAGTCAGCGAGGGGAATTTGATCAAAAAATAGCTGTCACTAAGCGCCATTAAATAAACCTCGTCGGCGGCCTAAATATTGAACTCAAGGGAATCTAAAGTTCCGACTAGAGACTCGCAGGCCTGGCTAAGCATAGAAATCCAGGCCAGATTACAAAAAATAGATAAAATTAAAAATAAAAGCTACTCTATAATGCCAAATAAAGTAAACAACCAAGCTTTTATGTGCCAGACTCGCTTGCCTGTTTGAGGAGATAGGCCTGAACAAAGCCGGCTAAATCGCCATCCAGCACCGCGTCGACGTTGCCGCTTTCATAGGTAGTGCGGTTATCTTTAATTAGCCTATAGGGCTGAAGGATATAAGAGCGAATCTGGCTACCCCAGGCTATTTCTTTTTTGCTGTTATTAAGTTTACTAACCTCAGCAGCCTTTTTTTCTTTTTCAAACTGATAGAGACGGGACTTTAACACCTTCATAACCATATCTTTATTGCGGTGCTGACTGCGGTCGTCCTGGCACTGAACCACGATGCCAGTGGGCAGATGAGTAATACGGACGGCCGAACTAGTTTTATTGACGTGCTGCCCCCCAGCCCCACTAGCCCGATAAGTGTCTATGCGCAGATCTCGATCGTTTATTTCAATGACGATGTCGTCGGCCACATCGGGAGTGACGAAGACACTAGCAAAAGAGGTGTGACGGCGACTCTGGGAATCAAAAGGCGAAATACGTACCAGACGGTGAATGCCTACTTCAGAACGCATCAGACCAAAGGCATAAGGACCGGCTAGAGTAAAAGTAACACTTTTCAAACCCGCCTCATCGCCCTCAAGTCGGTCAACGATCTCAGCTTTAAAATTGTTACGGTCAGCATAGCGCAAATACATGCGCAGAAGAATCTGGGCCCAGTCCTGACTCTCAGTGCCCCCAGCCCCAGCATGAATATCAACTATAGCCCCAACTGAATCATGGGGACCGTTCAACGTACGTTTGACTTCATAAAGATCCAGAGCCCGAATCATAGCCTTAATCTGGTCAGATAATCCCTCGGCCTGAGTCTCATCATTTTCTTCCAGAGCTAAATCTAATAACAGGGTTATTTCCTCACCCTCTTTTTCCAAAGTCACCCAGTCTTTCAGGCGTTCGCCGAGCTGGGTGCGCTCCTGACTTACAGACTGAGCATTCTGAGGGTCATCCCAGAAGCCGGCCTGAGTCATGATTTCATCCAGTTCGCTCAGACGACGGTTCAAAGCTGGTAGGTCAAAGATACCCCCTGAGGATAGTCAGGCGTTCGGCGATATTTTTAGCGACAGGGTTGAGATCTATCAGCATTTGGCGTTTCTCGTCAATCTAGTATTGATTAATCCGGATTTAGTCAATTTGGAATAATTACAGTATGCCTAGAGATTCAGATCCATCTAAAAATTCTAGGGTCAAAACTAAAATCCGGTAAAAAGGGATGATCTCAGATAAAGCAAGCTAAAACCCGTTTCAGTTTGCGTCGGGCTTTTTTAGCAAGACGAGATAGGGGAGTGTCGCCCGTTTTACGGAATTCCAAATCAGCAAATTCTAATAACAATTCTTCCTGGCGCTCAGTCAGATTCACTGGAGTGGTAACTATAAGCGAAATAATTAAATCACCCGCCCCCCCTCCGGTAAGATTTTTGAAACCAAGCCCGGGTAAACGAACGAGTTTACCATTTTGAGCCCCAGCAGGAATAGTCAAAGTTCTAATCTCGCCCGTGACGGTGGGAACTTCGATCTCCGCCCCCAAGGCGGCGGTAATTAAATCTATTTTTCTTTCCAGCAGCACATGATTATGTTCGCGACTGAAATACTCATGGTGACGCACAATAACGGCCACTAACAAATCGCCCGACGCCCCCCCGTTATGCCCATCTTCACCTTCGCAACTCAAACGTAACCGGGTGCCGGTATCGACTCCAGCCGGAATTTTCACAGACAAGGTTCGAACCCGCTTTAGCCGCCCCTGGCCGTTACAGTTATCGCAAGGATCAACGATGATGGACCCAGCACCCCGACAGATGGGGCAGGTATTAGCCATGCGAATAAAGCCTCGTCCCTGATAAATCTGACCAGAGCCGCCACACTGCTGACAAGTTGAACGACGGCGGCTTTGAGAACCGCTACCGTCGCAAGCTGAGCAATTTTCTTCACGGGGGATTTTCAATTCCCGCTCAACGCCAGTAAAAGCCTCGGTAAATTCAATAACTATTTCATAAATCAGGTCACGACCACGTCGAGGTCGGGTTTGACCACTAGAATCAGATCCACCAAAAAAATCCTGAAAGATATTGCCAAAGGCCGAAAAAATATCGCCGAAGTCCTGAAATCCACCCGAAAAACCGGCCTGGCTCAAACCATCGTGACCATATTGATCATAGAGCCGACGTTTTTCGGGGTCACTCAGAACCTCATAGGCCTCGGCGGCTTCTTTAAATCTGATTTCAGCCTCGGTGTCGCCAGGATTACGGTCGGGATGGTATTTCAGAGCCAAACCCCGGTAAGCTTTCTTAATAGTAGCGGAGTCAGCCTGGCGTTCCACTCCCAGTACTTCATAATAACAAATCTTAGCACTCATCTATCTAAACCCGTATCTAAAGTCGGCTTGATTTTTTCCTCAATATAAGCGGCAGCTTTAGCGGCGTAGAGAATCTTGCCACCCTTTTCCGCATTGTCTCTTAGCTTTATAATATCATCGTACACCGGGTTTTTATCACGTAGACGCGTCAGAGCCCCCCGATAAACGAAAAAATCGCCCCCTTCAACTGCCCGACTCATTATTTTCCTCAGGCCCTGGTCATCTCCGCCCCGAGCAAAAAATTCAGTGGCTTCATAACATAGATCCAAGTCCAAAAGCTCCCGTCCAATACGCTGATAGGTCTCCGGGCTAGTAGCTGGATTATCGGTCAAAATCCGGCGGTTCTCCCAGGTGACGATATTTTTTAGCATAAAAACTCCTAACTTAGAATAGCTCCAAAGAAATAAACCCTTATAAAGCTTTTATTTCAGTTTACTAATATAAGGCCTATTTTAAAATAGTCAATAGCTAACGCACACAGTTATCATTTTAGCTTTTTTAATAGATTAAGGAATCTAGAATTGCAATAGTTTTTCATATTTTATGAAGTCTAAACTTTCATTAAAATGACAAAATAGGGGATTGAGTTAAGATTAAAGCTACCAAAAAGTGAGAGAAAATTAATATTTTAATGATACCCCTCGTAGTTTACTGAAAACCTTTAGGCGGGTGCTGGTGGTTATGCCAATAAATTCTATAAAAATAAACCGGCCCATGATTAAAGTTGTAGATATTTGTACATAGGAAGATTTGGATAGTACCTGGTTCCGACTTTTGTTTACGCTGTGGTAGCCTTTCCAAGCTTACAAAGATAGCCCACCATAGATTATTGATAACCTAATCTTCAACCTTTTAAATTATTAGTTTTAAGGAATTCACCGTAATTATAAACTGCCACAGTGATAGTTCGTATAACTTGGTCAATAAGCCCTGACAAAAAAAATAAATAACCTCCGCTTCCGTGCTCAATCTTAGCTTTTCTTCCCTAATCATACCGCCAGACTACCCGCGCTAAGTTTTAAAAATTACCGCCGCCCCTAACAAGTGGCTAAGAAGAGATGAACAAAACCAAAAAAATTTAAAGCTTCTAGGCAAAAAACATCCCCCCCTCCAAATGGTAAGACTAATTCGAGCACTGACACATACTACCAAGATTGATAATAGCAACATTGAAAACCTTGCTGTCCCCTACCCTCTCACTATTCCAAGCCGAACAGGATGTTAACTAATTAGCCACTAAAACTACAGCCTTCCTAATTTATGTTATTCCATTAATATAAACTGTATATAAGCAACTACTGCTAATAATTACTCTATTTTAGCCAGTTTAAAAACGTCTACGCAATACGTTACTAAATACTCATTGAAATTATTATTATAACACGAAACTATTTTAACCAACCTCCACCAGGAGAGTTAGCCACAAAACTAGCACAAAAAGGATCTACAGTACCACTTGGTGCAATATTATCATTTACGCCAGTTTTTAGCTCAGGAAGGATAGAATTATAAAACTTAATCTCCTGAAACTCCGCTACTATAGTTAAAGACTAAAAGTCATCAATAGTAAAATTTAGTATACTTGCCAACTCAACTCTTCCCATTAGTACCTAATAGTTATCTTGTTAAACACTGATAACGAACCTTTACAAAATTTAAATGATTCCGGATCTGAAGTCACGCCACCAACCTCAGCTATAACTGTAACCCTCCATTAACCTACTGCATCCATCGTTAAATAAACTTAACTTCCTATAGATTTAGCAGTAGTACCAATGGCATCAGATATATAATCTTTAATTAGCCAAAAATTACTATTATTAAATAATCACTACCAGTATGGCCGCAACTATCTGTCTAGGCTAATCTATTCTTGGTAGCGATATACCTTAAAGAAAGTAACCCAAAAAATCCAGGTCCACAAATGATGACCATTTCCTTTATATCCGATTTCGTCTATATTTAACAACGGCTGTTCAGATAAAGCGTTCAAAGCCTCTTCGTAAAGAATCTTAATGGCAGCGGAGGCTTTCTTTCAGACATTAACTATTTCTCCACGATTGACAGAACATCCCAGTACTTCGACTACAAAAGGCTACAAAGATAAATACGGAGTACAGGACTTGTCTTTAAAGAGCTAATTGGCAGATAGATTTGAGACTATAGACCCAGTGTCGATAACTTAAGTCGGTATCTGACCACGGCAAGACCTTCCACAATATTTACAACGGTAGGCGTCTCCACAATATTTGGTAATCCGCCGGGGTTTGATAACCAGTCCAGTTTGTTGCTGTACGTTATCTTAATCTGATTCGGCTCCTAGTTGCACTCTAACTTTACGCTTCTTTACCACGCTTCTTTTAGTGATAGGAATTAATAATATCAGACGATGGGGACTTTTCTACCAGTTACCCTTAAAATAACCATCGAACTCCTTATCACCTTATGTATGCTTCTCATAGAACGCTTACCAAAAAAATTTAAAGAATAGCAGTACACTACTCGCGGTCCGCAAAGACATACCTTTTACCAATAACTTAACCGAAAAAGACCTTCGAATGATAAGAGTACAGAAAAAAATATCGGAACACTCCAAAATTTGGAGTGTAGCGAAAATATTCTACCACATTAGAGTCCATCTCTCTACATGCCATAAAAATAATACCCCCCTTCTAAAACTCTCAACTTACTCTTCCATAAAAAGCTCCCTATTTTCATCTACTCATTGACTAACCCAACTGAATAGTTACTATATTTTAATATAATTTACTATAGCTTCAAATATATTTTACCAAGCCCAAGACAAAATGTACCCAATGAGAATCGTTGCTACTCAACTTTCGCCGATATAGCTGAGGGACCCTTAGCATCGCAATACAAACCCATTTAACAGGAATTATATCATAGTCGACCCTTAAAAATATGTTAATCACTTGATTTTTAATCAACTAATTATAGTAATCGTAGTATAATTTCGACCATATAGTTCAGGGGGTACCTTAAAATTCAGTCGAAACACTCTCTTTTTTCAAGGTATGTATGAGGTTACCATCACAATAATCAGGGTAAAGCGTTTTGTTTAAAGGAAATTTATCAGAGTAAATTGACCCTCAAGATGCTTACTTACAACTGGCTTAAAAAATACCACTTTTATCTTTTTGTTGAAAGACAACCTTTCAATGGGCCGAATCGCACGCATCATCTAATCTAACTTATTTTCGTTAACATATGGAATTGAATAGGTGGAGAAAAATTTTAAGGTATCTACTTTATTGCATAAGGAGAAAGTACTTGAGGAAGAAGTTCTCTTTAACAATACTATTCAAAAAATATTGTCTTTCTAACTAGTTCTAAATCGTAAATAAAAGTAATAACTCGCCTTTAGAAGTATAGTATAGTCTACAAGTTTTTCTTTATACTATAGCTACAAAAAAGAGATAAAAAATTATCAAAACGATAAGTTTCTACAAGAGTCCTAAAAAGAACAAAGAAATAAAGAAAGTCAAGAGCTGCCTTAAGACTATTACCTTGATCTTATTTCGTAAAATTAAGGGAACAAATTAGCAGCTAATTTAGAATTTTACCAAAAATAATTTAAGTTTTCAAATATCTTTTACTCCAACAGTAAAAAAATAAAACTACTTTTTACAGTTTACATAAGCCGAAAACACCCTACATCGCCAAAGATAAAAAATACGAGAACTATGAATTCAGCTCGAAAGTCTTAATAACGGTGATCAAGACTTACAAGATGATTATAGTTATTAAAAAAAATTTAACCGGACCCTCTAAGCTAGTATTACGCTTGAAGCTATAATCCAAATAAATAGCCAAAAAATTAAACTATAAACCAGATTTAAGAATTTGTAATCGAAATTATCAAGATCACAGAACAGTTGAAAGAGTCCAAATATTAGCCCCAGAGAATCAAGGTTAAAAAATTAACGAACCTACAAAATAAAAAACAAATCCACAACACATAACATAGTGCAATAGAATCAGTTGTCAGGCATATTAATTTAGGTTTTTAAACGTTTCGAATTTTCCTGAAAAGAACCCTGGGAGATAGAATCAACGCCCTCATAACCAACGCTATTTTCAACTTCATAAATTGGATACGGGTGGTAAAGCTTTATTTGCATCTAGTGATTTTGAAACTTTTGACCACGTTTTACACCGATAGAACCCGCAATGCTTAAGTTAATACTTGTTTTAAAACACTTTTAAAGGATTAACTACCGTAAAAAAGGCGGAAAAAACTATTGAACCAGTAGTTCTATTTAGGTCTTTCTTGACTAGCCTTGCCCCAAGACATATAATGAAGAATATTTTTGCCTCAACATATTGTATTTAATTTTTATAAGGAGCTCTATATGTCATGGCCGAAATAGAGAAGCAGCGACTAATTAAAGCTTTACCACATAACAAAAAACAACTAGTAATTTTACAGTTCCTAGAGATAATGGCCCGACGAGCTGGCTTTAAGGTTTCAGCCGGGCAGATTCACTATACGGGCTTGAAACTCAAGTGGTAGCTATTTTTTACACGGCTGCCGCTAACTGATTTCTAGATAAACACTAGTCTTTCGACGATCTACTGGGTATCTTTCGGGAAGCCCTATCCTCAGATGACTTAGCAGCGAATAACCCAGAGAAAGGAAATTTGACCCTGGTAACCCCCTATTTTAAAACTCAGGCGAACGACGGCGCCACCTTGGCGGAAAAGATAGCCCGATGGAACTCTTAACCCCCCTGAAGACTCTGATCTGCTTTTCAGCTAGAGGTACGACTTGCAGTGTCTGGCCGAGACTGGGGCTGACTCTAGTGATCTTCTTTTCACCGGCCCTACTTTGGATACAAACTCCCAACCCCCAAGCAACTATTCTGGAATTTCTGACAGTCAGACTCGACCTGAAACTGAAGGTCCGGGTGCACTTAGTCGCTCAAACTGAAGGCGACGGCATTCCAATAGCTACGAGCTGGCAGGTACCATATGTCGTCATCGCAAAAAACAACGTGACAGAAACTAATTCGAAAAATCCGACTCAGAACTATGATCTCGAAAATTTACGCCTGGCGAAATATGACCAATTAAAAATGATTAATCCCGCCACCCTGACGATCGTGGAGGCGGCCCGAGCCCTCGGCTTTAGCTTTACCTGAAACATGACCCCGATGAAACATCTGGACCCCAAAGTTTTACTGCAGAGCCAAATTGACTTCATGGTTATGCCATGGGGCGCTTTTAAAAACTACCCCAAAGTTTCGTCTTTCAAGATATTGACCCTCTTGACCAATAAAATGGTTCTCGGCGCAAAAATACTACCCACTTTGGAAACCCTAGGTTTGGACCTAACCCCACCTCCCCTATTCGCCTTTTACCTTCCGACTGAAGTTAACTGGCGGATTTATAGCCGACTGTCGGCGACTATCACCAAATTTCTGAAATCAAATGAACTTACCAAACACATCCCTGCGACAAGCTTCATACTTTACCTAGAGGATATTGAAAGTTCCAAGGTCCTTTTGAGCCAGAAATATAAGCGGCAAGAAAAACTATTAAATTATTTCGACTTGTTGGAGACCCAGTGAATCTAACGGTCGAAGAACAGATCGGGGAGGCTCGGGTACTAGTGATCGGTTCCCTGCTCGTAGGCATTCCGGTCGTCAACTGGCAACCGATGGAGACATTGCTAAAAAAGAAAGCTAAATCGACTTGTGTTCTAATATTCGACTTAACGGGCGTAACCGCGCTGGATTTAAACGGCTCAGCCCAGATTCTGACCGCCATTAGCCGGGCCGAAAAGGTGGGCTGGGCAGTTAAGACTACCGGCCTACCGGAACGATTCACAACTATTTTCCAATTGGCCCGAGAGGCTCTAGCCCGTCCCATGGCTCCTCCCCCGCCTCGAATTTCTATAATGGAAGAACTGGGCCGGACAATGCTAGCTCTGGGGCGAGATATAAAGAATCTGGTCGCCTTTACCGGCGAACTGATAGTGGAATTTTTTCGCCTGGCCATCCACCCACTGACCTTTAACTGGCGCAATGTCCTAACCGTAGCTGAGCGCTCTGGAGTCAATTCTGTACCTATTGTGGCCCTAGTAGCCTTTTTGGTTGGACTCATTATCGCTTTTCAGGCGGCCATGCTACTCAAGATGTTCAAAGCAGAAATTTATGTAGCTACTTTAGTAGGTATTTCGGTGGTGCGGGAACTAGGCCCACTCATCGCGGCCATTGTTCTGGCCGGCCGTTCCGGCTCAGCTTTTTCCGCCGAACTCGGAGCCATGCGCGCCGCGGAAGAAGTCGACGCCCTCATCACCATGGGACTATCACCAGTGCGCGAACTAGCTTTGTCCAGGGTTCTGGCTCAATTTCTAACTACCCCTATCGTAACCCTGATTGCCTGTTTCGTAGGAATTATGGGCGGCAGCCTAGTTCTTCTAGCCATGGGCTACACCCTGACGGCCTATTGGGTGCGAGCTATAGAAAGAGTGAGCTTAGCCACTTTTTTGATCGGTTTTTTCAAGTCTTTCGTCTTTGGTTTCACCGTCGGAGCCATCAGCTGCCAGAGAGGCCTCACCGCCGGCGACGGCCCCAGAGCGGTAGGTGTGGCAACGACCAGCGGAGTGGTGACCAATATAGTAGTTATTGCTATTTTAGACAGTTTTTTCGCAGTTATTTTCTATGTTGTCGACCTCTAGCCTCAACGTATCCCCCCCGGTAGAAGTCCGCAATCTCACCGTGGCCTACGACAATGACTCACCTATTCTCACCAATCTTAATTTCACCATAGAGACCGGGGAAATTTTTGGTATTCTAGGGGGTAGCGGCAGCGGTAAAAGTTCGGTATTGCGAAATCTCATCGGCCTCAGAAAACCTCGCGCAGGTCAAATTTTTATCTTTGGACGGGATCTTTGGGCAGGGGAAGGTCTGCACTTAAACCAATGCCGCCATCTTTTCGGCATGATGTATCAGGGTGGGGCTCTCTTTGGCTCAATGAACCTTATAGAAAATGTGGCAATGCCCCTGCGAAAGTTTACGACCATGTCGACGGAATCAATTATAACGGCGGCCCGCCTGAAGCTGTCTCTAGTCGGCCTGGACGGATTTGAATATCACCTCCCGGCCCATATTTCGGGTGGTATGCGTAAACGAGCAGCCATAGCCCGGGCAATGGCCCTGGAACCGGGCCTAATTTTTCTAGACGAACCTTCGGCCGGCCTCGACCCCATTACTTCAGCCGAACTCGATCAGCTCATTCTAACTCTAGCTCGCAATCTAGGCATTGCATTCGGGATAGTAACCCATGAGCTAGGTAGTATCATGAGTATAGTTGACCGGGCTATTCTTCTAGATCGAACAATCCAGGGCATTGTCGCCACCGGACGGCCGGTCGAGCTTGCCAAAATGACCAGCCCACCTTTTGTAGCCGCTTTTTTTAACCGCCGTCCCCTTTCGATCCCGGGCGTCTAAAATAACTTAAAGCCGGAGATAAATCATGCCTGACTATAATTATTTCAAGCTGGGTCTCTTTACCCTAGCCGGTTTTTTTTTACTGACGAGCGGCCTGTTCATCTTCGGCCTACGAGAAAAAATCGGTTCGGAACAGGTAGAGTGCGCAACTCTTTTCAACCGCTCAGTGCAAGGACTATCGGAAGATTCACCGGTCAAATTTAGAGGGTTCACCGTGGGCCGGGTCACAGCTATTTCCCTGGCCTCGGTTAATGACCGGACAGGCCAGCCTCTAGTGCGAGTTCGTTTTACAATAAACCCGGATACCCTGGCCGCCCAAATTGAAAAAGGAGGAAATATCTACAATTATTTAAATAGAGAAATAGAACGGGGTCTCAAAGTCTACCTAACTCTACAGGGAGTCACCGGCACCTGTTTTCTGGATTTAGACTACAGTTTAGACCCTCCGGCGGCAGGCTCTCCTATCGATTTAATCCACTGGCAGGAATTGGAAAACCTGCGCCAGGTGGTTTATATCCCCAACGGTCCCAGTAAAATAGTTGAAATTGGCGAATCTGTAAGCCGCCTAGTCAAAAGTTTAAACGACATCGACTTCGTTAGCCTTAATCTTAATCTGAAAAATGTACTAGCGACCGTCGACCGCCTAATGATTAATCTGGAAACCAGCGGGCTAACTAATAACCTAAACAGCGCCCTGGCGGAAATTAAAAACGCCGGAAACGCCATGAGCCACCTAGCTGGCAAAGGCAGCGGCTCACTGAGCCAGGAACTTGGAAATTCAGCTCGACAGATGCGGCAATTCCTAAAACGACTGGATCAAATAATGGGCTCCTCACAAGGAGCTTTGCCACTGACTCTAAATAATCTACAAACCATATCAGACAATCTACGAGAACTGTCTGAGCTTCTAAAAAACCAACCTAGCCAGATTATTTTCGGTCAACCCCCCGCCCGGGTAGACCCTAACCAAGACCGGGAGAGGAAACGCCCATGACCAGCCCCGGCCAAATTTTCACCCTTTTTCTTTTAAGTCTAACGGCAGTTCTTTCATCCGCCTGCCTCAGTCAGCCGCACCCGGCGTTAAAATATTTCACCCTGGAAACCAAACCAGAAACCTTTCCAGGAGCGGATATTCCCGCCCCAAACCGACGCACTCTTCTCATCGGTACCGTTACTACCACCGAAAATAGCGACGGCCAGGCTCTGATTTACCGACTCGGAGATAACCATTATGAACCTGATTTCTACAACGTCTTCATCGCCCCACCAGTCCGCCTTTTGGCCGATACCGAAACTCAGCATCTCAACCGAACTAGCCACCGACTACGAGTGGTGGATTCCCCCGGCCTAACCCTAGCCGATTTCGGCTTGGAAACCTACATCGAAGCCCTTCATGGCGACTACCGGCCAACTCCGCCCCTGGCCGTTCTAAATCTGCGCTTCACCTTGAACGACCTACGCCCGACCCAATCCCGAGTTGTGCTAGATAAAACTTATCCCTGCCTCTGGCCCCTAAAAAACGTAACGCCCGATGGCCTAGTAGCCGCCCTAAGTCTCTGCCTCACTGATTCCCTCAATCGTCTGGTCCGGGAATTGGATGAAGTCGCTCACTAACTATGACTTTATCATGACTACCGACCGCAGCATAAGAAACCAGCCTATTTATACCTATCTCATGATACTAACGTTTGCCCAAGCCGCCACCTTTCTAGGCTGGAATGCCCTTTACACCAACTTCGCAGTGGAAATAATTAAATTCAACGGCTTTCAGAACGGGATAGTACAATCAATGCGAGAATTACCGGGGCTTTTATCAGTGATGGTGATTGCTCTGCTGCTACTTGTCCGAGAAGTAACCCTGACTTCAACGGCTATTTTAATTTTCGGTCTGGGGGTGATCTTCACCGGCTGGTTCCCAACGCTGGAGGGACAGATTATCTGGACTTTCATTCTGTCCTGCGGGTTCCACTGGTTTGAAACTACCAACCAGTCTCTAACCCTGCAATTCTTTTCCATTGCTGAGGCTCCTCTGGCTATCAGTCGTCTGCGAGCGGTGACAGCTTTAGGCAACCTATTCATGGGCTTAATGATAATCCTTCTAGCCGAGCAGCTAACTTTCCAGAGCCTTTTTTTTCTAGTGGGCTCCGTAGCCGTAATAGCGGCGATCTGGTCTTTTTTTAACCAGCCGGTTTTTACCGAGCAGACGATCCAGCGACGAGGGGTAATTCTAAGAAAACGTTACCAGCTATTTTACATTCTTACCTGTCTTTCCGGCGGCCACCGGCAGATATTCAATGTCTTCGCAGTATTTCTACTAGTGAATAATTTCCATTTTACTCTCATCGACATGAGCCTTCTGCTCCTGGCTAACAATTTCATCAACTGGGTATTAAATCCCTATGTCGGTCTAGCCATAAATACTATAGGTGAACAGCAGCTTTTGACCGCTAAATACATAATAGTAATTCTAGTCTACATAGCCTACATCTGGTGTAGTTCAGCCGTTCTCGCGGCCGCCCTTTACACTATTGATCAACTACTCTTCTGTTTTACTGTCTCCATTCGAACTTATTTTCAAAAAATAGCCGACCCAGCCGATATCGCCCCCAGCATGGCTATGGGCGTAACCATCAACCACATTGCCGCCGTAGTCGTACCCTTCGTTGGCGGCACGCTGTGGATGATAAATTATCGTATTCCCTTTATCATGGGTTGCGGTTTCGCCTTTTTGTCCCTGATCATGACCCGTTTTATAAAAACTCCTCAGGTGACTTAACAACCTCGACTACTTCCATAAGTTCAGATAAACTGACCTTACCCAAAGCGGTCAGAGGAATTTTTGGAAGATAAATAAACTTACGAGGAAAAGCCAGTTTCGAGAAACCAGTAGCTTTAAGGGCGATCTTCAGAACTTCCAAATTCGGGGCCGGGTTCTCAGTGACCAACACTAGCTTTTCACCCTTCCGGTCATCTAACAGAGCTATAATCGTCTGAACCAAGCCGGGCCAAAGGGCAGCAGCAACTTCTTCTAAAGCAACTAAGGAAACCATCTCTCCCGCGATCTTAGCGAACCGACCGCTCCGGCCTTTAATCCAGACAAAACCGTCACTATCTATATCCACTATGTCGCCGGTATTATACCAACCATCTTTCAGCGGAATAAACCCTCCAGAACTGTCGAGTCGTAAATATCCCATCATAATATTTGGACCCTTAACTAGAAGCCGACCCCCACCGGCTAGCCCAGTAACCGATTCCAACCGAGCAGTGAGGCCCGGTAATAGCAGCCCAACTGAACCTTCTCAATAACACATAGCGTGCTCACGGCCAACACAGGGCAGCCTCAGTAGCGCCGTAACCTTCATACAGACGTACGCCAATTTTTTTTGGCGTAAAATTCTCTGGTCCGACTCTTCAACTTTTCAGCCCCCAGCAGCATGAAGCGAACGCTATTAAAATCACAGGGGTGAGCGTTCCGACCCCAGGCCCAGGCGAAAGTGTCGATGGCTATAACCACAGTAGCCTGGGTGTCATAGATCAATTCCGGCACCAGACTGGCCCGAATGGAGCTGAAGCAGTTGAAACTTCTGAACCCTAATAAAATTGGTAAAATAATGCCTATAGTTAAGCCGAAGGCGTGAAATATGGGTATGGCGTTAAAAAGAATATCGTCTTCATTGACATCGATCTGACATTTAACCGCGAAAATATCAGCTAGAATATTGCTGTGGTTTAAGACTACCCCCTTGGGTCGGCCTTCGGAACCGGAAGTAAAAACTATAGCCGCTGGATCTGCGGCCAAGGCGGTCGACCCCGCCAGGTAAAAACTACCAACCAGTCCCTAAACCCGATTTTAAAGTCTTCTAAATATACTAACCGGACCGAAAGAGCCTCAACTAGCCCAATTAATTTCGCCTTTTCCAAAAAACGACAGGAAGTGATAATGATCTGAACCCGAGCCGTGACCAAAGCCGAATTAAGAAAAACCACCCCCTGAATATAATTAAGCAGCACGACAACCCGACCACCGGCCCAAAGGGCAAAGAGGCTAATTACGGCGATATTAGTGTTAGGAAGCATCAAACCCACATTTTCACCAGGCCGGCTGAAAGTCATGAAACGACGCCCAAACATTCGGGCCTGGCGAATTAAATCCTGGTAACTTAAAGGCCGGCGTTCCATATCTTCCAAAATTTTGCGACCTAGCCCTAGGCGCTGAGCTCCCTGGTTCAGCGCCAACCAGAGATTGCGCCGATAGTCCATGGCCTCAAAACGACTCCGGACCAGGAGGGCATACAGAGCCTCACTGATGCGGCGCCTCAACTCCCGCTGCTTTTCCCCGGCTTGGCGGATTAGATTCAAACAACAGGGGGGGGCAGAACCGTTAGACTAATTTTGGGGTAGCGAGGGCAATAACGTAAAAGATCCCTTAAGCGGCCAAAGCGAGTAAATTGTGGGCCATCGATGATAATCAGCAGAATTGGAACCTCGCTTTTGGCGGCAATTAGACCCGAACCGTCGTAAACTTTCGTTAGTCCCCCAGTGATTGTCAAACGACATTCAGGAAAGATAACCACCAACTCACCCCGCTCCAGGACCTCAACCAGACCCCGAGTGGTCAGAGACTGGTCGGGATTAAGTGACAGAACACGGAAAAGTCGTAGTAGCGGCTGCCGCCACCAAGCTCTAGTCCACTTAAAGTCCACAGCAAAAGTTAAGCGCCGGGAGATAAAGGCTACAAGCAAGACCGCATCAAGATGAGAAGTGTGGTTGGCCACCAACAAACCCGGCCCGCCTTCTAAAGCAGCCAGATATTCAAGCCCAGTCACCCGCGGCCGATAAACCAGCTTAATGACCAACTTGATTAACTAACGGCCGGCATATTCCGGCAAAAAATAAAGACTCAGAACAGCGACTGCCAGAGCACTAACAGCAAGCAAGGTAAAAATTACGGGCAGGCCAGCTCCCTGACTAATAAAAAACATAACCAGAAGGCTCCCCAAACAGATGAACAGAGAATTAACGATATTGTTAGCCGCCATGACTCTAGAACATTCACCGATCTCGGAAAAATGCTGCAAAAGAGCATTCAGAGGCACCGCGAAGAGCCCCCCAGTGATACTAGCCATTAAACAGGACAGTCCCAGGCGTATATAAACCCACTGGCTAAAAAAAAGGTCCAGACCTACTGAAGCCGGAACGGTTGAAGGGAGACGCCAGGCGCTGTAAGCCAAGCCGGCAATAAAAACAGCCATGAGGGTAGCCGAGACTGGTACCAAATTAGCGCTAACCCGGCCCTGCAAAAAAAAATGGGCAGCTACTGAGCCGATGGCCACCCCCAGAGCGAACATGGTCACCAAAAAAGTGCTAACACCAGGAGTGCCACCCAAAATGGTACTACACAAAATAGGGATCTGAGTAATGAGAATACTCCCGACCGCCCAGAACCAGGAAATACCGATCACGGTTAACCAAATATCCCGACGATTTTTGATGGAGGCGACTATTTCATAGGTAGAACGGAAAAGATTTAAATTTATTTTAAGCCCAGGGTTACATTCCACCGAATGGGGCTGTTTTAAGGCCATTAGTAAACCCAAAATAGCCGCCAGAACTAGCCCGGCTGGCAAATACATTTCCCGCCCTCCCGGAATAGTCACCAGCCAGGAGCCAGCCATAGTACCCAGAACAATAGCTAGAAATGTAACCCCCTCCACTAAGCCGTTGCCGGCCACCAAAAATTCGTCTTCCAAAACTTCCGGTAGTAGGCTATATTTGAGGGGTCCAAAGAAAGTTGACTGAAGCCCCATTAAAAACAGAATAATCAAAAGAGCATAAATATGGCCACTAACGAAAAAAAAGGCCGCTAGCAGCATTATAACCACCTCCGCCCCTTTGATGATCTTCAGTAAACTAGACTTAGGGCAGCGATCAGACAATTCACCCGATAGAGACGAGAAGATAAAAAAAGGCAGCATCATAAGACCGGTAGCCAAACTGCTAATGATGGTCTTTTCAAAATTGCTAACATTTAAGGCTTCGAAGGCCACGAAAGCGATAAGGGCGGAACGGAAAAAATTATCGTTAAAGGCGCCAAAAGCCTGAGCGCCAAACAGAGGCCAGAAATCGCGCTGTGCCAAAATGCGGCGAAAAGTATTCATATGAACGCCCCCCGCTTAAAATTATAATAAAGACTATTATAACTCAAACCAGGCAAGAGAGCAAAAAGAGGCTTTTCAAATATATCAATTCTCATTTCAGAATTATATAATCAAAAGGAAGGCTGAATGGCTCAGAAAAAAACAAAGCTGGGGTAATGATATTCCCAACCCGATCTATTTTATCCCGCTTTTGAAAGATTTTAGAAACCAGCCTCGAAACTAATAGAGGCGCTATAATTATGATAATTATAACCGGTATTCAAATTATAAATCACAAAAAGGTCAATATTGTCAGCCTTAATTTTAACCCCGGTTCTCGCCTAAAAAGTACTGTGTCCAGATTTGGCCCCGGTAATTTCGGCTAATCCCGATAAATTGACGAAACTTATAACTAGATTATTATCAGTATTTTGGCCGTATAGATCTAACTGAGACTTAGTTCCTAGGTCACACGGTTCTATCTAATTTCAATATCAGTTACTGGTTTTACTCACAGGAGAATCTCATACAGATTTTCACTTTTCCCAGCGAACCAGTTGACCGGAATATTGACCCGTTAATAATACCTTCCGTCCAGCCTTCCTACTTTAACCTAATAAGAAAATCCGACTAATCCGGCTAAGGAGGTTATCCTTACGCTATAGACCTCTATGATCTTGCTATTCCTAACCTCAAACTAGTAAGCTGTCGATCTTGAACCGCTTAGTAAATCCATAGGCAATATTGCCATCGACGAAAACACCATCATCGAACTCATAACCACCGTAACCCCTTAAATTAACCGTATCTACGTTAGTCTATCCAAATCGTTATCATCTTTCACCTCGCCGAAAGAAAAAAATATTCCCGCACCCAGAGTGAAGCTAGATATATCAACGGAAAAAAAGTTATAACCCAAGGCGAAATTACCGTTATTGTATTTATACCCAACCACCTTATCACGCTAATTTTACTTAGCCCAAGACCCGAAGCTACCAATCCAGACGCGATTATCATAGCCACCCTTGTCAACAACGAACAGGATGAGGTCGTTAACAGCATGACTTTTATCCAGACGACTAAGCATAATTCTATGATCTTTAAAAACTATTTCAACCACAGCCTAGCGAATATTCAGAATAAACTTATCGTAATCGTTCACGAAACATATTTTTTGCAAATAAATATTTACAAACAGATACACCTACATTATATAAAAAAAAATAACAGCCTAGCGTAAAAAATGAAAACGGAAGTACTTCCTTATGATGTAAGCGGTATTAGTCATTTAGTTATACTTTGACTAGTTACGCCCAGTTTCGGAGTAAGCTCTATAAATGACGAATCCTATTCAGAACTACAAAACGAATGAGTTACTCGATCAAATTATTGGCAGGCTCAATTTTTGAGTTGCCGAACCAAGCTCTCGATTCCTTTTACTAGATGAAGCCGAAATAGGCGTCGTAATCATCCCAAAAACCTTAACCATAACTTCGAGCTTCCAATTCCTAATTTTCTGACAAAAATCATGCGTCCCCAATGAAATGAGCCAGACAAAGGTAATCCTGGGCCGAATAGTCTTTCAAATACTTGTGATAAGCTGAATAGTAATCACAACCGAATAACCAGATAAAACCTTTCCCAAAAACTGATTGAAGAACCTCTACCGATCGATAGACTGATATTCTAAATACTACAAAGCCAGCAACTCTAAAAATCTAGACCTAAAAACGATGACTATTTTTTATATCTGATCCCGTCTATATTTAGCAAGGTCCGTTTGAGCAAAGAAATCAAAGTCTCTTTATTAAGGAGCCTTCAAAGCAACAAATATTTTCTTTAAAATATTTAGTTGTTCCCCTACGACCGAGAGAATATCCTAATACTTCGATTGCAAAAGATCGCAAAGACTAATACGAGGAATGGGTCTAGCCTTTTAAAAAAACTAGATAGGTAGTTAAATTCAAACCAATAGACCTAATTTTAATATCCCCAAGCGATATCTAACTACGATAAATCTCTCTACAGCGTTCATAACGATAGATAACTCCACAATATTTAGTTAAGCCGTCAGGAATTAATACCCAGTTTAATTTGTTGCCGCACAATGTCTTCAACTGGTTCGATAATCAATTTTCCAATGCAATCGGAGATCTTTAACTCTAAAGTAAAGGTTTTAATTTCATAAAATTCTTCAGAGATAAAAGGCGTACGGAAATAAGACCTATTCTCTAGTTACGCTCCGACTTTACGTTTTTTTTGTGCTTCTTTTTATTGATGGAAATTAGTAATATTAAACGCTGGGGGCTTTAAGAAATTGTTGAAATTCTTTTGGATTCCAGTTAGTTTAGTTTTTAATTCAGTAACTTTATCCCGTAAGATAACATTCTTTACTCGTAACAGGATATTCTTATCATATAAAACTTCAGGTACACATTCCAGTTTATCTATACGCTGGAGAGTTTAAAATATTGTTACGGTTTACCTGTTTTTATGATTATAATATAGTAACTTTTATATTAATGCATAATTACAGCTTGCTTTATAATCACTACTAGCGGTTATAGAAAAAATAATAAAACATGAATTATCTTTTTTTATAAATATAAATAAATACAATGTTTTATAATAAACATCTTCTTTCAAGTACGATTTTAAATTTATTTGACAAACAAAAAAGTTTGATTGTAAAATCCCTCCTAGCGAATGTATGGTTCATGCAGTATAAAATATTTTTATTTCCATCCGGAAAGGCAATCTGAAGCAGCGCCAACCAGAGCCCTAATTTTCGCCCGAGCCGGTTTACCGGTCTCGGTCAACGGTAACTCATTCACCAGTACAATCCGGCGGGGGACTTGAAAGGCCGATATTTTGCCACCTTCCACTAGTTGAACCACCGCCCGCCGGCCAAGTTCGGCCAGAGAAGACCCGCCGGGCTGCTGGCGGCTAACGTAATTTTTCGCCAATACTAGCACAATAACTTCCCCAAACTTTTCATCCGGTGCAGCCGTAATAGCAAAAGGAGCTGGCATGACAGCAGATAAAGTTTCTTCCAGTTCTTCCACTCCAACTTTGAAGCCGCCCGTGTTGATAACGTTGTCCATTCGGCCCAAAATTTTAAAACTACCGTCCAAGGCCAAAGCTGCTAAATCATTAGTGACGATGAGGCCCTCAGCCACCGCCGGGGCCTCAATAACCAAAGTGCCGTCACTAGAAAGCGCCAGGCGCACCCCCGGCAAAGGACGATAACGATCTGAGGCCTCCGGACCGCTCAGTCGGCATAAAGCGATGTGCGAGAGCGTTTCCGTCAGACCATAAGTGGAATAAACGGCGCTAGGAAAAGAGCGAAGCTGCTCAGCTAGTTGCCCGCTCACCGCTCCGCCGCCAATAAGAACCTGACGGATAGCCTTTAGGCGTTCCGTCTCTTGCTCAGAACCCAGTGTATTGAAAATTTGCTGCGGGGTGAAAGCCGCAACGTATGGCGTGGTTTCAACAGTACGTAAGGGATGACCGTCTGGTTCGACCAACTGCAAATCCAGCCTAGCCCGAAGCGCACGCACCACCAGCATCTTCCCGGCTATATAACGCAAAGGTAGACATAGCAACGCGCTTTGCCCGGCCTGTAAACCCAGAAATTGGCAAGTCAACCCTGCACTGTTCCAAAGGCGTTCCTTAAGTACAAGCAATCTTCGAGGCCGGCCGGTAGAACCAGAGGTCTGAACTGTCAAGCTAGTTTCAGCGCTGAACCAATCCGCCAGAAAATCACTAAGTTCACGATGAAAAGAAGAACGGCTAGCAAATTCCGGACGTCGACCAGCGTTAAAATCTACGACAGAATAGAGCCGGCCTTCAACTGTTACAGCCCGGATTTGACGAAAAAAAAGAGTATCAGGCAAAGGGCCACTCCCCCTCATTCCGCTAGGTCTGTTTCAACCGGCGTCGGGCCAGCGAGATCAAACCAAAGCCTCTCACCTCGCACCACCAAAGGGCAGGCTAGATTATTGATATACAAACCACCGGTACCCAGGCCCTGCGGTTTTTCGTCCGCGTGCGCCGCACTCCACTGAGCAACGGCATTGAGACCAAGGTTAGATTCCAGGGCCGAAGTGGCCCACCAACCTAGACCCAGCTGTTGTGCTAGATCCGTCCATTCCTCAACGCCACTAAAACCACCGTGGAGGGTGGGTTTAAGCACGAGAAAGTCCGGTCGGATACGTTCCAGCATTTCTTTTTTGGCAGCCGGGGTGTGAAGACCAATTAATTCCTCATCCAAAGCTATGGGCAACGGGGACTGAGAGACCAACCGGGCCATTTCTGCCCATTGCCCGGCACGGATGGGTTGCTCGATAGAATGCAGCTGTAGTTCCGTCAGACGTTTAAGTTTGTCTAAAGCCTCCCGAGGTGTGAATGCCCCGTTAGCGTCGACCCGCAGGATAATTTTATCCACCGAAAAACGCCGGCGGATAGAGGCTAATAAAGCTATTTCCCTGTTAAAATCTAAAGCTCCTATTTTTAATTTAAGACAGCTAAAGCCCTGTCCTAGCTTGGCTTCGATCTGTTCCCGCAGAAATCCAAAGTCACCCATCCAAATGAGGCCATTGATAGCGAGACCTCGCTCACCCCGGCTAAAGGGGCTATCCCAAAGCTTCAAACTACCCTGTTCCAAGTGACGTAAGGCCGTTTCCAAACCAAACAACATTGATGGATAAGGACGCAGACTTTCCTTATCCAGCCGGCTGGTTTCTTCCAATCGATGGCTCTGTTCCGCTAGTATAGTTTCGTAATCTACAAAAAAATCACAGCTTAAGCCTGGTAGCGGGGAACACTCTCCTATTCCGAAAATTTCCGGAGCGTCCTTTCGGCGTAGCAATACATAGTGAGCTAAGTGCTCGTGATAAAGACCGCGGGAAGTAGCAGCCGGAAGTTTAAAAATCAACCGACGCCGAAATATTCTAACCGTAAGCTTCATAATAACGATTCCTTAAGGGAATTTAGGAAATTTTTTAAAATTAGGCTCGCGTTTCTGCAGAAAAGCGTTTTTACCCTCCTGCGCTTCTTCGGTCATATAATAAAGCATAGTGGCGTTACCGGCTAATTCCTGCAGGCCGACCTGCCCATCCAGTTCCGCATTTAGCCCCATCTTAATCATGCGCAAAGCTATCGGACTGTGGAGCATAATTTTTCGGGCCCAGGCAATGGTTTCATCTTCAAGACGATCCGGCGGCACCACCGTGTTAATTAGACCCATAGCCAAGGCTTCGGCGGCTGAATACTGGCGACAGAGAAACCAAATTTCCCGAGCTTTTTTTTGCCCAACCACCCGAGCCAAATAAGAAGCGCCGAACCCCGCATCGAAACTACCAACGCGCGGCCCGGTCTGGCCAAAAATAGCCCGATCCGAAGCTATGGAAAGGTCACAAACTAGTTGCAGCACCTGTCCCCCACCTATAGCAAAGCCATTAACCATGGCAATAACCGGTTTAGGCAGGGAGCGAATTTGTTTTTGCACTTCCAAAATATTTAAACGAGGTACACCGTCCGGACCGATATAGCCACCCCAACCTTTAACTCGCTGATCGCCACCAGCGCAAAAGGCTTTATCCCCGGCCCCGGTCAAGGCCACAACTAAAACCTCCGGTGCTTCCCGACACCAATGCAGAGCTTCACTCATTTCCATAACCGTTTTCGGGGTAAACGCGTTTCGATAACGAGGACGGTTAATAGTTAGGCGAGCCAAACCGTCATAAAAATCGAAAAGAATTTCTTTATATTCCCTAATAGTGCTCCATTTTTTGACTTCAGGCATCTAGCCTCCCCTAGTTTACTAGAATTTAATTTTTCAGAGCACGATAAAAATCGGTCTGAGTTTGCACACTTTTATCCATGTCGAGAAAGACTTCCAGTAGCCGAGCCGAACCGTACCCCTCGCGAGTAAAGTCAGTCAGCGCATTTTTAAGCGAGGGAAAATCATCACAGTCGGCATAGTCTAACCCGGCGGCCCGGGCCCAAACTGCGGCACTTTCTTGGTGCCCGGCGGCCACAAAATCCCGCAGAGAAGCGGTCCCACCTAGGCCCGGCAGATGATGAAAAATACCACCACCGCCGTTGTTAAGTAAAAAAATACGCAAGTTGGCGGGTTTCCGCCGGTTCCACAGCGAATTCAGGCCGTAAAAAAAACTAAGGTCACCCGTAGCCAGATAGACCGGACCCTCATACTGCTCAGCAAAGCCCCAAGCGGTGGCCAGGCTACCCTCAATACCGCTGACTCCCCGGTTGCAGAAGACATTGATACCGGGGGGAAGCCGGTAGAGCTGAGCGTTACGCAGCGCCGAACTGTTAGCCAGGTGTAAGGCGCAGCCGCCGGGCAATTTTTTAAGTAGCGCCCCCAGAGCGGAAATATCTGAATAAGGCAGGTCGTCCGCCGGTTCACTTAAACCGGCGGAAGCCTCGCGCCAATTCCGGTAAAATTCGACCGAATGAGGGGACGCCGAAGAAACTACTACTAGACGCATTTCTTTCAACAATTCTTCGAGAAAAGAACGAAGGTCACAACGAATCAACTCCGTCAGAGACTGAAAAGTATCGGTTAAATCACCCGTCGGGCTCAGCCGCCAATTAATCTGGGGTTTATTCCGCCGCAAAAATTGTTTAAACCGTTTGGAAACGATATGACCACCTAAGCTCAAAACAAGGTCGGGGGCAAAAGAGGCCTCGCATTCCGGGGACAGAGCGCTCAGCACCTGGTCAAAGTTGCCAATAACAGGAGAATCGCCACCGGCGCAGTTGGCAAGATGTTCGGCCAGAACAACGCAGTCTTCCTGCCTAGCCAATTCTTTCAAGACGGCAGCCAGTTCCGGCTGTCGGAACATCTGACCCACTACGATAAGCCTGCGCGGGCTGTTAACCCAGCACCTAACCAAATCCCTGGCCGTTACTTGCGGCTGAAAAGACGCAGGGACTATACGGCGAACGACAGGTAAAGCCATCACCGAATAATCGAAAAGAGGTTCCGACAGGGGGATATTAACGTGCGCAGGTCCAGAAGCGCCATTGACGAGGCTGTTTTCTAATCCACCTCCGGTACAAGCAATAAGGGCTTCATTAAGCAAGCGGTTGCAGTGCCAAATAGCTTCCTGAGCCGATAAAGTTTCTAAGTTTGATGGAATTTCTGGCAGAGTAACCGCGGCTCTGACTAAGCGACCAAAAACTTCAGGCTGGGGTAAAGTCTGCCCATCCATCTGCCCCAGCCAAGCGGCGGGTCGGTCGGCGCTTAGAATCAGTAAGGGTAGATTCTGATAATAGGCTTCAGCCACCGCAGGAGCGTAGTTGAGCGGAGCAGAACCTGATGTGCAGCAGAGTACCGTCGGCTGGCGCCGAGCCAGGATTAGACCAATAGCCCTAAAGGCCGCCTCGCGCTCATCCAGCACCACTTGACAGTTAAAAAAAGAATCCTGGCTAAAGCAATGGATTAACGGCGCGTTACGGGAACCAGGCGAGACGATAATATACCTTAGGCCCCAGACTTTGAGTAGGGCCACGGTCTGGAGTACATTTTCTTTAATTGAATACATAATCTGAGAACCGCTTCAATTTTATCTATCTATAAGAGAAAGCAAAATGTCCAGCTTATTTTCCGTCTCCCGCCATTCTGATTCCAGAGTTGAAGCCGGCAGAATCCCACCACCAGCATATAACGTAGCCTGATTCCGATTCAAACGTAGACAGCGAAGGTTGACGTAAATATCAACATTTCTGGGCCGTCCCTCCGGCCCCGGCCCGGAAATGAAGCCTAAGAAACCGGAATAGTAACCTCGATCATACCCTTCATAGCGATTGATGAAGTCCAGAGCTTCTGGTCGGGGGAAGCCGCAAACCGCTGGGCTGGGGTGAAGCAAGCGGATGAGGCGACCCAGGCCAACAGCAGCCGTAAAATAAAAATCGGTGCGCAAATGACTAAGCCGCCCCTGGTGTATGGTTACCGGCCCTCGAACGGCACAAAGATACCCAGCGCTAACTAGCTGATCCCGCATATAATCCGCAACTATACGCTGCTCTAAAATGTTTTTCCCATCCCAACACGGTTCCAGTTCGGACCTGGTACCAGCTAAAGCCACGGTTTGCCAGTTTGACCCAGCACCGGTTAGGAGCGTTTCCGGGGTACAACCGAACCAAGTACCGCTATCAGGAGTGGAACAGAGATAGACAAAGCTTTCCGGAAAGTCGGCACAAGCCCGCAAAAAAAGACCCCCCCTAGAAAGTCCGACAGGCAGGACATGGGTCAGAGTACGGGAAAGCACGAGTTTAGTCAGCCTAGCTCCTTTCTGGCGTAGAGCAGCAGAAAATATAGCGAAGATGCGGCTATACCCAGATTTACCGCTAGACCTGGCTGTAAAGTCGCCGGTTAATTCCTGCCCGCCTGAGGGCGAAGATTTCAGCGAGTCATTTTTTCCCCGCCAGTAAGCCAAAAAATGGCTGAGTTCAAACCCATCTAGTTGATGTTCGGCCTCAATCACTATAATCGGCTTACCCTCACCCGATTGAAAGGGTGCCAAGACGAAGCCTGATTTAATGGGACGGCCCTCATCCCAAAGAGTATCCAGCTCTTCTAGTTCATTAAATGTATGAAGAAGACAGGCCTCTTGCCAGATCAGGGTTATTTTATGCCCAGGACGACGAAAAAGAGCAAACGCAACTGGGTCTGAAGAGTCAGCTAATAAGCTATCTATAAGTTGAGACTGGAGCTGTTCCGGCATTAATAAACTCTAAAATACGCCTTGAAACTTAATTTTATCTGAGGACTAAATGTCGATTTTTCCATAATTCATGATCTAATCAATTTTTGATGGTCTTCAATTATAGTTTAACAAAACATTAAATAGATATACCCATATCTTTGTAATATTTATAATTTGTAATATATTATTATATTGTTAGGAGTAATTTTCTTTTTTTCCAGTAGCATTAATTTTTTTGTAACAATATTATATATTCAGAATATAATCTCCTGGACTAAATTCCTTCGCTTCCCATTATGTTAGTCAAGTTCCTAAAATACTAATTAATTTTTTGGTTGGTCAGAAAAAATTAGTCGTTTTAGTCGATCCTTAAAAAGTATTTTAAAACAACCAGTAACTCAATTATTGCGACTTTTTTGGCACAAAACGCAATCATTAGTCTTAAAATCACTAGCTACAAATAAAACTTTACCCTCCCATCTCCATTTTATGGAGTTAAGCACGAGATGATCACGAGGATATTAATCTCATTTTTTAAGGATCCTTTCAGGAAATTTCGAAACATTCGAAAATTTAATTTAAGATATCTAGTGATTAGTTCTCCTACACTACGTTGTTGTTGCAATTTTTGTTTTTTATGTTCGCTAATTTTTTGATTTTGTTTCTCCGGTGTTAATATTTAGACCTCTTCAACTATTTTGCGATATCAATAATTTCGGCCATAAATTCTTAAATCTAGGTTATAATTTAGTTTTTTAACTATCTGTTAAATTATATCGTCAAACGTATTACCATCATATAGATTTCGGTCAAATTTTTTGATAACTATAACCATATCGTAAGTTTAATATTAATTGTTAAAATTTTCGAACTGAATTCATATTTCTTATATTTTTTATCTTTAGCTATACAGGATGTTTTCGACTTATGTAAACTATAAATTTTATTTTTGTCTTTTACTGAAAGCCGACTATCTTATAGTCTATAAATAATTATAATATTTTATAATAACAATACTTTTTAGGTACAATTTTAGATTTATTTAGTGAGTAAAAAATCCAATTGTGAAACTCCTCCTAACAAATATGTGATGTATAGTATTTCCGCATAAAATGTGACAATAGCGGCGATTAAAACATCATCATTTTGCAAACCTGAATATGAGACTGAAAAAACGCATTAAATCACCGGCTAAGCTACCTATTTGGACGTTTAGCGGCCACATATTAAGGCCAAGTTTTAAAGTTATGCGGCTAAATATTTTAATTCAACCTTGTCACGCACTTCTTCAATTAATTCTAAACAACTAATGATGAAAATAGAGTGCTCTTCCAAAAGAATAGCCGCGATAGCTGCCTCAGCGTCAGAGATTTTAGACAATACCCAAATAAAGACGTGTTAGTATTAATCAAAACGGTAAGGTCTCCAGACGCCTGCAACGCTGTTCCTAGTAGGTCCGTCTCCAGAAGTTGGGATCGGCCATACCTCCCTGATTGGCCCACGTACCAATTATGGGGACTATTAGACTCGCAGGCGACTTCTTCAGCCAGTTCCAGAGGCGAACGATTAAATAATTCCGGAAACTAGTCTTTTTTGAACAGTTTGCACCCTTTCGATTATACTCAGACCCTCAGGCCGGGTTTACGCGGCTGCCACTTCCAATTTTAGTAGCTTTAAAAACCGATTATATTTGGGATTTTTCGGCTACCTCATCCACCGAAAAATAGCCACCTCTAGCTATACGTTCTAAAGTTTATCGCAAAGTTTTAAATATAAACAACACCAACCAGATCAACACCGTATCCGCCTCAGCCTGGGTTCTTCCATCAATGTTAACGATACTCACGATTAACCCCTTTTAATCACCTCTTCTTCATCTCAGTTCTAAACTGCCACCCCCCAAGTGGCGGCGAACTTTTTCGATAAATTCTCGACAAGGGCGAAAACGGGCTCTCAAACGATAGACAGCCACACCGTCGTTTTCAACCAAGTGAATATAGGCGTAAGCTAAACCAGGATAGTCCCGGGTGACGCTTTTCAACAAAGACATAGTTTCCAAATTCAATCGAGAGCGTGGAAACTTGAAAGTTATCCGATCGGTCTTTTCCCCCACGGCTTCGAACAGAGTTAGAATCTCACGGGCAATTAATTTGATATTAACCTGACCACCCTTTTCTCCAGCCGCATCTAGAGTTCCCACGACTACAATCACCTCTTCCGGCTTCAAAAAGTCACAACATTTAGCGTAAATATTCGACCAGATCAAAACCTCTATGGAACCGCTCATGTCTTCTAAAGTTAATCTTGCATAATCATTTCCTTTTTTATCTTTTTTAACCATAATTTTAGCCACGATACCACCTAAGCGGAGATCCGCCCGATCGCCTTTATTTTTAGCCTCATTAATGGTAGCGCTAGTAACCACACCCAGTTCGGTTTCATATTGAACCAAGGGATGGCCAGTAATATAAAAGCCCAAAGCTTCTTTTTCAAAGGCCAGCTGCACAGTTTTCCGCCAAGGTTCGGTCTTGGGCCAGTTCAGGGTTTCCTGTTCCTGCTCTTCCGCGGGAAAAAGATCAAAAATATTCATCTGGCCGTCGATACGGTCGCGCTGGCGACGAGCCCCAGCTTCCAAGGCATCATCAATGGCCAGAATCATAACTGAACGATCGGCCCCACCGGAAAGGTCAAAAGCACCACACTTAATAAGTGATTCAATAACCCGGCGGTTAACTTTCTGGGTATCGACCCGCTCGCAGAAATTGTACAGACTAATAAAAGGGCCGTCTTTCCCACGAGCCCCAATGATGGAATCAATAGCCGCCGAGCCCAGACCTTTGACCGCGCCAAGCCCAAAGCGAATCGCACCCTCCACCACAGTAAAGCGGAAGCCGGATTTATTAATATCGGGTGGTAAAACCTGAATGCCGCTGACCCGGCATTCACTAATTAGGCGCACTACCTTGTCGGTAGTATCTTTTTCTGAAGTCATCAAGGCGGCCATGAATTCCACCGGATAGTGAGCCTTAAGATAGGCCGTCTGATAAGCCACCAGGGCGTAGGCCGCGCTGTGAGATTTGTTGAAGCCGTACTCGGCGAAATTGGCCATAAGATCAAAAATATGGTCGGCTTTTTTGAGGTCAATCCGATTAGCCTGGGCGCCAGCCATGAAACTAGCCTTCTGCCGATCCATTTCTTTAGCATCTTTTTTACCCATAGCCCGGCGTAGCAAATCAGCCTCACCTAGGCTGAAGTTAGCCAGTACCTGGCTAATGCGCATAACCTGTTCCTGATATAAAATAACCCCGTAAGTTTCGCGCAAAATAGATTCAAGCTGTGGCAGTTCATAGACAGCCTCAATAACCCCGTGCTTACCATTGATGAACCGATCTACCATACCGCTCTTTAGAGGGCCGGGCCGGTAAAGGGCTACCAAGCCCATCAAATCGTCGAGGCAATTAGGTCTCAGTTGAATCAAAATTTCCCGCATGCCCTCACTTTCAAGCTGGAAGACGCCAGTAGTGTCAGCCCGAGCCAATAGCTCGTAAGTTTTTTTATCTTCTAAGTCCAGATGCTGCAAGTCCAGTTCTAAACCGCGCTGAGTTAAAAGTTTGCGGCAATGGTCTATGACCGTAAGGGTCTTAAGGCCTAGAAAGTCGAACTTAATGAGGCCGAGGGACTCCACCCCCTTCATGTCAAATTGGGTGATGACCTGTATTTTCTGCCCATCTTTTTCCTCGGTACCCGCGTCGCAATAGAGCGGCAAATACTCCATAAGAGGTTTATCGCCGATGACTAAACCAGCGGCATGGGTGCCGGCGTGACGGGGAAAATTTTCCAGTCGACGGGCAAATTTCAACAGTTTAGCTACCATGGGGCTCTCAGCTTCTTCCTGCCTCAGTTTGGGTTCCAAGTCTAGAGCTTTTTCCAGAGTCATATCAAGTTTATTCGGCACCAATTTGGCAATGCGATCCACCTCGCAGTAAGCCAAACCAAGAGCCCGCCCCACATCGCGAATAACCGCTTTAGCCTTCATATACCCGAATGTAGTAATTTGGGAGACCTGTTCTTTACCACCGTATTTTTCCGTAACGTAATGGATAACCTTATCCCGCCCCTCGGTGCAAAAGTCTACATCAATATCGGGCATGGAAACACGCTCAGGGTTGAGGAAACGTTCAAAAAGAAGGCCGAAACGAATAGGATCAACATCAGTGATACTCAAGGCAAAAGCGACAAGGCTACCGGCAGCTGAACCGCGTCCAGGCCCCACAGGAATCTGGTGATCCTTAGCCCAATTAATAAAATCGGCCACAATGAGAAAGTAACTGGGGAAGCCCATTTTAGCGATGAGAGTTATCTCTTCTTCCAAGCGAACGCTGTAAGCGATCTTTTTATCCTCATCAAAAGTCTGACCGGCCGCCGCGCTAGATTGAAAGCGTTTTTTCAAACCCTCGCGAGCCAAAAAAGCCATGAGATCCGCTTCATTCTGGCCTTCTAGCTGGCCTTCTAACTTTAAAACTGGAAAAGTATACAAGGGTTTTTTGACGAATTCCACCCGACAGCGTTCGGCTATGACCAGGGTGTTGGCCACGGCTTCCGGCGTGTCGACGAAAGCTACAGCCATTTCTGCAGGTGATTTGAAGTAATATTCGTTAGTAGTAAAGCGAAGCCGATTTTCATCACCCACCGTTTTATTAGTTTGAATACACAGCAGGAGGTCATGCATGGCGTGGTCTTCTTTTGAAAGATAGTGACAATCATTGGTAGCTACCAAAGGCAGACCCAATTTCTGGGCCACCTCTTTGAGGCCAAGATTAGCCCGGACTTGTTCTGGTAGGCCGTTATGTTGAAGTTCTAGGTAAAAACGGTCTTTGAAGATAGCAGCATATTCTTCCGCTGCCCTGAGCGCATCGTCCTGGTCGCGATTCAAAAGTAGCCAAGGTACTTCTCCCTGAATACAACCTGACAAGGCGATAATCCCTGCGCTGTACTCGGCTAGCAAGTCTTTATCCATACGCGGTTTATAGTAAAAACCCTCGATATTAGACCGAGAGACTAGGCGACAAAGATTTCGATAACCTTCCAGGTTTTCAGCCAAAAGAACGAGGTGATGTCTTAAGTCCGGAGTGCTACGGTTCCAACGACCGGCCGCAGCCACATAGGCTTCAACCCCCAAAATAGGGTTGAGAGCAGGCTGAGACGCGGCGGCCTGCCCACGGTCATCTTTCTTCGTCTCGGTAGCGGCCTTATAGAAAGACAGGGCGCTAAACATCTGGCCGTGGTCAGTCAGAGCCACAGCCGACATGTTCATCGCCCGGGCCGTTTTGACTAAATCATCTATTTTAATGGCCCCGTCTAAAAGACTAAAGCATGAATGAACGTGGAGGTGGACAAAGCTCATACAGAATCCTGGCGATAGTTAGGGGCTTCCTTGGTGATAATAACGTCGTGAACGTGACTTTCTTTAAGACCGGCCGAGGTGATTCGTACAAAGCGGGCTTTTTGCTTGAGTTCACTTAAAGTCGTTGCACCTAGATAACCCATGCCGGCCCTAACCCCACCAGCCAACTGATAAATACTTTCGGAAAGAGCGCCCCGGTATGGTACTCGACCAACTATACCTTCTGGCACTAATTTACCAGCAGGGGAAAAGTCGGATTCATACCTTAGACTCTGACCGTAGCGATCAGCCGAACCTTCGTTCATAGCCTCAATGGAACCCATACCCCGGTAAGTTTTGTAGGTACGCCCCTGATAGAGAATTTTTTCACCAGGACTTTCTTCAGTACCAGCGAAAAGAGAACCAATCATCACCGCCGCCGCCCCACCGGCTAGGGCCTTGACAATATCCCCAGAAAACTTAATGCCTCCGTCAGCTAAAATGGCAATATTCCGGCGTTTAGCCTCAGTCGCGCATTCGAAGATAGCGGTCATCTGCGGTACCCCCACCCCGGCCACGATGCGGGTGGTACAGATGGACCCGGGGCCCACCCCTACCTTGACCACGTCAGCCCCAGCCTGAGCCAGAGCGGCCACACCCTCAGCCGTAGCCACGTTACCAGCTATAACCGTAAGGTCGGGGAAGGTACGTTTAATGAGTTTTAAGGTATTTATAACATTTCGGGAATACCCGTGAGCCGAGTCGATGACCACCACATCCACCTTAGCTGCAACTAAAGCCTGAGCCCGTTCCAAAGCTTCGGTATTGGCCCCAATAGCCGCTCCAACCCGAAGGCGGCCTTTAAGATCTTTGCAAGCATGGGGGAATTTACGAACTTTTTCAATATCTTTAATAGTTATCAAGCCCATTAACCGACCCTGAGAGTTCACAACCAACAGCTTTTCAATACGATTTTCATGCAGTTTAGTCTTAGCCTGTTCCAGAGTCAAACCCTCTTCGGCGGTGACCAATTTATCTTTAGTCATTACTTCCGAAACCGGCCGTTTAAAATCAGTTTCAAACCTAAGATCCCTATTAGTAACTATGCCGCGCAGTTCCCCATCGAAGACTACCGGCACCCCGGAAATGTGATATTGCTCCATAAGCTTCAAAACGTCTTCCACTCTGGTTTCAGGCATCACCGTGACCGGGTCTACGATCATACCGCTTTCACTTTTTTTAACTTTTTCCACTTCAAAAGCCTGGGCCTTGATAGTCATATTTTTGTGAATGATTCCCAGGCCGCCGTGACGGGCCATAGTAATGGCCGTAGCCGCCTCAGTAACGGTATCCATGGCCGAACTGATGATGGGGGTTTGAAGGATGATATCGCGGGCCAAAGTGGTGGTAAGATCCACTTCGGCCGGCAGTATTTCGGAATAGGCTGGTATAAGCAAAAGGTCGTCAAAAGTTAAACCTTCATATAACCCATTTAAGTTAATAGTACTGTCGCTCATAGTTCACCTTACTTTTGATATGAAAATCCGGCGGCTTTCAACCATAATCCTTCTAACAGACCATTATCGCTGACCAGAAATTCATCCTGGTGGAAAAAATTCAGAACTTCCAGAAGAAGAAGCAGACCAGCCACTATGGCGTCAGCCCGTCGAGGATGAAGGTTATATCGGCTAACCCTTTCAGCCACGGTTAATGGAGCTAAAGTGCTTAAAAGCCCCTCCACAGCGGATCGAGTTAATCGAGCCTCATTAATCAATTCCGAGCTGTATTCTTTTAAATCTAATAATAAGGTGGCGACAGTGGTGACTGTACCTGCCGTACCCAAGAGAGTTACACCAACCGGGACCAGACTAAAATCAACCCCAGCTAAAACGACCCTGACGACTCGACGGGCAGCTTCGAACTGGTCGGGACCCGCCGAAGCACTTAAATAAGCCTCTACTAGACCAACTACACCGATATTCAAACTCCAGCTTCGCAAAATTCGCGCCCCTTCCACTAAAATAAATTCAGTGGAACGCCCCCCGATATCAAAAATAAGCCCCCGGGCCGGAAGCTGGGCCAAAACTGTTAAAACGCCGGTAGCCGTAAGACCAGCCTCTTCTCGTCCGGAGAGGATAACCGTTTCCCAACCATACCGGCGACTAATCTCGGCTAAAAGAGCCGAGCTGTCGGCGGCTAAGCGAGCAACCATAGTAGCCCCGGCCAGAACCCGCACCGCCCCAGCGGAACGAGCTTCAGCCGCAAAAAATTCCAATGCCGCCCAGGCCCGGGCTAGAGCCTGAGGTTGCAAAAGACCACCTTCAGTTAAACCTTCGGAAAGTCTAGGAATATCTTGAAAAACCCGTTTGCCCGCCCAAGCGCCACCCTCTTTTTCAGCCAACATAAGCCGAAAGGTGTTAGAACCTAAATCTAAAGCGGCAATGGTCGGGGCGGAGGGCATGGATGGGATTCCGTAGAGGGGATATATGGTGTGGGGTAACGATTGATAACCTTAAAATCTATAAATTAGTATAGCAGATTTTTAACCCCCTGCCAAGAGACCAAAACTAAACTTGTTGCGACAGTAGAGTATACTGTCATTAAATGCAATATGGACAGCATTCTGAATCCTAATGGCAGTCTAGATCAAACAAAAGGACTTAACAAGCTGCGATATTTCTGGCATTATCTAAAAAATATTTTTTCTAACGATGAACTCTCCGAAGCTGTAACTACTGAGGATTTCTTGATAGTTCAAACTAAAAGAAGCCATGAAGTTAAACAACTAACAACCCTAATAGCCAAAAGTAATTCTTCTTGTGACTCTATAAATTTTGCCCCGGTCTTTTTAATAGCTTTTAGATCTAAGTTTTTATTAGTTATTACGACTGGTTAATGGCAAACAATCTTACTCACCGAATTAAATATCGCCACTTCTGACGAAAATAAGCTTTACGCAGCTCTGGACCAACTAATAGATAAGCAGTGAGATATTTCTTGAAGCTAGGCTAGCTAAATATCACCTTCATGACGAAGATAGTATATTTTACAACTTATCGTTAAATTATGTCGAAAGTGGGCATCGCCCTTTGGAACGTTTCGGGTGTTTACATAGTAAAAAGAAAGGTAAGCACTAGATAAACTATGGCCTACTAACCAATAGAAACAGACAGTTCATATCTATCAACACCTGACCAGGCAATACTCCTGATTTAGCCACACTCATCCTAACGATCAAAAAAATTAAGACTAAATTTGGGCTTAATAAAATAGGAGCTGTAAATAACTAGGAGATGTTGAAGGCTAAAAATATGGTCTTTTACAAATCATAGTAAATATAGACTGGATATGTGCCTTAAAATCTACATTTATATACAGAGATTACTTGATAATCGTAAAATATAGCCACCTCTTTTTAAAGAAACAATTTTTTTGAATTTATGGCGCCTAATGAATATCTGAAAAAGAGACTGATAGTCTACCGCAATCTATTTCCGAATCAATAAACGAATCCACCCCAGAGAAGAACTGACAACCGCTACCGAGAAAGATCTGGGATAAATCAGGGTTAGTGTCAAAGCCAAGCATTTAAAGAAACAGGAGACCGTAAATCTAATTGTCAGGCAAAAGATAAATTGCAAAAAAACTAAAAACTATTTTGTTCTTAAAATTAGTAGCTTTTCATTCAGCTTCCATCGCCATATTTTTAGTATAGAGCAAAAGTCAAAGTTAAATAGGACCTATATAATTAGAATATCAATTAATAAAGATAAAATAAGCCTAAAGGAGTGCGTTTACACTTACAAAAATTTCTCTCCGGTGAAGCGGACTTTCAGAATGATAAGAGATTTTAGCATAAAAATACGGCCTGTTCGTCACTAGTTGGAATAAAGAGTTAAGACACATAATCTTTTTATGTATACTGGCTTATTATGTCGAATGGCATATTCAGCGGCTTGGTGGAAATTGACCTTTACCGATGAAGAAATAGAAGCTAAAGAATACCGGATTAAAATTATCCTGGCCGAAAAATCAAAGGGTACAACGTTAAAAGCCTGAAACAGAAAAAGTTTAAACGATCTTCCTGTTTAGAGCTTTATCAACTTGCTTCTCAGTCTAGCCAGCATTCGTTTGAATACCTACCAAATGAACAGGGACAATCAGAATAAAGTTAATATAAGTACTACATTCATTCTGATAGATTTGCCTACCCCACTATAATAAAAAACTTTTGATTTATTCCACTATATAAATTATACCTAATAACTAAATATTATCTTTTTAAATAGTACTTTTAAATAATTAACAAATAACTTTAAATCTGTCATAAAACTTTAATTTAATCAGTTAAATTAAACAACGTACACAACGCAGTCCTCCGTACCCATTCTTAAATAGCTTAATTATCGCTTAACTCTTTAAACTGTTTTGTAATCAATAAATTATATATTAAGCAAATATTTTTAGCTATCCGCTCCTGATCGGAATAACACCCTTGAAGCTCTTGCTTTAAAAAAACCACGGTATTTTTCTCACCGATTATATTTTTAAGGATCTATTATTTTATCAAGTCCAGCCCCCCCAGATAGCCCCGCAAGACTTCGGGTACAATTACAGAGCCATTCTGGTTCTGGTAATTTTCCAAAATAGCCAGCAGAGTACGGCCGATGGCCAGGCCCGAACCGTTGAGAGTATGAACGAATTCAGGTTTAGCCCCCTTGACCCGGCGAAAACGGATATTAGCCCGGCGAGCCTGAAAGTCAGTGAAGCAGGAACAGGAGGATATTTCGCGATATAACCCGGGGCCGGGGAGCCAAACTTCCAAATCATAGGTTTTAGCAGAAGAAAACCCTATGTCACCGGTGGAAAGACAAACCACGCGATAGGGAAGGCGGAGAGCCTGTAGTACCTCTTCGGCATCACGAGTAAGCTGTTCCAGAGCCGACCAAGAATCTTCCGGTCGGGTAAACTTAATCAGTTCCACTTTATCAAATTGGTGAACGCGAATCATACCACGGGTATCGCGACCGGCGGCCCCAGCCTCAGCCCGGAAGCAGGGAGTATAGGCGGTATAACTGATCGGAAGTTGTTTATTCTCCAGAATTTCATCGCGGTGCAAATTGGTTACTGGCACTTCGGCGGTGGGTGCCAGCCAGTAGTCAGTATTTTCAATTTTGAAGGACTCCTCTGAAAATTTAGGGAGCTGCCCGGTACTCCGCATAGAATCGGAATTAATAAGACAAGGCGGCCAAATTTCACGGTAACCATGCCTATTTACATGTAAATCTAGCATAAAATTCATCAGGGCTCGAGTTAGGGCAGCGCCAGCACCGGAAAGGACTACGAAACGGCTACCGGTAATTTTACCGGCTCGAACGAAATCCATCAAGCCCAGATTTTCACCAATTTCCCAGTGGTTTTTAGGGGTAAAAGCGAAGTCAAAAAAGGTACCCCAGCGGCGTACCTCCACATTGGCGGCCTCAGTTAAACCCACGGGGACACTAGAGTCGGGCCGATTAGGAATAGACAGAAGTAGAGCCTCTTCCTCTTCTTCCACTCGACTAACTTCAGGATCTATGGCCTTGATGCGGCCGGAAACACTTTTTATATCAGCAATAAGAGCTTCGGTCGGCCGCCCCATTTTTTTAAGGGCGGTTATTTCTTCATTAGCTTGATTACGCCGGGCTTTTAAAGCTTCCACCTCATTCAAAAGTTCCCGACGCTTTTTATCTAATTCGCTAAATTGAGACAATAGGCCGCGCCGAGTTTCTTCAGCCATATTTCGGTCGGCAAGCATTTTTTCCACCGTGCTGAGGTTATCGCGCACATATCTCAGATCCAGCACTTTTACAATTTCTCCTTTGACATGTTTTACTCAGAGGCGAGCCATCAAACCGGCCAGGGCCCCCGGCCCTGACGCAAGACGATCGGATTATCGTCTATCAGAGAGACTATAGTTGAAGGCTTACCCGGAACGAAACCACCATCGATAACCGCTTCCACCTGATTTTTAAACAAATCAACGAAATCCTGAGGGTCAGTAGGAATGGGCTGGCCTTCCAGAGCGGCCGAAGTATTAATGACCGGTCGACCCAGAGCAGTAACCAAAGCCAGGGTAATGGGATGATCAGGCACGCGAAGGCCGCATTCATGGCGTTTGGTAAGCATTAGCTGCGGTACTAATTTAGTGCCGCTCAAAATAAAAGTATACGGCCCCGGCAAAAGCCGTTTCATAATGCGATAGGCAAACTTAGAAATCTTAGCGTACTGAGCGATATCGGTCAAGCCGGAGCAGACGAAACTGAAAGGAGTCTTCTGACTACGCTGTTTTAAACGATAAATCTTTTCAATGGATTTCTTCTGAGTCAAATCGCAACCTAGACCGTACTGAGTATCAGTAGGATATATGACGAGACCACCGCTGGCTATAATTTCAACAGCCCGACTGATTAGCCGCCCCTGAGGATTATCCGGGTTGATGGTTATGATCATTATTCTAGGCCGTTTTTAATTCAATCCGCTGGTTATTCAAAAGTATATTTAAGAAGTTTTTTTTATAACATCTTCCAGCATCTTCATAGCTTCCTGATGAGATATAACCCGACCAGAGCCTAAAGAAAAAGAAGATTCCACCGACCGCCGCAAATCCTTCATCAGAGCTAGTTCCCGGTCAATACCGGCAGCAACCATATCGGCGATAACCACAACCTCACTGCGTTTAGTGATGGCGGCCAACTGACTTAATTTTTCCCTTAACCCATAATCAAGACTGATGGTAATATCCACATTGTCCATAAAACCCTCCAGCTTTGATGCTTTAATTTTTTATTATAGCACGATGCGGCTATTACCTCAAATCTCTTACCTTAAATAATCGGCCAAAAATTCCCCCTGAATAAGAAATTAAGGAACGGGTAAAGAAATACCCTTGAGGGTACCTAAATTAATTAAAAAAGTTTTTAAAGCAAAAACGTTTCCAGCCGCCAAGCGGTCATCTTAGTTAAAAACAGGCCTCAGTTTCTGTCAAAGCACTCATCGTGGCGTTCGACTATTATTTTATCGTAGCATAGATAATTCTGAGTAGGCATCTGCTGATAAATATCTTCTAAAACTTCCACCTAAACACGAAAGTATTGTTTCATAATAGCCCCCTCATTATCTATTAAATGAACTAACTTCAATTAAGATTACCCGCTTAGCGAATGGTCTGCTCACACCCCTACAAGGGGAATGTACCATATCCACAGGCTTACTCTTAACGAGACTATTCCTTTTTGCCCTTGTTTGCCGACTCACCCATAAACGGGTCAATGTATTCCACTGTTCTTTTCGCAATCTTACTCAATAGAATGAATGTAAAAGGTAATAATTTATTTACATCTGGCGATTTTAAGACTTTTACCCGCATTTTACGCTAATAAAATCTGTAACGCTTGAGTTAATAGCTATTTTAAAATACTTTAAGGATCAACTACTTATACTGGAGAATAAATAATAAGTTTCAGTGATAGATTCTTAGCTATGTTCAGAAAGATTAATTTTTTTTGACTTTGTCCAAAGACTGAGCCAAGAAGTATGACACTTCATTTTCTACAGGGAGTAATGATCTTAATACAAATGTAACATATGACACATTTACTACCATAATTTTTATGCTGGTGATACACCGATGCCTGATTTTAGTTACGATGGAAGCAGTCCTAATTATACCGTAACTTAGCCTTCACCAAAGTATTGAATTCCAACTGGACTGGTAATACATATCTATTAGGCTCTGCCACTTCTTACTTCGAATAATTCTAGTTCACCTCATGTTGAGTATTTACGGATAGTGGCCAGAAGAGCTAGAACTGAAATAAATAAAGGGGCTACGATGCGGTTGATTAGTGTAATGATAATTATAGTTTTAAAGATTATATATTTTGAATAAACGAGATTTTGTTCGACAGTATTTGTGGCTACTTCAATACCATAACTGTAACCCTCAATAGTAGCGCTGTCCATTATATTTACGTTATTAATATACAATCCGTAACTGTTTGCGTCCCAACTCTATGATGGTTCTTTATTGGGTTTAACCTTGAATGGCTAAATTCACGCCCCCTACTTTTAATTTTCAATATTTTTTCAACTTTGTTCTTTTTTTCTCAGCCATCCGCAGGATCAGCGACAACTTTTGAAATTTAGCGCGGGTAGACTAGCGGTATAAACAGGTAAGAGAAGCTAAAATTAAGCGTAAAACTGAAGGTCGTCAACTTGTTTATCATTATTTATTCGCTAAATTATATAAGCACTCCTTATAACAATTCATAAATACGATAACCTCCTTAAAACTAATGACTAAAAAGATCAAAGGTGGCCCGCTCGTAATCTATGGCGGGCCGAGATTATAGCTAAGATTATAACCTATCACTCGCCCAAACGTGGTATACTAGCATAATTTACCACTTTCAATCTAAAAAGCTATCCCTCAATAAAGAGCATAAATAAAACCTGGTTCCAGTTGCCAATCGAATCGCCGATACAACTTTTTATAATTTTAAGATTGTAATCGGGCTCTGACAGGTGTATACCTAGTGTGGATAAACCTAATAACTAAGATATTTAAACCTCTATTTAATATTGTCAAAAGCGCTGGAGGGAACTATATTAAGCCACTGAAATACGATTCTAGACCTATCCTAAAATCAGCAACCCACCACCCCATTCTTACCTCATTAATCCTGATTTCCTGGTGACTTTAAGAATCTACCGTTTCACTTCGGTCTTTATCGGGAAGGAACCCCAACCGGAGAGTGAGGCAATCGGTCTATCTATATAAAATTAGATCAACCACTTTTGGAACCAAGCGGAAAGTGAACCTTTATTATAACTCAATAACTTCACTAAAATAGTTTATCGTTTTCCTCCGGGTAGACAGGATCCTTAAAAAGAATTTAATGAATTGAGTAACTAGATGGAAAACGGCTAACTTCTGGTCCGGTTTAACGACAACAGATATAAACTGCTCCAGGATCAGGCTACCCACCGGGTATAGAAACTAAGCGTGACTCAACCCGCGGAAGCCAGAGCTAACCTGAGCCTGACCCGAAATAAGATGTAACACAGATCAACCTGGTTGACAAAAATATAGTCATTCAAACTGGTTTACCTCTCCGACTAAACTGGGCTCCACCGTAACGGCCCACGTCCGGAAGAGTCTTTTTTACGCTTTGAAAACATCACCAAAGTAAAAAACAACTGAATTAAAGTTAACCGTATCGTCTGAGTCAACGGTAACAACACATGTTTATCCAATTTTTCAAATAATCCGATTCCAACACCGTAGATGTGACCAAGCAAATTAACCAGTCCATCGCCGTGATAAATCAGGCTCTCCCTAACATCCAGCTTACAGTTCTGCATGACAGCTCGATTTACACAAAACAACTATCCACAAAGTGACTAGCTTGGCTATTGGGGATGCGGTTCTGACTACTCTAGTTTTACTTATTTTTCTGCAGCCATCGGAGTTAATAAAATGACCGGAATCATGCTGACAAACACCCTAACCGTTCTAGCTATCTTCTTACCCATGGTTTTTCTAAAGGGTATGGTTGGGATAAATTTCCGCCCCTTCGCCTAGATCATCTACTTCGCTCTGGCCGTTTTCCTAGCGACGAGCCCGAGTCTAGCCCCCATGCTGGCAGCCCACTTTTTAGGCGACAACCCGACAACTAAAGGCGGTCGCTAGTTAAAATTCGGACAACCCCTTCCCTAATGATAATTCTAGTAACTAACACCTAATTTCCACCCTGTACCTATAAAAGTTCCTTCAGAGTCTACATGAATATAGAAGTAGGCACTCGAATTGATAAGACTTAGGAAATAATAAAACTCATGAGGTTGTGATGGCTAATTCGAACCCGGAGATCCGAGCTATCGCAACTTCCATCAATGAAAATGGGAGAGTCAGCCCCAGTGGAGATAATCACACTAGAAAACTAAGGATAAGACCCCGGTCTATAGCCAAAGAGATAATCTGCGGAGGCATCTAGAGGGTTATCCCGGCACTGAGATTCAGCTGCAAACCAACCAGTCCTTTTTTACCAGGGGGGAAACGGTGATAAGGTTAAATTAAAACTGTGCGGCAACGATTTAACTAAATCCAACCGTATAAGCCACCTGATGAAGAAAATAGTCCGCCAGGTACCGGGCATCACCGATGTAGAACTTTCTAATAAAGACACCACCCGGAAAAACTAACTTATCGTCACTGACCGCGACTGGACTACCTATGCCAGCCTATCCGTAGCTAGGATTTCAGTTTTAGTCAAAATGGCCTCAACCGATAGTAAAGCTGGTAACTACCACAAAGACAGTAAGAAATACCAGATCCTGGTGCGGATCAAAGACGCCAGACAGACCGACATAAAAACTTCAAGTTTTAACCATGATTAACGACAAGAGGGGATAAATAATTCTAAGCAGCATGCTCCGGGTAGAAAAAACAGCGGCTCTTTACTCATTAACCGCGAAGATTAATCACTAATAGTAACTATTTCCGACGATTACAACAGTCGAAATATAAACAACCTCAACAGCAATGTTAATCAGGAGTTAAAAAAACAACCTCTAAGCCGGGAATTTAATTATCTCTCATGAGCGGAACTAAAGAGCAAGACGAGACCTTTACCGAGCTCAAAATGATTCTAGCTTATTAGTTCGAACAATTAAAAGACTTCTACTGGTAATATTTCCGGTGTCCTTTGCTACCATCAGAATCATAACGATCCATTTCTTCACCAGCACATATTTGATATTAACTCTTTTACAGGGGCCATAATGCTGATGGACATTGCAGTTTCAAACGCTATTTTGCAGTAGATCAAGCGAATTTACTACGCCACCGCAAAAAATATGAATAAATAGCGCCCTACAGAAAATCAACCGCTACCACCTATACCCTATTCTCATAACTACACTAACCACTATTCTGGGCCTTACCCCCCTACCCTAGACTTTAGCGAAAACTGAGGATCACGCTACCCTAGCCCGGGGGACCCGTCACCAAAAGGGCTACCTACTTTCACTGTCATCATCCTCTTCGTGGTATCGGCCATCTATAAACTACTGCGGCTCCAAGCCTAAACCCTAGAAACTAGAAATTACTTTTTTAATTTAGGCAGCTACTCTTTTATTTCCAAAAAGCAACTAATCTATTCCAGCCAAATATCTTCGGGTAAGTAAGTTTTTTAAATAAATTTATGAATATTTTTTAAACTAAATCTATATATTTAGAGGTATTCTCTCAGGGCAAGCTGAATCAGTAAGCCGTTTTTTATTGATGGTCATGTACCCCCATTTTATCATCATAACAAAAAGCCGCTGGGCGGTCTGGGAAAGTAGAAACCAGAATCGTCCAGCGGTCTTTACGAGTCGGCCCGAAAGCCAACTATTTTACCCAGGGACGCCCTAAATCCATGAGTTTTGACGCCAGGCTTAATCCACGAGCCTCTTTCCCGGACCTTTAGGCTAATTTCTCTGACTAAAGAGTAAACAACCGAAGGCGTCTCGGGCGCCATTTGAAGCGATCTCCATTTCCAGCCTTTTTTAAGAGGTAGGAAACAGCCCGCGCACGAGGCAGGAAGGTCTTCTGACTTCTGGATTAACCTAATTACGGCACCTTCCCAGCAGTTGAACCGCCAGTGGCTTAAAGCCGAGGGGATGAGCTTTCCGCCAGGCGCGACCGGTATCCACCTGAACTCATCTCCCGCTGCCTTAAAAGGCACAGCCTCACCATGTTCGTCCCCAGTCACAGCGGCGGGCCCGTCCCCGATTTACGCGGATGTTCCCTACCCTGCCTCAAAAGCAAATGGTTAAAGGTCGCTCACCTCCAAATTTTTTAAATGTTAGCAACAAAGAACCCGATTTTACCAGGGCCCATTCTAGATCGTCAATCGGAGCTATAGGTAACCGAGGCATTTTTACTTTCCCAGACCGAAACTGAATAAAGCCCGGCCCGGCCACCTGTTTCCTCACCAACTCTAGGGGCCAGTTGATCAAAAATAAACTTAGTAATATTCTCGGAAGAAGGATTCAAGGTTTTAAAAGTAGGCAATTCGTTTAAATACTGGTGGTCAATAAGTTCAAGAATTTCGCCTAAAATTATTTTAAGACGACCGAAGTCTAAGGCTATGCCGATCTTATCCAAATCTCTGACCCGTACGCGAACTTCGACAAACCAATTGTGTCCGTGTAATTTTTCACATTTACCATAAAATTCCCGTAGATTATGAGCGGCAGCGAAATAACTGGTAACTTTAAGTTCAAACATTTAGTCCTTCTCATCCTCGGCTAAACCGTTACCCAAAAGACCCTCGTTCAACCACTGGTTAAGACTGGTCACTAAAATTCTAGCCATATTATCGGAAAGATTAATGGCATCCCGTTTTTTATAGACCCCTTTTAATTTCTGGTAACGCCGCAAAGTAGCTTTAGGCGGCTTCATTTTTCCGCTCTGCCGATCCAATTCACGATAACGAAATAGAATAGAAATCCAAGCACCCCGGTTCAAAACAATCTTATCAAGTTCTTCGATAAGCAGCTCGCCTTCTTCTTCATAATTAACTGTGATCTCGGAAACAGTTTCCGCCATCTAACTTTACCTTTCTTTCCAGTATTTCATAGCCGGGGGTAGGGAGACAACTTCCTCGGTTGCTTCACGTCCCTTCTATGTGGCTAGAACCTACTCGCACAAATAGAAAAAGAGGAGCACTCTCACGGAAGACACCCACCAGAATGGTAGCTATAAACACCGCCCACAGGCCTTTCATTTTTAATCCCCGACCTTCTACATAGTATAAAGAACAGATTAACTAGGTAGCAATAATAAAAAAATACTCATAGAATTAGAGATGAGGCTGGACTACATCTAGATTTTAAATTCAACCAAGTTCAACCCGTAAATTAAAACAAACTGGCTCATGAAGCTATAAGGAAGCAACGCGCCCAAAAAGACTAGCTTTGGCTAGACAAAAAAACCTATAATCAATTACGTCCCCTTAGCCCGGTGGCTATATTTTCCCGACCGAAATAACGCAGATAATCAGTATCTTCTGGAGAAAGAATCATAGTACTATTAAGATGGAAAGAGGTCTGATAGGATTCTAAAGATCTAGTAAAGGCATAAAATTCCGGGTCGAGGCTGTAGGCTTCGGCATAAATGGAGGCGGCCTTAGCATCGGCTTCACCCTGAATTTCCTGGCTAATTCGCTGAGCTTCAGCAATAGTAATTTCTTTCCTCCGGTCTGCATCAGCCCGAATTTTCTGGCCCTTCATCTTACCTTCACTACGGTACTTCATAGCTTGTTGGTCGCGTTCAGCCTTCATACGTTCATAGACAGATTTTTGATTTTCTTCCGGCAGATCTGCCCGTTTAATACGGGTATCAACGACCTCCAAGCCTGAAGATTTCCCGCCGTCGGCCAAAAGTTTACCGTTAGAACCTTCGGTAACCGAATCCATAATGGTACTACGGCTCTGACTGATAACGTCGCTCATAACATGGAGCCCTAATTCTGATTTAAGCTCTCCAATAATTACATCACTTAAACGACGTTTGGCGTCTTCAATAGTAGAATAACTATTGTCATTCTTAAAACGTTTATAAAATAAAAGCGGGTCGACCACGCGCCAGCGAACATAGGCGTCCACGAGCATATTCTTTTTGTCTTTGGTGTAAATAATGGTGGGAGGCAAATCATACTCCATTAGACGATTATCAAGGTGAATGACGTTTTGAATAAAGGGCCATTTAGCGTAAAGCCCCGATTCATTCTTAACGTCTAGAGGCTCTCCGAATTGCAAAACCAAAGCAGATCTAGTCTGGTCCACAGTAAAGATAGTATTGTTAATAACCAAAATAGCGACAATTAGCCCGATAACAATGGCAGGCAGTTTATTCATGGATTCGTCTCTCGGGTACCTGAGCCCGCGATCTGACCAGAAGCCGCAGGCCGGGGTAGATCCGTTTTAAGGCCAAGATGAGGTAGAACGGATGATCCAATCTGACCAGAGATAACAAATTTTTCCGCACCAGGTAAAACCTGATCCATAGTCTCCAAAAGAAGACGGCGACGGGTGATATCCGGAGCTTTTCGATATTCAGCGATCAGGGCCTTGAACCGAAAAGCCTCGCCCAGAGCCAAATTAACCCGCTGGGCGCTATAGGCCCGAGCTGCGGCCTCAATGGCGAAGGCTTGCCCCTCAGCCTCTGGTAGTACTTTGTTTTCGTAGCCAGTGGCCTCATTGATAGAACGAACGCTATCTTCCTTAGCCGAAGTCACATCACGAAAAGCCTGGCTAACTTCGCGAGGCACATGGACATCTTGAAGTTCCACCGTTTCCACTGTGGCCCCAACCTCATAACGATCCAACATAGCCTGAAGAGTTTTTTTGGTATCTTCCTGAATGACTAGGCGCTTATCAGTGAGAGCGTCGTCAATAGTATTGCGACCGATAACCTCACGCATAGCGCTAGTCGAGGCATCCACAATAGCCTTTTCGGGATTGAAAACTTTGAAGGCATATTGCTGGGGGTTAGAGATTCGGTATTGAACGACAAATTTAATATCGGCTATATTTTCATCCTGGGTCAGCATCATAGTCTCGTCGTCGGAGCCAGAACCACCTATTTCCAAACGATTAGTCCGATTAATATTTACTTTAATCACATCTTCAATAGGTAAAGGCAAATGATAGTTGAGGCCAGGTTCCACCGAACGAACGTATTTGCCAAAACGTTTAACCAGACCCACTTCAGCCGCCTGAACCTGAAAAATGCCGCTAACGGCCCACAGAGCCAATAACGCCACAGGCACTATAACAAAAAAATGACAAGCAGCAGGTAGCTTGAACCCTTTAAAAACCTCGCCCATTTTAGGTAAATTACCGCCTAAAGAACCCTTGTTTTTTTGACGATTCTTCTGCCACTCTTCCCAATCCATCGGCATAAAGT
>LQAB01016906.1_pt1 | contig 54219 bp, 35 predicted proteins | sample 654521 | NCBI WGS metagenome assembly LQAB01 (sample SAMN00762031, study PRJNA78659) | termite gut metagenome | isolation source: bacterial endosymbionts found in Trichonympha flagellates filtered from... | host: Zootermopsis nevadensis | place: USA: Mt. Pinos, Los Padres National Forest, CA ... | reverse complement strand
TTTGGTTAGTCGTGTCGGGCCTATCGGTTAGTAGTGTCCTGTTAATGCTGCTCTGGACGGTCGTTGGTATTCTTGGTTCTTACAGCGTAGCCTTCTACGGCATGCGTATTAACACCCTGGCTAATAGCCGTATGGCTTACGCCTCGTTGGAAAAAAAACCCCTTAACCTTTTAGGCATTCCCTTAAAATCAGGCATGAGCATTGGCGTGCTTCTGATTTCGGTGGAATTACTAATGATGTTGATTATTCTTATCTTTATTCCTCGCGATTTAGCTGGGCCCTGTTTCATAGGTTTTGCAATCGGTGAATCTTTAGGCGCCAGCGCCCTTAGAATAGCTGGTGGTATTTTCACTAAGATTGCTGACATCGGCTCTGATTTAATGAAGATCGTCTTTAAGATTAAAGAAGATGATCCCCGCAATCCAGGGGTTATTGCCGACTGCACTGGCGATAACGCCGGGGATTCTGTCGGGCCTACAGCCGACGGTTTTGAAACTTACGGCGTGACCGGCGTAGCTCTAGTGACCTTCATTTGCCTGGCTGTGGGCGTGATTCAGGGCGGAGAAACTCAAACACTGCTCCAGACTAACCTTCTAACTTGGATTTTTGTGATGCGCATTCTCATGGTTATCACTTCTGTGGTTGCTTTCTATATCAATTGGGCTTACAGCCAGGTCTGCTTTGGCCAAGTAGAAGATTTTGACTTCGAGGCCCCCTTGACTAGCCTGGTTTGGATAGCCTCCCTCCTTTCTATTGTTATGACCTTTATCGCCAGCTACTATCTTATCGGCCCTGGTTCCGAAGCGGCTGAAATTTCACCTAACCTTTGGTATGTGCTAGCCGGTATTATCAGCTGCGGTACCCTGGGGGCGGCTCTGATCCCGGAATTCACTAAAATTTTTACTAGCCCCAAGTCCGCACATGTACTGGAGACCGTGGAAGCTTCTAAAGAGGGCGGCGCATCGTTGAATATTCTAGCTGGGTTCATCGCCGGTAACTTCAGCGCCTTCTGGATTGGGATGGTTTTTTTTGCCTTGATGAGTCTAGCCTATGCCTTGAGTCTACACGGTCTAGGTGACATTATGTCCTATCCTTCCATCTTTGCCTTCGGCCTGGTAGCTTTCGGTTTTTTAAGTGTAGGGCCGGTTACCATAGCCGTAGACAGTTATGGCCCGGTGACGGACAACGCTCAGTCGGTCTATGAACTCTCGCTCATTGAAGAGCTCCCCGGTATCGTCGCCTACCTAGAAAAAGATTTCGGTCAAAAACCCGATTTTGAAAAAGCTCACTACTATCTAGAAAGCAATGACGGAGCTGGTAATACTTTTAAGGCTACGGCTAAGCCTGTGTTGATCGGTACCGCAGTGGTTGGTTCCACCATTATGATCTTTTCGTTAATTCTAGTTATTGAGCGAGTTCTACATGTGGAGCCTACCTCGGTTTTAAACCTACTTAATCCCTACACTATTCTAGGTTTTCTCTGCGGTGGCGCGGTAATCTACTGGTTCACCGGGGCCGCTACTCAAGCCGTTTCCACTGGGGCCTATCGAGCCGTGGCTTACATTAAAGACCACATTAACTTAGATGAAAATGCTTCTAAGAGTGCAGCGGTAGAAAATTCTAAGGAAGTAGTTAAAATCTGTACGGTTTATGCCCAGAAAGGCATGTTTAATATCTTTGTCGCTATTTTCTCTTTCGCTCTGGCTTTCGCCTTTTTGTCTAGTCCTACGGGCCTTACAACTAATGAAGTTGCTGCTGCCGCCCTTTCCCCGGAAGACCTAATAGAGGCTACTAAACCAGTTTCCTTCTTTGTCTCTTATCTTCTTTCCATCGCTTTTTTCGGCTTGTACCAAGCGGTTTTTATGGCTAATGCTGGCGGTTGTTGGGATAACGCAAAAAAAGTAGTGGAAGTAGATCTAAAACAGAAAGGCACACCTCTTCATGACGCCACCGTGGTTGGTGACACAGTGGGCGATCCTTTTAAAGACACTTCCTCCGTAGCTTTGAATCCCATTATCAAATTTACCACCTTATTCGGGATGCTGGCTATGGAAATCGCCATCACTCCAGGTTTCCGGGCTGTTTCCACCGCCTGCGGCCTCTTTTTTCTGGTCGTGGCTATTTATTTCGTCTACCGGTCTTTTTATAAAATGCGGATCTCTCAAGCTAATACTTAAGCCTCGTTTGTTTCAAAACTAAACCCACCCGGGTCTACAGCATTTAGTAGTTCCCGGGTGGTTTTTTTTGATTAGCGACTGCATTTTAGTATATTGGGCTAGTCTTAAGATAAAGTTCTAAAAATAAAAATGTAATGAATTAAGATTGCCCATCTGCTCAGCATGTAGTTTGTCTACCCTTATGAGGGTGTAGTGCGATAATGCCTTAAAGGTGCGCACTGAATAGTTTGCCAAGTGCACTATAATTTGTAGACTTACCCTCAAAGGGTCTATTCCTTTTTGTCTTTATTTGCTAACTTACCCGTAAATAGATCAATATATTCTCTCAATGTCAATTGTTCAACCATCAGGTTTTCCCGTGATTGACTCTTAATGTATTTCACTACCCTTTTTGCATTTTTACTTATCGTATCTATATAATACCCATAGTATCAAAAATACCTGCTACAATGCTTGTACTCTAGGGTAGTACTAATAGTCCATTTTGTATGTACTAAGCTATTTTTATCCATTTGGATAGCCTTCTTATGTCTTCTTGATGCGGTTTGCAAACCATTACTATTTTAACATTCGGAGACTTCTTTAACTTAGAATTAAAGCTAAAGAAGGCCTACCACCAGCATAATTGATGGTTTTTTCAAGATTAAGCGCATAAATATTACGATAATAGGATTATAGTAAAAATGTATCCATGTAAATATTATTTTCTACTTAACATATTAGCACTAATTAGCTATTATGCACCCATGTTTATAGGTATTATTTAAAATTTTAATTATTTTCCGGCGGTTCTTCTGTGCGAACTTTACCTAGACAACGAGAAGGCCAAGAAATAATTCTGGCTAATCTCTCTTGTCTCGATTCGGAGTCTATTAAACTTTTTAAAAGCAGTTTAAAAATGAATCTTTTATTTCCATTAGGAAGGTTTTCTAAATCATTAATTATAAACAATACAATCACGTTTTGATAGTTATTAAGGTTATGAAAAAAGCTCGACTTGGTTTCTGTCATCTCCTCATGTCTACCTAGGGAGCGGGATATAATTTTCGCCATGGTGATTTCTCGTCTCCTGTGCCCCAAAAGAAAACTGGTCTCTACGGCTAGTTAGCAGCAAGCAATCTTGTCCGCTAAGTTGAATATCATCGATGTTGACAAAAAATGAGCTTTACGCGGCTGTGAACTAGCCGATGAGTAGGCAGGGAGCTATTGAAGCCGGATTGGTTAAAGGTTATACTCATGATAGGGATACTATATTTTACGATCTGACGTTAAGCTATATCGAAGGTGAGCATCATCCTTTGGGATGTTTCAGGTATTTACATGATAAAAATAGTGTTAATCGCTAGATAAACTATGGTTTATTAGTCGATAGAGACGGGCGGCTAATATCTATCAACGTCTGGTCGGGTAATATTTATGACTTAGCTATATTCATCCCGATAATTAAAAAAGTTAAGATTGAATTTAGGCTGGATAAAATAGTGACTATAGGTAACCAGGGGGTGTTGGGGATTAAAATATAGCTACCCCCATGTAAGTTATAGAAGATATGAATCAGATAAGTGCCTTAAAATCTATATCTATTATGAGGATTACTTGATAATTATAAAATGCAGCTAATTCTTTTTAATGAGATAGATCTTTTTTAAATTCGTGGCGCCGGACGAATATCCGGGAGAGAGACGAGTAATCTGTTGTAATTTATACTGGCTTATTATATCGAGTGACATGTGCAGTGGGAAGTTTAGTGAAAATTAATTTTTATTGAATAGGGAATAGAAGCTAAAGAATACCGGGTTTCAATTAGTCCGGTTGAAAAATTAGAAAGTGCCCGGGTAAAAGTCCCAAGCAGAAAAATGCTGAGCTATATTACTGTACTAACGGAGAGGTATTAAAAAATACTAGGAAAATAATAGTATATTTCGTTGGCGAACGGTAAAAAAAATAAACCTGGCTATCAAAGTAACTGTGGGCACTGATAGTAACCTGGGTTGTTTTGGCGTAACGGGTTATGGTCTGGAAGGTTTAATGATTGTGATCTAGGGCTTTTAGAAAAAAATTGACCTTACTATTAATTTTTTTACAAACTGCAGAATAATGTACCTGTGTTCGGTCAGGTTGGTCCTACTGTCGTCTTTGCCGTAGGTTCTACGATTCAGAAGGAAGTATTTCGAAAGATTGTTAAGTTGTTCTATTGCATCCCAGGTTGCTCTGTAATAAATTTTTATTTACCTAGCGGTGTCGGGAATAGAACCGAGTTTACCAACTAGAATTAGCAGTCCTAACTGATTTATTTTTGTGCGGCATTTTTACTCCTTAATTTTTATAATATCTCGCTTTTCATATCTTAATCTATTTAGTTTACTTTTATAAAATATTATATAATAGTCTAGAGTTAGTATAAGATATTTGACATTTAGCTTAAGATATGCTCAAACTAACAATTAGTTTTATTATCTCGCAGGATAGATATGACACTGTATCATACCGGTTTGGATGTAGGCTCCACCACTATTAAACTAGTGGTAGCTGATGAAACCGACCGTATCCAATTCAGTCTTTACCAGAGGCACTTTTCTGAAGTTCGTAAGACTTTAGCGGAAGCGCTTTTGGTTGTGGCTAAAAAATTTTCCACTGACGCCACGACTTTATCTGTGACCGGTAGCGGTGGTATTTCAGCGGCCGAGTGGCTTGGAGCAAGCTTTGTTCAGGAAATGATCGCCGGGGCCGAAGCCATCGGTCGCTATCTGCCCCGGACAGAAGTGGCTATAGAGTTAGGTGGCGAAGATGCTAAGCTAACTTTTTTTGATTCCAGTATCGACCAGCGTATGAATGAAACCTGCGCCGGAGGCACCGGAGCTTTCATTGATCATATGGCTAGTCTCTTACGCACCAACCCGCTTGGGCTTAATGATCTGGCCCGTTCAGCCCAAGCTATCTACCCCATTGCGGCCCGGTGCGGAGTTTTCGCTAAAACTGATATCCTGCCGTTGCTGAACGAGGGCGCGCCTCGTGAAAATATTGCCGCCTCTATCTTTCAGGCAGTAGTAGATCAAACTATCGGTGGGCTAGCTTGTGGTCGACCCATTAGGGGACGGGTGGTCTTTCTAGGTGGGCCACTCTTCTTTTTGTCTGAACTTAGGCGACGCTTCGTAGAAACTCTGAAACTTGGGCCAGGTGAGGTCGTTTGTCCAGCTGACGCCCAGCTCTATGTGGCTCTGGGCGCGGCTTTAAGTTCCCAAAAATGCGCGCCGACCCCTTGGACTGAATGGGCAAAGCGGGCTCGATGTATGCTTACGGAAAAGAGACCTCCGGAAATTGATTCTCTACCACCTCTATTTAAAGATTTGGGGGAACTAGAAACTTTCCGGACCCGCCACGATGCGACTCGCTTGGCCCGGGCCGGTTGGCCAGTCGAAGGGGATATTTTCTTGGGTCTTGACGCCGGCAGCACCACTACTAAGTTAGTGGCCCTAGATGACGAAGGGCGCTTAATTCATTCTTTTTACGGTCACAATCGTGGCAATCCCTTGAAATCGGCCATCCGGGCCCTGACTGAACTTTACGATCTCATGCCTGATCATCTCGCTGTCCGCCGTTCCGGCGTCACCGGCTATGGTGAAGGCCTCATTCGGGCCGCTCTAGGGGTTGATCTGGGCGAAGTAGAAACCGTGGCCCACACTTCGGCAGCCACTTTCTTTCAACCTGAAGTTAGCTTTATTGTTGATATCGGTGGCCAGGATATTAAGTGCCTAGCTATTAAGAATGAGGCCATCGATCGACTGATGCTTAACGAGGCTTGTTCCTCTGGTTGTGGCTCGTTCCTAGAAACTTTTGCTAAAACCCTAGAAATGGACGCCTCAGCCTTCGCTCAGGCTGCCCTCACCTCCAGACGACCCGTGAATCTCGGTAGCCGCTGCACGGTTTTCATGAATTCTAAAGTTAAGCAAGCTCAGAAAGAGGGCGCCTCGGTGGGCGATATTTCAGCCGGTCTGTCTTATTCCGTGGTTCGGAATGCCTTGTTTAAGGTCATCCGCCTTAACCACCCGGAGGACCTAGGCGGCCGGGTCGTGGTACAGGGTGGCACTTTCTTCAATGACGCCGTTCTACGAGCCTTTGAACTCTCTATTGGTCGAGAAGTAGTGCGGCCGGATATAGCTGGACTTATGGGGGCTTTCGGCATGGCTAGGTTAGCTCAGGAACATTTTCAAACCCACGGGGGAGGCTCCAGCCTCATTGATCGCAAAGCTTTGGCCGCCTTCGGGGTTAGCGCTCATAACACCCGTTGCTATAAATGCAAGAACTGTTGTCTTCTGACGGTTAATCTCTTTTCCGATGGTCGTAACTTTATTTCTGGTAATCGCTGTGAACGAGGTGCAGTCCGGAAAAGCCCAGCCGCCGGAAAAATTGACGCCCTTGCCAATCGGGCTCGCCTGGGCGATATTTCCCCTCACCTAGCTAGACTTCCGGCCATTGGGGCCCTCATGAAGTCCCCGCCGGCTCAGTTTGCGGAACTGCCAAACCTTTTTCAGTGGAACCATTACCGCCTTTTTGAGGTTTATCGACCGCTACCAGCCACTGAGGCCCAGGCTATGGTAGGTCTACCCAGGGTCCTAGGATTTTATGATAATTATCCGTTTTGGTTTACTTTTTTTCATACTTTAGGGTTAAGGGTAGAGCTTTCACCTCCTTCTTCCAAAGAACTTTTCAATTCGGCTTTAGAGACCATTCCCTCCCAGACAGTCTGTTACCCTGCCAAGCTAGTTCACGGCCATATTAAAGCTCTGGTGAGCCAGAGGCCGGATTTTATATTCTTCCCTTGCCTTCCCTTAGACTTACCGGCCGCTTACGACACCGCCGCCCGTTATAATTGCCCACTAGTGGGGACCTACGGTGAACTTATTCGCCTGAACATGGATATTTTAAAAACCGAGGGCCTGCGCTTCGTCGCTCCCTTTTTGGACCTAGCTTCACCTCGGCGCTTGGCCCGGCGCTTAGGTGAGGAACTGAAATTTTTAAAAATATCCTCAGCCCGCCTCCAAACCGCGCTTAAAGTGGCATTCAGAGAATTAGCCCAATACCGTGCTGACATTCATTCAGCCGGGGAACGAGCCTTGAATTATTTAGATCAGAATGAGGGCAGCGGCATTATTCTAGCTGGTCACCCCTATCACTTAGACCCGGAGATCCACCATGGCATAGCTGAAGTTATCGCTATGAGTGGTTTAGCTGTTCTGACTTGCGATTCGGTGGATCATCTAGCGCCCACCAACTGGTCGCCGCGAGTAGTGGATCAGTGGATCCCCCATTCGCGCCTCTACCGGGCTGCTCTTGTAGCCGCGACTCGTAACAATGTTGAGCTGGTGCAATTAAGTAGTTTTGGCTGTGGTATAGACGCCGTCACCACTGACCAAGTGGGTGATATTCTGGAAGAGGCCGGTAAAGTTTATACTCTTTTAAAAATTGACGAAGGGACTAATCTCGGGGCGGTCCGTATTCGTATCCGTTCGCTTCTGGCCGCTGTGCGCGATCGCCACCGTCGTCGTACGCCTAATTCCACTAACCGAGTTTATCGCTACCGGCCTAGCGCTTTCAAAATGGAACAACAGGCTAGCTACACTCTCCTAGCTCCACAGATGTCACCCATTCACTGGCATTTTTTAACTCCGGCCCTAACCCTTTCGGGTTATAAGCTAAAAGTGCTGCTAACGGTTGATCGTCAGGATATGGAAGAGGGGCTACGCTACGTTAATAACGATGCCTGCTATCCGGCCCTAATCTCCATAGGTCAAATAGTTCGGGCTCTTAAAAGCGGCGATTACGATCTAAGTCGTACCGCCATACTTATGTCCCAGACTGGCGGTGGCTGTCGGGCTACTAACTATGTAGGCTTTATGCGGCGAGCTTTGGAACGCAGTGGTTTAGGGGAAGTGCCAGTTTGGTCCTTGGCTTTGAGCCGGCCTAAAGATGGCGAAGGGCTGAAGATTGATTGGCCTCTAGCCCGACGCTTGCTTTTAGGTCTTTTATACGGTGACATGCTAAACCGCCTTCTTCTAGCTACCCGTCCCTACGAAAAGCGGCCTGGGGCGGCTGAAGAACTAGTTAGAATATGGCGGGAAAAAGCCGCCCGGGTGGTTGAAGTTGGGGATCGAGGAGCCTTTAGACGGGATATTCAGACTATGACCGACGATTTTGCTGCTTTAGATCTTCAAGAAACCAACCGCCCTAAAGTGGCTTTAGTCGGAGAAATTCTCTTGAATTTTCACCCGGAAGCTAACAACCAGGCTGTGCGTTTGGTGGAAGCTGAGGGCGGCCAGGTGGTACTGCCGGAACTAACCGACTTTATTCTTTATTGTCTTTATGATGATGTTTTTCGGGCGGAAAAAATGTCTGGGAATCGCCTAAAAAAATGGGTCGCTCTGGGACTGATCCATTTCATTGAAAGCTACCGCCGCCCTCTAGTTCAGGCCCTAGCCCGTCACCCCCGCTTCGGAATTTTAAACAGCTTCAAAAATCTCAAAGAAGCCGGTGAGAGTATTGTTTCTCTAGGTAATCAGTTCGGCGAGGGCTGGTATCTGACTGCCGATATGATCCTGATGATCGAAAAAGGTATTGCTAATATCCTGTGCCTGCAACCTTTTGGTTGTCTTCCTAACCATATTACTGGTAAGGGCGTAGTCAAAGAAATCAAGCGCCGTTATCCCGAGGCTAATCTAGCCGTTTTAGATTATGATCCTGGTACCAGCGAGGTCAATCAGCTTAATCGTATTAAACTCATGATGTCGGTAGCTCATAAGGCCGTCGCTACCGGGTCGCGACGGTCGAATTCCGAATCTACTAGCGACCTATTATCGGTTCACCTCAAGCCCGGGGATCGGAAATCTTGGTCTCTGCACTAATCCATATTCCTAAATTTTCTTTCAATGTTAAGCCAACACTCAAACCTAGAGCTAGATTTTTTTACCTTTGCTAGCTCGATCCTGGGGACGGTGTTTGTTTTATATTTCGCCCTGAAGGTCTATTTTTTTCTTTGGCCCCCCGGGGGAGTGTTGATCGGCTGCTGTTAATTTTAATGATTTTCCTAAAAGCCTTGTTTAAAGGCTGCCCCGCGTTATCTATAGCTCGCTCCCTTCATTTTCTAGCCGTCTGACTGATTCTGATTTTTGGTTCTCTTAAAGGCTCGAGCTATCTGCAATAGTGGTGAAGCTTATATAGCTGTCACCTTGGGTGGAAAACTTATGAACCCGCCTCGGACGATGCAAGAGGAACAATTAGTCAATGCGATTAAAGAAATAGGCGTGGTCACTTAGCTTCTGTGCTCGGCCATATTTCTTCTGTTGGAAGAAAGAAACAGTAACGTTATCACCGTTGGATTTAAACAGGACGATGCGTTCATTATCGTATTTTAAGGGGCGCTAAATAATTTAAACTACGATAAACTTAAGGGATTAGTAGTTTATGAATTAGAGTATATTTTAAACGGCGACTGCGCCTTGAATCTGATCATGGCCGACTGGTTTTACGGTCTATTCCTGTTTCGTATCGTCGGTATGAATATAGGCGAAAGCCTGTTTCCCCCGACCGTTGATCTACTCCTGATAATCGGCGGGGGTAAGCTGGATAAACTAGTTGCCTAGTACGTTTAGGCCACCTTAAGCTGCACTCACGAATATATGATTTACGTTTTAGTAATTTAGTTTATCTGTAATCCGGCCGGATTAACTGGATCCCTGAAAAAAATAGCCGCCCGAAATAGTTCAGGTCGTATCAGGAAAGGTTAGGTTCAGGCCTTGAAATTATTCTCTATTATCTTCCTTTCGTTTGGATTTAGTCTATTTTGCATCTATTCACCTCTTAAAAATTGTGTAGTGACTCTGGAATTAGAACTGAGACGACTCTCTTTCGGCCTTACCCAAACTGTTACCGAATCGCTAGAAACCTATCGTTATGGCCTCGGCGGCTCGGAAGCACTTGCGGGACAAGCTCCAAAACTTACCTCTGGATTGGATCGAAACCTTGGTCCTGGCCTTAGTTTCAGACTTCCTCCTGGCCGGCGGCCTAGACTCGACCCAAGGTCTTTACCGCAAAATTACAAAATATTTTAAAGTAGCAGTGGCGATAATTAATCTCGCCCTATTTCCGGCCCTGGTCTCGGTTATTTTTATACTCGCGGTCAAATCAGGCTAAGCCCGGCCATGGGCATTGATCGGCTAGATTTTGGACAAGGGGGTGACGGTCTACGCCGCTGCCGGTCTAATCTCGCTCGTAACTGTAGGTTTCAAACTGCCCCTCTTGAGTCTGGCCGCTCCGACCCTGAAACAGTTGAAGCCCACCATTAAGAAAAATTTGAACTGAATAGGCAGAGCTCTCATATTATATATTCGGCAGGAGAAGTTTTATAATTGAATTTTTTTACTCATCAAACAAATTTAAAATTATATCTAAGTTTGTTAATTTTTTTTGATTAACTAAAAAAATAGTAAGCATTTTGGGAACTCGACTAATATAATGGGGAGCAAAGAATTTTATTTTAGCAAATTAACAGTGTTATTATATATAGTAATATAAATTTTTTAGCACTACTGGAAAAAATAAAAAATAAAATTGTCCCTAACGAATATATATTTATCGTCGTTAACGATAAATTCGATCTTCCCGCATTGGTAGCGACCCTAATTTTAAAAAAAAAAGCACGGCCTGGTCCTAGTTCCCAAAGCGGACGACACCTGGCTTGGTCTGAAGCTAGCGGAATAATTTTAGAACGCCGCGGCCCAGGTGCTTTCCGTCCTAGCCTACTTACCCTGGTGATCGTCCCTATCTCCAGCCAACCCCGGCGTCGCAAAAGTTAATAATTCCTAGCCGTTCTAGAACATTCGACTGCGGTCTCGACTAAAATTAAACAGGGGCTAATCGAAGCTGCTGTGAACCACGTTCTTCACAATTACCACCTTAACCAGGAAGGATATGGATAGTTGCGTAACCTAGCCGCCGTTCTAGATAATTCTCTTTTTTTTACGATTTTTAGATAGCAACCGATATTTTTGGGCGTGGTTGTTGGGCTTACGGGAGATAGTCATTCTTAGCTAGTTGGAATTTATAGTTAGAATAAGATAATGGATGCGGAAATCTTTATAGTCATAGAGATTAAGAACCAATTATATTTCTCGAATCTATATTTTCTGTTCATGACTTCCAGAACTATTTGATTTTAGGAATAACTTGAAAGCTGACTTGAGGGGAAAAGGGTAATCTAGGAGGAGATTTGAGGGGAGGGGTGAAAAGCGAGTTAAGAGCAGCCAAAATATTTTGAATATAAGCTTTGTGGACGGTTAAGGATCCGCCGTTAAATATGTAAACGAGACTCTTAACCGGGAAACGGGTGAAGAGCGGATTCTATCAGTTTATAATCAAAAGTTGCTATATGCAACTTAGATGGCTATTCCTATCGGTGAATGAATGAATAAACTCAAATTTATAATGAAAAATCGCTCTGGCTATCAGGGGATAAAGCTCAATTAGCGTCAGGTTAGCCCAGGAGGGCATCCATTAAAAACAGCATTTTTTAACTGATTGGGTTAGATGTATAATTTGCGAACTAGCGATAACCCCGGCCTCTTCCTGGCGATAACGCCCGGCATTATCCATGGGGGCCAGCCGTTAGTAAATTAGTTTTTTACTGGGAAGTTTATTGCTCAAATTAGTTATATACCGTAATAGCATTACGGACTTTCTATATTTTTCGGAGCGGTGCGATAACCCGTTTCTTATCCAGAAAGGCGGTACTCTGTTTCTTATTTAAGGTACTGGCTTTAACGGCCAATGGATCCTGAATAGTGCAGATACGGTTAATCTGATGTAAATAGAGATTAGTTAGGTTTTTATTTGAGAAAATAGCCCCACTTTTCAGGTTAATATCTGCGGCTAATTGCAGAATTATCGGGGTATAGTAAAAGACGGGTTTTATTTTTAGAGCTTCATATAGTCCCATTATTTAATTTCGGCGTTCTCCGTAAATGGTGATCCAGCGATCAGTGCGGATTTGATCGACTAAGGTAAAACCAAGGGTCGCGAGCTTGTTCCAGAGGCGTTCGCCTTCGCTGGGTAGAAGTCCTGATATAATTACCTGGCGGCGCTGGTCAAAGGCACCTAATTTTAGTAGTTCCTCTTGCAGATTTAGATGAAGGTTAGCCATTAGAAGCTCGCTAGCGTGGTGGCAGAAGTTTTGGGCTGGGGCGCGATAAAAGCTCACCCGATCGATTAGATTATTTAAAGTCAGGTTATTCCGGGCCGCTTCTATGGCCAGATGGCTGTAGTCTACTCCCACGACTTTAAGTAGGCCCCAGCGGGCTGCGGCTAAGGCTAAAATACCCGTCCCGGTTCCTAAATCCAGAGCTGAAGTCGGGGGAGAATTACCGCAAATGGCCCGGCCCAGAAAAGTCAGGCAGCTGTGGGTGGTTGGGTGGCCACCGAATCCGAAAGCCAGGCCGGGGTCTATGATGATTTTCGGTTCTTCACCTCCGCCTTCCGGACCGGTAACCGTAAGGCCAGCTACAGTGAAAGGAGCGGCTCCGGCTCCATCCTGCCACTGGTTATAGTTTAGGTGGTGGATATAGCGAGTTTCTAAATTAGGGTATTCAGCCAGAAAATTGGCGGGGTCGGGTCCTGGGTCGCCAGTAAAAAAGACGAAGGCAAAATTTGCTTCCCAGTGAAGACCTGCTAGGTTAGGGCCGAGTCGCCGCAGTTGACCCGGGTCGTTAAAGATATCTAGAGCCGCTTCGTCTACCGCGCGGATTTCAAATATAGTTAGGGGTTGGTCGGGGTACATGAGTAATTATTAAAAAACCCACTTAGGCGACGTCTTTCGTGGGCGGTGAGCCGATCGTGATTTAGGGCCCGGGATGCGCTTTTTTCTCCTAGGTTTGGTAGAGTCGCTAGGAGCTGGGGCGAAAGGTCAGGTAGGTTTAGACTATGGTTAAGATTTAAATGAACTAGGGCGTTGGGGGTCAGGTTACCCTCTAAGTTCAGTGCCTGGTCGTTGTCTAGGTAGTTCCGAGCCAGGTGAGGCGCCAGATGGTTCAAAGTGGGTTGGATCGGAAGGAAAATGAATTGGCCACCAGCCGTTAGATTAAAAAGAGCCGTGATTGACATTAAAGTAGTTAAAAAACAGTAGGGATTTTGGCGAAGCGAGTTAGTAGTCATGAGACTTTAGTCTCAGCTTCCACCAGAGCCGTTGCCTGGGCTAGACCGCCGAAACCGGCCGGGTCAATTGTTCGGTAAAGACCCAGCAATTCGGTCGGAGCGTCTCGGGTGACGAAAGCCCGGCCGGCCCAGCTCAAAAGATCGCGGTCGTTATAGTCGTTACCCAGCGCTACGGCCTGGCTTGACGAAAGTCCCAGACGCTCGGCTAGAATAGCTGCCGCTTGGCCTTTGGAAACATTTGGGGGGAAAATTTCTATCCACTGGCAGCCGTCGCCGAAGGGTGAGCTGGAACGCAAGTACGATAAGCCAGGCGCCAGGCGGCTGAACTCAGTTTCAATCTGATTGGCCACGGTAATTGGAACCATAATTAGAAGCTGGCTCAAGGGCGGGCGAAGCGTCGGGGGATTCGTCCAGTAGTTTTCGGTAAATGGTCGGGACTGTGGGGCATACATTTTCAAACGTTTGAGGAAGCCGGCCGGTGGGACGGGCGGGGCTAAATAGTAAAAATGATGGCTGTCTGGTGGGGCCAGATAGGCGAAAAAACCGAAGCCTAGAGTCTGGGCGGCTTTGAGGGCGGTCTCGGCTTCGGCGGGGGTGAAAGTCCGAGCCAATCTTAGCGGCCCTGGTCCTTGAGCTTCCCAGAGACATAATCCCACCCCGGAAGAAAAGATTAACCCATCTAGTTCCAAATCCGGCGTCCAAGTGGTCACAAAGCTGAATAAGCTGCGACCGGTTACTACGGCTCGGAACCAGCCCCGTCGACCTAGTTCTCTTAGGGCCTCAAGATCCCCGGCAGCCACGGGATCGCTTGGTTCGTCCGGCTTTATAGTGCCGTCAAAATCAGTTAGCCAGAGCCCTTGGTATAATTTTTCGCTCATTTACTCCATCCGCTTGCCTTTGTTTTTCTACAATCTTATTTTCAGCCTGTAATTACACTTACTTTTGTGGTATTATATCTTAATATTATTATTTTAGCCAATGTTTTTGGCCCTTATGATAAGGGAGATGATTTAATGATTCAACGTTACCAACGAGATGCCCTACGTGATCTATGGTCGCTTGAAAACCAATATGCCTCTTGGTTGGAAGTAGAACTGGCTGTGGTCCGGGCTCAAGGAGAATTAGGTTTTATCCCTAAAGAAGCTTCGGCGAAAATAACGACCCGGGCTTCAGTTGACACAAATCGCATAGCGACTATTGAGGCGGAAGTATGCCACGACGTCGTTGCCTTCGTTACTTCCATTGAAGAACAGGTTGGGTCAGCGGCACGTTATTTTCACTATGGTCTCACCTCCTCCGATGTTTTGGATACAGCTCTAGCTCTAAGATTGGTCCGAGCTTTGGATCTTATTCTACAAGGGCTGAATGACCTTACATCCGCCATTAAAATTCGGGCTTTTGAATATAAAAATACTTTGATTATTGGTCGCAGTCACGGTATTCATGCCGAACCCACTACCTTTGGCTTAAAACTAGCCGTCTATTATGCGGAATTTACCCGCCATCGGGAACGCCTCTTGGCCGCTCGCCGCACTATTGCTGTTGGTCAATGCTCTGGTCCGGTGGGTAATTTTTCAGCTCCTGGCCTCACCTCGGAAGTGGAGCGTATGGCTTTGGAAAGCTTAGGTCTAGCCTCGGCCCCAATCTCCAATCAGATTCTGCAACGCGATCGCCACGGGGAATATTTTTGCGCCCTGGCTCTCTTGGCCTCGTCTTTAGATAAGATGGCCGTAGAGATACGCCATTTGGCCCGCACCGAAGTGGGAGAGGTGGAAGAGCCTTTCGGGCCGGGCCAGAAGGGTTCCTCAGCTATGCCGCATAAAAAAAATCCCATCGGGGCCGAAAACATCAGCGGTCTGGCTCGGATAGTTCGCGGCCACGCTCTGGCCGCTCTAGAAAATATACCACTGTGGCATGAACGCGATATCAGCCATTCTTCGGTAGAACGCATCATCGCACCTGATGTCACGACCCTTATCGATTATATGCTCCACCGCCTGACGAGTTTGATTCGCGGACTCGTGGTTCATCCTGAGCGCATGATCGGGAACTTGGCTCTAACGGGAGGGCTTTACAATTCTCAGGAGCTACTACTCAAACTTTGCGACCGGGGCCTGAGCCGGGTCGAGGCCTATGCTATAATTCAGCAAAATGCTTTGAAAGCTCAACGGGAGGGCCTTGATTTTAAGACCCTACTTGAAAATGAACCTCGCCTAGCTGATCTTCTTGCGCCAACTGAAATTGCGGCCATTTTTACGCCAGATCGCTTTTTGGTGGCCGTAGAATTTATTTTTGATCGCGTCTTTACTTCATCAACTTAAATATTTCTGGAGATACATCCGTAAATAAACGTAAACACGCTTTTTCTTAGGCTTTAGTTGGCGATATTGAAGCACCCTGCTTCAACCTAAGCCTGTCTCAATTTCAGGCTAACCCTATGCCTAGGAGTCTATCGTATAATGCAGTTCTCCTTTCGTGACAATTTAAAGGTCGTTACGACACTAAGGAAATAGATAATTTTTTTGCTAGGCCGGGACTCTGACTGGCTGCGCTTCTTATGAGAATATACTGGTTCCAAAACCGAAATTATTTAATGACCTAATTTAGGATCTTCAAAAAATTCTGAAGGAGCTAAACAACGGTATTCTACGGGCGAAAGAAGCCGCCTTTGACATCCTCAACTTTACTATTTAAATTTCGGAAGACTTTAACTACTCAGGCTTACCCGAATTAGGATATGGAATATGTATCTACGACAAAGGCTTTCTGTTAGGTATTTTAGAATCTTTTACTAGCTGTCTTTTTAAGGTTAAGGAATTTGATTGTTGGTGCATTAATAAAAAACTTGCTACTTCGAACTCGTATTGTGACCGTTAATTAGTTGGCAACAGTTTATGTCCGAAGCGATTGATAAAGAAGAATTGGTTTGGCAGACCTTAGATTTTCTGGATAAGATTCTGCTGGTTCACCGCAATTAGTCGCTGTCGACAGAATTAATCGCGATATAGGATTTTGATCAACTCCGGAATCATTTGTGTAGTATCAAGGATATTCTTCTTCATTTTTTCAACGACCGCTTTGAGTGCTTGATAATTTATAGCGGAGCTACCGACAGCTATATAAAAATCTTCAGAGTAACATCCACCATCTGACTCAGCAGTGCAATCAGGTGGCGAATGGTGACTTTATTCAGCGGGTCTATTTTATAAGCAAACTTTCTGATACTGTTAATCGCATAATCGAAAGCCTAATCAATATATTGGTTCATATATTAAAAAAGCCTAGGAGGGCTCATTAACCTTACCTAGGAAATAAACAAGGAAATTCATTGTAAAGAAGAGATCAAATCTATTTTATGAGCCAGCAAAGAAGCCTATCGTTTTTAGAAATAGCTATGCTTATCTACGAACGTTTGTGGGCTCTGGTAGAAACTTAATCTAACTTGGTCGAGGCGAAATATCTTTCGGCCGTCATCAATCTGGACCTGTGCTGTGGGGAGTCAAATTTGACTTGCCTTTATAGCTCCGTTTTCGTATTCTTTTTTAAGCCTTGATACAAGCTGACGTTATTTTATTCAACTCCGAAAATAGCGACCGTACCTAGGCTCAACATTTATCTGGACTAGCGCTTATTTCCTCCGCTAAATAAAACAGATTGAGAGGTGGGTCCATGTGGCCTGAACCATTTAGGATAGGTCCTCTGACTTTTAGTCTTTACGGCTTTTTTGTGGCTTTGGGGGTCGGGGCTGCTTTGGCACTAACCGCCCGAACTGCTCCGCAGCGAAATCTGTTGGCGGGGACGATCCGGGACTTCTGCTTTTGGATGATTTTGGTTGGGTTGGTCGGCGCACGCCTGGCTTATGTTATTTTTAACTGGTCGGAATTTTCTAGTAGGTTGGCTGATATCCCGGCCTATTGGCGGGGTGGGTTAATGTTTCAAGGTGGCTTAGCTGGGGCTTTGCTTGCTTCCCCATTTTTCCTACGGCGCTATGGGTTAAAATTCTGGCCGGTGGCCGATGTCCTAGCCCCGTCCTTAGCCTTGGGTCAGGCCATAGGTCGTTTAGGTTGTTTTTCCGTCGGCTGCTGCTACGGCCACCCGGCTACTCTAAACCAAAAGTTAGCCGTAATTTTCCCCCCCGTTTCCTTAGCCCCGCCTGGTCTTTTGCTATGGCCGACTCAATTGATGGAATCAGGGGGGCTAGTTTTTCTGACCCTGATCCTTCTGATAGCTCTCCGCTCCCCTGTTCTTTTCTGGCGACACTTAGGTCGGACGGCCGCTCTTTATTTAGCTGGCGCAGGCGGTTTGCGGCTAGTTTTAGAATCTTTTCGCGGCGACTTTCGCGGCGAGCTTTTATTCTTCAATTGGCCGCCCACTACGGTGGCGGCGGCGGCGACGGCCGGAGTTGGTCTATTTCTTTTGGCCTGGCGCCGCTCAGCTGGAATCAATTTTTAGCTTGAATTTATTTCCGCCTTGAGGTAAGAAATAGAGCATAATTTGGGCAACGAAGGAGGAAAGACTTTTGGATCTGCATACACTTAGATATTCCGCTGAAAAGCTCTGGATTCGTCTGGAAGATAATAACCAGGCTATTATCGGGCTAACTGATGAGGCTTTGGAAGATTATGATGAATTGATCAGTATTCGTCTCCCCGCTGAAGGCGACGAATTTTCCAAAGATGAACCCTTCGGCCGCTTATCGGTGAACACCACCGGAACGGGGTTACGACTTCTGGCTCCTGTGAGCGGCGAAGTGGTGGCTGTGAATGAAGATATAGTTGACACCCCGGAGGCTATTTTAGAGGATCCTTATGAAGAAGGCTGGCTAATTCGACTGGATCTAACTTCCATGAGCGAATATGATGACCTCATGACTCGCGATGAATATGATGAATTTATTGATGAGGGATTTGATGACGACAGTTTGGATGATAGCGACGAAGATGAATATGATGAAGATGAGGATTACGACGAGGATAACGATTATGAAGAAGATGATTATGATGATGATGATGACGATGACTAGGGTTTAGATAACGACCCGGGTATAAAAAAGCGGCTTTTGAAAGTCGTTTTTTATTGTACGCTTAAGCTTAAAACAACTATTAGCTATACTGGTAATAGGCGTTCTCTAGCCTTAGCTCTAAGTTAAAAAACCTCCGAATGTTAAAATAATAAAAGTTTAACAACTGTGCCGATAAGATATAAGAAGGTTGTCTGAATGAGAGTAGCCTAGCACATATAAGATGGGAATGTAAATATTACATAATATTTACACCAAAGTACTGCAAATAGGTAACTCGTAGGAAGCTTAAGACTAATGTTGGTAAAATATTGCATAAACTGTATAAAATGAAGGAATTATAAAATAATAGAGATTGAGTGCTATCCTAATCATATTTATATGTTTGTGAGGATACCGCCGGAATATAATGTATTGGAGGTGATTGGTTGCCTGAAGGTTAAAAATTTATTGGTAATATATTTTACAGGCATGCTAACCCTAAATATAGGTATAGCAGTAGGTACTTTTAGTATCGTAGGGATTTTATAAATACAGTAGATAAGAAAGTAAAAAGGATAGTAGAATATATCAGGAGTCAATTATGGGAAGATCTTACGGCTAACCAATTGACGTTGAAGGAATACGTTGACTAATTTACGGGTGAGTCGGTGAGCAAAAGTAAGAAGAATAGCTTCTTTAGGGGCAAGCTTGTGAACATGGTATGCTTGGCAGACTATTTAGCATGTTATCAGGTACTACCGTATTAATTTCTTATAGAAATTAGTAGACTACCTGCTAAGCGGGTAGTTTTAATTATGGTCAGTTTTTAAAGGGGCTGAAGAACGGTAGTGAAGAGTGGCTAGGGGGGCGACGGGTTTAAAACCTAGAGCCTGGTACAGAGCTAGGGCGGGGAGATTGTAAGAGGCGGTTTCCACTCGTAGACTAATCACCCGCCCAGCCAGCCGTCTTAAGGTTTCAGTTAGAATCAGGCGGCCTAGACCCTGGCCCTGATAGGCTTTAGTCACGGCTAGAATCGAAAGTTCTTGCCCCTTGCTTATTTAACCGGGCTGTAGCTAGTCCGGCGACCCGGTCTTTGGGGCGATCCCATAAAATTATGGTTTCCTGAGCCGCCCCAGCTAAATCACCGGCCAGGCGGGCGCTCCAGAAGCGGTCCGCTGCCTCTGGTCCTACTTCAGAATCGTGGCGTAGATGACCGTCGTAAAAAAAAATTCCCAGTTCAGCCACCAGATTAGAGGCGAGTTTCGAGGCCTTCGTCTGCTCTAGAAATATAAAATTTGGTAAGCGATCCTCGGCCGCCCCGGGTATTTTCGGTACTGGGCTAATTAGAGTAGCGCCTATTTCGGCTAGAATGAAGCCTTCGGCTAGAAAGCCCCGCAGTGAAGCTGGATCATGGGATGTTTTGAGAGTCAGGAAGTGGTCGTCTCGAGTTTGAAATAGGTTTATGGCTAGGCGAGCTAGCTTACGAACCCGTATTTCCCGGTCTCTCTGTTCTTTTACCATAAGGTAAGGACCCCACAGCCGGGCACAACTAAAGCCGAAAAAGGTACTTTCCTCCGGCGAAGCTTCGTATATGACCAAGCCTCGGGCCGGGTGACTCCTCTCGGCCCAGAGGACGGTGGCCTCGCCCTGACTAACTCGGGCAGCTGTTTCCCGAATATATTCCGGCCAAAGTTTTGGAGTCCACAGATCCGCCGGATGCCCTGCTTCGTGGAGCTCCCGCGATAAAAGGGTCAAGGTTCCGGCCACGATGCGTGCTGCGTTTTGTCGGTCAGGGTTGGTCAAGTGTGGTCCTCTTAAAAAGGTTATGTTTAGTGACGTTATGAAAGCAGTAGTAGCAGACGATTTAGGTTACGTGCCCTAGTTTTCATTCTACTGGCTAGCGCTGTTTGTTTATTTTATAGCTGGGTTAGGCCTTATGAAAGCTTATTTTGTCTAAGTAACTCAAATTGTGTTCGACTAGACCATTGGTATTTTAGCCAAAGAATTAGATGGGCCCGTCATATTTTATTTTTAAAATTAGAAGAACATTTATGTGACGACTTTGGGTTAGATTGTCGGAAAGATTAGAAAGTTTAAAAAGGTCTCGCTGCCTAATTTCACCCGAAGACGGCTATTTCTAGTCCGATTTATAGAGGGTCGTAGCTAGCCTTCTAGCGATTTAATTTATATTTAGCGGGGGTTAAACTCTGTATGGAGAACTGAAGATCGTCTACCTTCAGTTTGGTAAAGCAATCTATACAGGGTCGGGATCAAAGTCAGACTGTTATTATAGATTTTAAGTTTTAGCCCTGTTTTTTTGAGTAGGATAGCTATATCTGCCGCTGCGAGGGTGGAGCAGGGGCTCCCCTTAACCAGTGAAGCACAGGCTGTGGCCCTCATGGTGGGCGGTCTCCGCGCCCACGGGGTCCGGGTCGTGGTCAGGGTTAAATCTTCCAAGGGGCGGCGCTGCCCCCTCTCCGTCCATCCTCTTCTTCCTTCTGTGGGAGAGGTGTAATCGTTAAGCCAGCCTAGCGAATTATAGAGGTTATAAAATAGGTCGTTTCCCGACCCCTGGTGATAATGCATCATACAATCCTTTCTTTCAGGTTTTAAGACCGAAGACCTGAATCAGATAGTACCCCCCCATTCCTATGAAAACTAGCCCGGCTCCGGCTTTAAAAAATACGGTGGCACCAACCGGCCGATGGCCGCGCCCAGCAGTACCGCCAGAAGCGTTGATAGCACCAGAGCCAGGCTTGAAGCCAGAAAAACTTCCCCAGCGGTGGCCGCATCGCTAGCTACGAATATGATCGTGGCCAACTGGGTCTTATCGCCTAGTTCCGTTAGAAAAATACTTGAAAAAATTGGTAGCATCACTTTAATATTCATCACTAACCCCCATGCGATAAAGGTTAGGATTATAGCACAAATTAGGGTGAAAAAATAACTGTATCATCTCGATATAAACTCTTAAGCCTCAGTTATAGCTAACTTTAATGATGTGAAAGATTTTTTGAACAGTGGATCGAATGTAAGCTTAGATGAAAGTCAACTAGGGCAACGACTTCAAAAGGTGAAAAAGTTTAGTCTAATCTATTTCATAAATAAAAAATTTATAGCTTGGGTAACAGTAACCGAAGATAAAGAAAATGTAACAACCAAAGACTTTAACGGTTTTTGCTAGTGTGTAAATACAATCGTTACTAAATCAGTTGAAAGTGGGTCAGTGATGTTTGGGAATATAAATTTTATATACCCTCTCCATATGGCGGTCAACTCCGAGATAGTAACTGTTGATAAAGACGTTTTTAACTTGGTGGTGAACTACTTATAGGGAAAAATTAACAAAGAGGAAGATACAGTCCATCTAGAAAAAAAATGAATAATTTTTTAAACTCTATGGCTACGACTATGGTCATTATTACTTAAGAAAATGACCCCAAAGTTACTTAGAATTTTATTAATTTTCTTAATTAAAATATCGCTTTAAAATATAGACTTTAGCGAAGCTTCTTTTAGAGGTTAAAATTTTAGTAATGATTACTTATAAATTTTACTAGTTGAAGCATTGTTCTTCTGGTCTCCACCGAATAACGGGAAGGGTTTTTGGTTTGACGATGGAAAAATCTAAAAAACATAGCAAGTAAAAAACATTAATAATTATTAACTGATTAGATTTATACAGATAAAAAATCTGAAGCAATAAAAATTATCCCAAAAGAAGTTAATTTAGATGAACTATATACTTTGTATTAAAACAGCAAAGATGTAGGCACAACGTCAGCAGCTAATAAATTAATGAATAACGCTGTTGGAGTTTTAGTTAACATAACAACCTAAATTATATAATTTTTCATTATGGATTAAATTATATAATAAATCCATTTCGCTCCGCTTCTTTCACCTAGTTAAAACTGCACCCTGAAATAAGAGCACTAATAGCTTTATTCTTATTTCAATTTAAATTACTAACCTGGAATAATATATCTATAATAAGTTCTGTAACCTTAGTAAACTAAGGAATAAACCTACGATGGTAAATTGTAAAGTACCGTTATTATATCTTTATAACCCAGCCAAGACTCGCCATCTGATGGTTGGCAGGTTAAACAAAGCCTTTATTTGAATGCGTCTTCGGTATTTTCAGGGCTATTTTTTTATCTAAAAAACCTATGATAATTTATTTTCAGAACATGAACATAGGTAGTCTTTATGATTCTTAAAAACGTAAATTACAAGAAATTTATCGAAAATATCCGTCTTAGCATCTGCTGAATGCCGTCTGTCCTTAAAGCAGCTATTGGACTTTTTGTTACTCTATGCATGCTTCTTATAGAACGCTTACCAAAAAAATCAAAGAACATTAGCGCACTACCCCCCCAATATTCCAATCGCTAAAAAGGATTCAAAGCTAACAACCAACGTCATTAAGACGCTTAATCGAACCATCAAGGTAAAATTATCAAATTGGTGAATCAGCTAAATTATATTAAAATACTAAAAGTAGACTGTTTTAAATTACCAAAAGGAACCTAGCGTGAAAACAGATATGTAACCCGCCTGATTTTTGAAATTAAAATATCCTCCGTTGCCACAGAATATAGAGCCTAAACTCTCGTTAATGAACAGGGATAAAAGATAACCGCTGATTCCCCTACGAGCATAATTAATGCCGCTCAATGTGGAAAGTGCATTAAAGCACAGGCCGTTTACTTCTCACAGTTCCAGATATCTCCCTATAAGTGGGTCGCAAGCCAAACATTTCTGTCAATTAAGTGTTGCCAGTATCTTCATTTACAATAAAGAGGCTTATGAACTTTTAGAATATTTTAGGTAATTATCTAAATTAAAGTTAACCAATACCCCTGTTTTAAATAATGACCAGAGACAACACAGCTACCAGACAAAATAGGCCAGCTGGCCCAGTCAAAATTACGCAACATTTTAATGCGGCTAAGAAATTATGGAAACGACTCCCTTCGGTTCATAATCCACAAAAACGTATCCTTTATTAAATAATTTAGAGTATACCAATTTTTATGGACTAAATGCAGTATAATTTCCTAATAAAGAATACGTTTACTCCAAATATCATGAACAATTACTAAACTGAAAGTCGATATAACCATCCACGATAAATTGCAAAAATGCGGAAAATATTTACGAAACAAGGTCCTCAAGGCTCTAGTAGTAAAAGAGGCCAAGAACTTAACTAGACATTTTCGAAAAGATAGTGATTCCCGTCTGCGCTCCATTACCAACCCAGAAATTAAGTCTATTAATAATTTAGTCAAAGAAGCATATACTTTATAGTTTTAAATAAGGGTATACTTAAAATTTTTGTTCTTAAACCGATTATAACTAGTTATAGTATGTTTAGATAGCTAATGTTACTTGCACTGTAAGAAAGTATTTACTCTTCTAATTAATATTTTTTAACTTTTTTACAATTTATCTTCTACCTGGCAACCAAATCTACGACATCCCGCCCCTTTAAACCTCCAACTTCAATACTAATTCTAATTTACTCCAGGTTTTTTTCGGTAACAGTCAACAGCTCCTCGCTAACTTTAGCTCACTAATCAGCCAAAAATAGATTATAACAGACTATCAATCTCCCTCCCGGATATCCATCCAGCGCTACAAATTTAATTAATTCTGTCTCATCAAAAAGAGGCAACTGTATTTTACGATTATTAAGTAAAACCCATATAGATGTAGGTTTCAAAGCTCTTATTCAGTCCATATCTTTCATGATTCGTAGAAGGGCTATATTTTTGACCTCCATTATCCCCCAGTCACCTACAGCCACTACTTTACCCAGCCCAAATCCAACTCTAACTTTTCCAACCATTAGAATGAGCGTAGTTAAATCAAAAGTGTTACCCAGCCAAATGTTGATAAATATGGACCGCCCGTCTCTATCGGTCAATAGATTATAGTTTATCTGACGCTTATCTCTCTTCATTATCACGTGAATATCCAAAATACCCCAGAGGGTAATGCTCACCTTCAACATAGTTTACCAATAGTTAATAAGATACGGTACTTCCGTTATAAAGATAACGTTTAGTCAGTCTGTCTAATAAGTCCCTACTTATTTTATTAGCCAGTCCATAGCCGCGTAAAACTCGTTATCGTTAGCATCGGCGATATTTTAATTCGACGAGCAAAGTTATTTGCCACAAGGCAGCCGTAGTGGCCAATTTATTTTGGAATACAAGAAATAAGAGCCTAACTACGGTAAGATCCAGATCCCGCCCTCTGGGCGGATGTGAGGAAATGATAGAAACTAGGTTAAGCTTTTTCATAGCCGCCACAACCACTAGTAAAATGACACTGTGTTGTTTATAGTCTATGGTTTGGAAGGTTTTTCTGATGGAGGTAAAAGACTTACTTTTGGGATGTCTTTTAATAAATTCAATGAACTCCGAATTAAGACAAGATGGATTAGCTAGAGTTATTTCCTTAACCTTTCCATTGTTTAAGCAAGATTCGCGCAGAAGAATCACAAGAGAAGAATTACGATTTAAACCAATATTTATAAACATTGATGTATAATAACTGATTAATATTAATATGTTAATTAAAGAACAATATTTACATAATTATATTTTTACTATATTAATATTATTCTATTATCGTAATATTAATATTTTATTGCACTTTTACTTGTAAAACTTCAGGTTAAACAAACTGCAAATAATTTTTTAACCCAGCCCCGTTTCTTACATATCTGTTGCCTCAAACAGAACCACAAAGTTACTGCTAAGAAGCAGTGTATTTAGGATTAAATAACAAGATTTCAATAGTATCACGACAACTTTTCTAGGCTGCTCTTGACTAGGAGCATAAAATGACTTATTTTATTAAACAGAATTAATTTTCTAAAGAGAGTTAAGGATCATGCAAGTAGCGCCGTTGGTTTATTTTTACCCCTTCACTTCGCCCCAGGAAAACAACTGCAACTCTATCATTATTGATGGTCCGGAAAAGGTGCTGATCGATCCAGGACATAAGCATCTATGGCCGAACCTAAAACGCCAGATTGAAGAAGACGGCTTAAACCCCCAAGATCTAACCCTGATTATTCACACCCATTGCCATCCCGATCACATGGAGGCCGGTGAAATTCTAGAATTTGACTACGGGGCTATCCAGAGTCTTAGTTCGATTGAGGCTGAGTTCCTAAACGGGCCAGGGCGAGATTTTTTCCCCTGGATGGGTCTAGATAACCCTAAAGGATCCATCGGTCGTCTTCTTACGCCAGGTCCCTTACTTTTAGGTGACAAGACCCTGCAGCTTTATCTTTGCCCCGGCCATACTCCTGGCAGCCTTTGTCTTCACTGGCCAGAAGCGAAAGTACTTATAACCGGTGATGTTATCTTCGGTCGCTCAGTCGGACGAACCGACTTCCCCGGCGGCGACCACTCGGCCCTAACCACCAGCATCCAAAAGCTTTCAGAATTACCCAAAGTGGAACTACTACTCCCCGGCCACGGCCCAGCCATACTCGGTGCAGAACAAGTAGCGGCTAATTTCAAAGCGGTTCACGCTTATTTTTGAACACCTGCCCCAAAAATGTCTAACCACTTTAAAACCGCGCTGCTTCTGAGTCTAATGACTCTGATGATTATCTTGTTCGGAATGCTCCTAGGTGGTAATCAGGGGCTTAAAATAGCTTCTGCGCTAGCTCTGGGGTTCAACTTCCTAACCTGGTGGTTTTCCGCCGACCTGGTTCTGACCCAGACTAGAGCCAGAATATTGAAACCGGGCGAAGCCCCGGAACTAGTCGCCCTGGTAAGTTATCTGGCGAAGAGAGCAAACCTGCCTCAGCCTCGAGTAGCTATAGTGAACGATCCTACCCCCAACGCCTTTGCCACCGGCCGAAACTCCATACAGGCAGTGGTAGCCGTAACCACAGGACTCCTATCCCTGATGAACCAGGAAGAACTAGCCGGAGTACTGGGACATGAATTAACCCACATCAAAAATCGCGATATCTTAATCGGCTCGATGGCCGCAGTTATGGCCGGAACTATCATGCTTCTAGCCAACCTAGCCAAATTTAATTTCATATATCTTAGCCACCGCCCCCACAACGATAAACACAACAACCCCATCGCCGCCCTCCTGATAGCTTTTCTAACTCCCCTCGCCGCTCTACTCATTCAGACGGCTATTTCCCGCTCGCGGGAATATCTAGCCGACGACGGCGGGGCCAGTATCGTTGGCACACCCACAGGCCTAGCCTCGGCCCTGAATAAACTAGGTCACTATCAAGACCACCCTCAAACCGTTTCGCCCGCCACCGCCCATATATTTATAGTTAACCCTTTAAATCGGCGTTCGCTAAGTAATCTTTTCGCTACCCATCCGCCTCTAAAAGAACGCATAGCCCGCTTAAATAGTCAAATATTATGTCCCTAAAAAAAATCTACCAATCTGGCGCTCTTTTTCTACCCCTACTTTTACTATTATCCAGAGCAGCCAACGCCGGAAATCCATTCAACCCAGCCTTTGATCCCCTCAACCCTAGCCTAACCGGAACGGCCGGACGACGCACACCCATAGTTACGGCTATTGAAAAAGCCCGTCCAGCGATAGTTAGCGTTTATGCCCAAGTACTAGTCCAGAGAGGCTCACCATTTCCCCGCTCTCCCTTCCACGATGAATTTTTCGACCACTTTTTCAGCGATATGTGGGCACCCCAAGCTAGACAAGGCACCACCTTAGGTTCAGGGGTCATTATCGACGGCGCCCGGGGGCTGATAGTGACTAATGAACATGTTGTGCGGGGAGCGGCCCAAATTAAGATTACTATGAGCGATAGTCGGGAATTAGCAGCTACAGTTCTAGGCGCGGATCCACGCTACGATCTAGCGATGCTGCAGGTCAAAACTAAAAAAAATCTACCTCAGTTAGTCTTAGGTGATAGCAGCAACCTTATGATCGGCGAAACTGTCATCGCCATTGGCAACCCCTTCGGCCTTACCCACACCGCCACTACCGGCGTAGTCAGCGCCGTCGGACGCACCGTCCCCGGGGTTGGCAGAAATGAATCCCTCAAAGACCTCATCCAGACCGACGCCTCTATCAACCCCGGCAATTCCGGAGGACCGCTACTCAACATAAACGGCGAAATTATCGGCATCAATACCGCTATTCTGGAACGCGGAGAGGGTCTAGGCTTCGCCATCCCATCAGATAAAGTACGCCGTATCGCAGCCCGGCTACTACGCGGCAACTCTGGAGCCGATTTAGACTTAGGACTAGAACTGGTTGAACCCGGCCATCCCGACCAGGGTGAACCCGCCTGTCTTATCACCGCTCTGGAAAACGGCGGGCCGGCGGCGGCGAGCGGCCTGAAAAAAGGCGATTTACTGCTGAGTCTCGACGGTTCACCCACGGCAACGCTGGCCGACTATGAAATGATCCTATCTAGCCTTAAACCCGGCCAAAGAGTAACGGCAGAAGTTAATCGGAATAACCAAAGTCTTCGCCTGACCCTTACACCCCGCCAGTTCACCGAGGCTGAGGCCCTAAAACTAGCCAGCCACGTTTACGGTATTAAAACTAGAGAAATCCAAGGCCGACTGAGCCTGGAGAGCCCACCAGACCATTCCCCTGCCGCCGGGCTAGGTTTACACGAAGGCGACTTTCTGTTAACTTTCGGGGGTCGAGATCTAACGAATCAGTCTGACCTGGCCCGCGCCGTACTAGAAAGCCGCTTTCAAAACGCTGTGCTTATAGCTATTCAACGCGGCCATATTGTCTACCAAATCACTTTAACCAGGGTGACGAACGGATAAAAATTCTAAACTTAACCCCGATTCCAATGATCGCCGCTAGCTCACTTCCGTCTTATTGAAATTTTCTTACCTTTAAAATAACTTACCTAAAGATAAATAAAGCCTCTAGCGCGCCGATAAAATCCAAATTATTAATCCAAGCTACGAACCCATCGTAGTCTACGCCGAACGTGGAAAGCATATTCCTAACTTTATCTAGCAGACTAAAGCACTGACCACCACACAAAGGAAAGCAGAGGCTCTAGAGTCTCCAAAAGGATCAGCGTTATTTCTGTCTCCAACGCGTCTTTTTTTCCTAGGATCGCTGAGGAGTTCAGAAATTAGGGGCGCCAGTTCCTTCAAGATTAGACTCGATTTTAGATCTACTATTTCTCTCGATTTGACTGTCTAAAACGCTGTGGCCACCATTGGTCAGCACCATTTTAATAACGAGCATCATCCACCATAGCCTTTTAACACTAACTTAAAGTGACTAAACTTTTCAAAATATAAGCCAGTCGATAGGCAGTCTAATATTCGCCCGCCACCAGTTGTTTTTTGATATCCGCAAAGTGATTCTTATGACCCCGCGTGAAATTCTTCAGAATTTTCTGGTATAGGTACTGACTATTCTAGCAGTAGATAATTTTATCGTCCTAATCCGAAATAGGAGCATCTTCTCCATCTCCTTCGGATGTAAGAACAAAAAATAACGCACCTTCTAGAGAGAAGCTTTATCCGGTGGCAACCATTTTATAAGCGTCACATTTAGCTAAAAAAACTTAATAATAGATAAGTATGCTATATTGTAATCATTAAATTAAGCAATCCACAAGATATGGTATTCCAAGCTCTCCAGCATACGAATGAACTGGAATGTACGCTTGAAATTTTACGTGATAAAATACTCTACTATAAACAGAGAGTGCTATCTTGTGGGATAAAATTACCGAATTAAAAACTAAATCAGCTATAACCAAAAAGATTTTCAGCACCTCATTAAAGTCACCAGCGTCTGATATTACCAATCCCCATCAATAAAAAAGCACGCTAAAAAACGTGAAGTCGAAATGTAAACTAGTACATAAGCCCCATTTCCATAAACCTTTTATCCCTAAATAATTTAATAAAATTAAGATCTTTACCTTAAAGTTAAAACCCTGCAGTTGCTCTAGAAAATTAATTACCAAACCGGATGGAGACATCATACAGCAACAAGTTGTGAAGAGACTTATCATGGTTAAACATCATCTGAAGTCATTGGCACTAGATTGATAAACCCAGATTTAACTATCTGTCTGGCTTTTTTAAAAGGTAAAACCCATACTTCGTACTCATCTTTGCAATCTCTTGTAGCTGAAGTATTAGAATACTCTGTCGATCATGGAGAAATAATCAATACCTTAAAGAAAGTCTCCGCTGCCTTGAAGACTCTTTATGAAGAAGTCGTGGATATTTTACTCGAACAGCCCTTGTTAAATAGTAGGTTCTTAAACAGTTTTTAAAACAGGTATTAACTCAAACGTTATGGGTTCTACTAGCATAAAACATAGTCAAAAGTCTCAAAATCATTAACTACGAATAAAGTATCGCTTTCCACATATATTTTATGAAGTTAAAAGCGGCAAACGGCCATAAGAATATTAAGCTCAGTTCCCAGAGTTTATTTCAGGAAATTTCGAAACATTCAATTTTTTGAATTAAAATGCCCACTAACTAGTTCTATTGCACTACGTCACTTATTGTATTTTCTGTTTTTTTATTCTTTAGATTCGCTGATTTTTTAACCTCGATTCTCTGGTATTAATATTTAAACCCCTTTAATTATTTTGCAGCCTTAATAAGCTAAATTATAAATTTCTAAATCTGGTTTATAGTTTAAAATCCTAGCTATTTATTGAATTATATCGTTAAGTATATCGCCATTGTAGAGAGTTTAGTCAAATTTTTTGATAATTATAATCATACCATGAGTCTTAGTCACCGCTATTAAAACTTTCAAACCAAACTCACCTTCCTTGTGCTTTTTACCCCTAGTTATACGGATTATCTTCGGCTCGTATATACTGTAAATTTTGTTTTTACCTTTTTGCTTTGGTAACCCTCTAATTTAACCGCTAATTTTTTCGCTTAGCTTTACGAAACAAGATCAAGACAATAGTCTTAAAGTAACTCTCGACTCTCTTTACTTCTTTATTTTTTTGGGCTTCTGCAGAAATTAATCGTTCAGATGCTTTTTTATCTATTTTTTTGTAACTACGGCGTAAAAAAGACTTATAACTGATGCTATCTTCCAAAAGCGAGTTATCACCTTTATTTACAACTTAAGATCAATTAGAAAGCTAATATTTTTTTCTTAAACGGTGTTGCCGAAGGAAACTTTTTTCTCAAACTCCTTTTCCTAGTGCAATAGAATAAAAATTTTGAAATTTTTCTCTACTCCTTTAACTCTACTACGTTGACAAAAATGAATCAAATCAAATAACGCGCAAGGTGTAACCTATCAAAAAGTTGTCTCTTCATAAAAATATTTAAATCGAGGATTACACATCCACCCTTAAATAATTTAATTATTACTTAAATATTCAAGTTATTTTATGATTAATAACTCAAACATTAAATAAATATTTTGGCTGAATGTCCTTGGTCAAACTAGTACTCTTGAAGCTCTTATTCTAAGAGCTTCAAGAGTACTTTTCTAACTAGTTGTAAGTAAGTATCTCGGAGATTGTTTTTCTCTAATAAATCTCTCTTGAGCAGAACACCTTGCCCTAATTGTGATATTGGTATCCGCATACATCCTTCAACGAATAGTATATTTTAACCAGATTTTAAAGTAAATCCCAAACTATATGGTCGAAACTATACTATAATTAATACGGTCAATCAATTAAAGGTTAATTAATATACCTTTAAGGACCAACTGAATATAGATAAGACCGGAAGCAAAGAAAATAGTTATTATTTTTAAACCTAGATTTTCCGGGCTACTTTCTTCAGGTGTTCAAAATATTAGTCAATCAATCGTTAAAGGTTCTCCACTCAGTTTTGGGAAAAGATTTACCAGATTACTCAACTGTGATTTCTATTCAGCCCATTACAAGTATTTAAAAGACTACCCAATCTAAGCTCAATGTTATCTAGCTTATTTCATTAGAGATCTACGACTTTATCAAAAAAATAGACTCCGGAAGCCCGAAGTTATGGATTAAACCCTCTAAGACGATTGCGGCACCTTTTTTAGCTTTATTATTGGTTTAGAACGAAAGCCGATACAACTATCCACGATAAATTGTAAAAATGCAAAGGACACCTAAGAAACGAGGCCTCAAAACTCTAGCAGTAAAAGAAGTTAAGAACTTGACCAGGCGTTTCCGCAAAAATAGTGACTCGTACATACGCTTCATCGCCAACCCAGAGATTAAGGCTACTAATAACTTAACCGAACAGACCATCCATTTTATGATTCTATAGAAAGGACCGTCACCCATGGAACTCGTTGCAAAACCAGGCGTAACTAATTAGAACACATCTAAATAATTAATGCCACTTGTACACCATGAGGGGATACTCCCTTTCCTAATTTTTGCGCTAGACTATCAACTTTTTTTCCTATACAAAGCAATTATATTCTTCACTACTCAACTTATAACCCTTCACCTGCAAAAAAAATACATCCTATAAACGATTACCGAAACAAGAATGTAAGTATAATATAATATTTACCTCGAAGTACCATGAGTAGGTGGTTTATAAGAAGCTCAAAGTCAATGTAGTCAAAATATTGCGTGAATTGTTTAGGAGGAAAGGTTTGAAAATAATAGAGGCTGAATGCCAACCTGGTTATATTCAACATATTTGTAAGGATACTACTAAAATGCACTATATCGGAGGCAATAGGTTATCCAAAGAATAAAAGCTTACTACTAATATTTAATAGGCATACCAACCTAAAAATACAATTATGGCAACAGACTCTTCTAGTGTCATAGGTATTGTGTGAATACAGTAAGTAAGAATACTAAAATAATAGTAACATACATCAGGAGCCAACTATAGAAAGACCTAACGGTTAACCAACTAACCCTGAAGGAATACATTGTCTCATCTACGGATGAGTCAATAAACAAAGACAAAAAGGAATACCCCCTTTAGGGGCAAGCCTGTGAACATGGCGTACTTGACAAATCATTCAGCGCAACCCTTAAGCGTTTGCCGTACCAACCCCTTATAGGGATAAGCAGACCACTCGCTTATACACTTAGGAAAGTTTTTCTATACCGGCCCTAATTCTGGCCCAATCTACAAATAACTAATGAACTGGATCTAGTTAAAGCCGGCGACGGCCCCTATTTAACCGCCCGCTATTTTAACGTTATCTATGCTCTATATTAAGGTAATAACAAGTTATTATTTATCTTCGATGATAAAACTTCAGCGCGCTAGCTCACCTTAACTACGTTGAGCCCGCCAGACCCCCAAAGCCATGGCCAGAGCTGCAGCCGCGTTTAAAGATTCCACCCCCGTTCTCATAGGAATGCCTAAAAGCCGCTCTTCAGGCCAACTAGGCGGAATCCCCGGGCCTTCCAGGCCAAAGACGAATCCGGCCCGGTCGGGCCATACAACGTTCGTAAGGTCACGCCCCCGAGGGGAAAAAGCTAGCAAATCTAGCAAGTTAAAATTTTGGAGTTCAGCTAGAGCGGGGCCGAGTTTCAGATCGGCCGCCAAAACCGAGGGGCCGGAAGCCCGCAGACTTTTGGGATGCCAAGGGCTAGCTGCTTCGCGCAGCAAAACTACCCGTACGCCTAAAGCAGCAGCCGTACGAATAGCCGCACCTAAATTAGCCGGGTTCTGAAATGGTAAAAAGACAGTCAGTTCTTCTTCCAATTTGCCGTTCCAAGCCGGCAGTTCCGGCGGATTTAAAATTAGAAGGGGCGGGCCAGCGGCAAAGAGGTCGAGCACGGAAAAAAGTTCGGGACGAATGATGTAAACGATAGTCCGGGCAGGGATAACGAAATCTTCCACTTCCGACAACCGCCGGGCGATGAGACCAACTGCACGCTCCGGATGATCCGCCAGAATTTCCCTAATAAACCGGGCTCCGGAAACCAGAACCTGATTGTTCTTCCGGAGACCTCGGCCATTTAGAGATTGGAGCCAACTTTTGTAACGAAGATTTTCTCGGCTAGCTATTTCTATTAGAAGGTAGGACGGGAGCGGAGCAACCGGCCGGAGGTGACCAGTTTTTTTACGAAAAACAATGAGGCGCCGAGCCAACCCGCTGGAACCGAGATGGTAGGCCCGATCGCTTTCCAAATCGAAATTTGCCCACTCGGCCAACCCGGCCGCAATTTTAAGTTCCGCCTCAACCCCCGGCCCCTTCATTAGAAAAACCCGACCTCCTGGCGGAAGAAATTGAGCGGCTCGGGCCAGGGTAGCCGCTGTAGGCTCAAAGTCTCGGGTGATCAAATTATCGATAGTCAATTCAAAGCGCGGTCCGACTTTGTGGGGATATATTTTTACCTTAGCTAGACCCAGAATCTCCACCGCTTCCTCCAGAAAAGCTAAGCGCCGCCCTCGAGGTTCGGCCAGAAGCAGCGGCCAAAGCGGCCGGCGGATAGCCAAGACCAGACCCGGAAACCCCGCCCCCGTTCCCAGATCCAGAGTTAGGCCCTGAGGTTCAATAAATTCGGCAACCTGGGCACTGTCAATGTAATGTTTGTACAAAAGATTATAAAACCCACGTATTCGAGTCAGGTCTCCGGCAGGATTGCGAGCTTTCAATAGCTTATGAAGCCGCCAAAACTTATCAATCTCGACGACCGACAGTTCTAAACCCGCGGCCGCAAATTCGGTCTTGAGGCTTTCTCTAGTTTCATCTAAATTCCGGCGGGAGGACATATTTTTATTTTAACCTTTTTTTGTCCAACTTTAAAAGCTATAATATGGAAATGAGCGATCCAATTATTATATACGAAGATAACCATCTATTGATAATTCAAAAGCCGCCGGGTTTTCTAGCTCAACCTGATGGCGGTAGCTTAAGGCCGGACATCTTAACCTGGGCTGGACACTATCTAGCCCGCTACAAGCCGGGACGAGCTTTCGTAGGTCTGGTCCACCGACTGGATCTATCCGTGGGCGGAGTACTAGCCCTGGCTAAAACTTCCAAGGCAGCTGCTCGACTCAGTCGCCAGTTCCGCGAACGCCAAGTCAAAAAAACTTACCTGGCTCTGGTCGATGGCCCACCCCCAGTTCCCAGCGGTCGGCTTGAACAGGAACTGGTGCGCGACGGGGTAATCACCCGTCGGGCCCGAACCGAAGAAAAGGGCGTTCGAGCTGTTTTAAATTGGCGGTTAGACCGTAAAGCCGGACCGGGAGCCGTTCTGAAAATAGATTTGGAAACTGGGGTAAAACATCAAATTCGAGCTCAACTAGCCTCTCTAGGGCTACCGATAGTAGGTGATGCTAAATACGGCAGCCCTGCTACTGGGCCCGGGCCAGCTATCGGCCTATGGGCCTGGTCTCTAGCCCTTAGCCACCCCACCCGCCAAGAACCTTTAGTTTTTACCGCCGAACCAATTTCCCTCTGGCCCTGGAGTCTGATTAAATGAGCACCAGAATTAAAATAAGCCAAATCTCTTTTATTATACGTAGGTGCCTTTACCCCACGGGCAAAAGCCGTAACAAACGACTCATACAATATCTAGCCACCTGGAATCTAGAACTGAAATCCCCGGACTGTATCACCGAGGCTCTAAAACTAACAGAGAAGGATCTAGCTCTGCTGAATGACCTAGGATATCTACCCGACGGCTGGCACCCGTTTGAATTTACCCCGGAAGATATCTGCCAAACCAAACTTCTGGTCACTCTGGGACTAATCCGCCTGACCTGGCGAGGCCATAAAATAAGTCTCACCGATGCCGGCCGCTTCCTTTTGGCCCTGACCTCCATCGATCCTCGAACTAAAAAAAGGCAACTATGCGCGTCTTCTTCCCTACCTGGCTCATCAGCCTTATCGTTCTAATCGCTCTAGGCCCCTATCTCCACCCCGGGCTGACTTGGCTAGGGTTGATACTACTAGCCCTAACCATCTTTCTAACCGGCCTGCCCTTTTTTTTATCGGAAATAAATCTTAAAAGACTGACGACCCTAATTCTAAAGATCATCTGGCGTCCTGAAGTGGTCGGACTCACCCACTTTGAATCTTTAGCCGACGGGCCGGCTCTGATCGTAGCCAACCACACCTCTTTTATAGATGTACCCCTACTTGTAGCCTTCCTACCCCGCCGTCTAACTTTTGCTATCGACGTCCAGTGGTCTCGGATTTGGTGGCTTCAACCTTTTCTACGTATTATCAAGACTTTACCATTAAATCCTAATCAACCCCTGGCTATCCGAGGTTTAATCGACTGCCTAGCCCAGGGGGAGACCGTCGTTATCTTTCCCGAAGGCCGCATCACTGACACCGGCTGCCTAATGAAAATTTATGAGGGACCGGGACTTATCGCCGCTAAAAGCCAGTCTCCCATAGTACCAGTTATATTGGAAGGCTCGCAGTACAGCCGTTTTAGCCGGCTAAAATCAATTTTGAAATATCCGCCTCGCTGCCAAATTAAAATGACCGTCCATGCGCCCCGCCAGCTGGAAAATAAGGCCAAACCCGGTGAAACTCAGCGTGATCACCGCCGCCGTACCTGTGATACTCTTTTCGATCTCATAGCCGAATGCCGCTTTCAAAGCGCTGACTGGGACTGTAATTTGTGGACAGCCTTCATCCGGGCCGCCGACCGTTTTGGGCCCAACCGCCCCATCATGGAAGATATTGAACGCGAGCCTTTAACATACCGTCAGAGCCTAACTAAAGCACGGCTTTTAGGCCAGCGTCTGACAGCTCTAAGCCAACCCGGCGAAAACATAGGTCTCCTACTTCCCAATTCTAATAATCTTATCCTGACCCTTTTAGGACTGTGGTCTACCGGTCGGGTGGGGGTACTACTCAACTACAGCCAAAGCGTAACCTCTTTGATCTCGGCCATAGCCACCGCCCAGGTTAAAACAGTGCTAAGTTCCCGACTCTTTTTGAAAAACGATAATATGGCGGCCCTAGTGAATAAGCTACCCGTCAATTTTGTATATACCGAGGATTTAGCTTCCAGCTGGAAAGATAAAGCCACTACTTTTTTTTGGTCACCGCATCCGACTGAGCCCAATAGTCCCGCCGCCATCATCTTTACTTCTGGTTCTGAAGGTCGACCCAAAGGGGTGGTTTTAAGCCACCGAAATATTCTAGCTAACACTTGGCAGATTAAGTGCCATATTGAAAACAACGAAAACGACATTTTTTTCAATACCATGCCCATGTTCCATTCCATGGGCCTGACTCTGTGCGTTATGTTTCCCCTTTTGCACGGTATACGACTATTTAATTATTTTACGCCTCTTTCCACCTACCTTGTTACCGAACTTATTTACGACACCCGAGCTACCATGACCGCGACCAGCGATACCTTTGCCGCCGCCTGGGGCCGTAACGCCAACCCCTATGATCTTGTTCGACTACATTTTTTCTTGTCAGGCTCCGAAAAAGTTAAACCTGCTACCCGAGCCCTCTACACCGAAAAGTTCGGAATTCGGCTTTTTGAATGCTACGGCGTCACTGAAGCCACCCCGATGCTAGCTGTAAACACTCGCCACCACTATCGTTCCGGATCGGCGGGACGACTCATGCCAGGCTTATCCGCCCGTCTTGAACCGATTGAAAATATTGACCGCGGGGGCCGGTTGTTGGTTAAAGGCCCCAATATCATGCTAGGTTACCTCGATTCTAGTCAGCCCGGGATTATTCAACCCCCGGCGAATGGTTGGCATGATACCGGCGACATTGTAGAAATAGACACCGAAGGGTTTCTCTGGATCAGAGGCCGCTTCCGACGTTTCGCCAAGATCGGTGGCGAAATAATTTCTCTGTCCGCTATTGAAAAAGTCTCCGCCATCCTGTGGCCCGACCTACCCCACGCTATCATTGCACTGGAAGACAATAGTAAAGGTGCAAAGCTAGCACTGGTCACCCAGGATCCCGAACCCTCCCTGCCAGATTTATGGTGGGCTTTAAAGGCGGCCGGCCTCCCCCCTCTGACCTATCCACACCAATTCATCCACCTACCTGAAATACCCCACACACCGCTAGGCAAAATAAACATGCCTAAACTGATTGAGTTAGCTAACCAAGCTTATTCAGAATAGATAAAGCGTATTTCTAATAGAATCACATAAATCAGGACACCACCGAAAATAGTCCCGGTGTCGAAACTTAGACGCCCTAGGGCAATAAAAGGCTAACGGGGATATAACTAAAAACCACTATTTTACCGAAGACACAGTTACTTTACAGAGATTCATCGCAGATCCACAAGATATCCTGAGAATTATGTCCAGCTAGAGCGCGGCCAAGGCCAAGCTAGCAGGAACTAATATGTATTCGCTGGTATCGTAATAGAGAATAAAGTTACAGTACATATCAGGTGAGCGACGGAAATTTAGTTAGGTGATCGGGGATAATCACATATTATAGCAGCCAGATTATTAGCAAAAAAAATAGAGCATTGTTAGACCATCGGTGAAGATTAAGAACATTCTCCATGGTCACCCAGAAGGGGATACCGTTTAAGGACCTTCCGAGTAGTTTCACTACGGTCTCCACCACTTCGTAGCCCTACTCCCCCCAGTCAATATAGTCACCTAGAAAAATTAAAAATTGCCCCGCCGGAGGTCCAGTCTAAACAAACTAACATTTTTTAGTTTTTCGGAAGAGCCGTGAATATTTCCGATAATAAAACAACGCTACTCACCTATGTCCTGGCGCCTTTCCTTCAAGACAATTCGATTCCCACCCGCCTCCTCTAGTTTTATTTCACGGGCGGCAGCCTGGGTGTAGAGGCGGTTGACAGCGTTCAGATAGGCCTGGATGCTAGCTTTGACTATATCAGTGGCCGCACCCCGCCCTTGGGCGGTAATTTCGCCGTATTTAAGTTCCACTACCGTTTCACCCAACGCATCAGAACGAGAGCTAGTAGCCCGGATGCTGAAATTATGCAGCTCCGGATGGAAATCAATAGCCCTTTTAATAGCGTTATAAGCAGAATCTATAGGACCATTGCCGGTAGCAGCGTCACGGAGTTCAATCGCATCGCGGCGAACAACTACCGTAGCCGTGGCCAGACCCGTGCCCACACTCACGGCATAATCCACAAGTTCAAAGCGGTGTTCCGGATTCACAGTCAACACCTGGTCAGAAATTATGGCTTCGATGTCACCGTCAGTGACGTCTTTCTTTTCATCACATAGGCATTTAAAAATATTAAAAGACCGGCTAATCTGCTCATCATCTAATTGGTAGCCCAGAGATTCCAGTCGGTCACGAAAAGCGTGGCGTCCGGAATGCTTACCCAGAACCATCACCGCCGGCACACTTCCTACATCTTCAGCTTTCATTATTTCATAAGTCTCACGGTGAACTAAAACCCCGTGCTGATGTATACCGGACTCGTGAGCGAAAGCATTAGCCCCGACGATAGCCTTATTAGGCGGCACCATCACCCCCGATAGTTTTGAGACTAAACGACTCACAGGATACAGGCGAGTGGTATCTAGCCCGATAGTTAGGTTATAAATATCAGCCCGAGTGGCTAGGGCCATAGCCACTTCTTCCAATGCGGCGTTACCCCCGCGTTCACCCATACCATTAACGGTACCCTCAACCTGGCGAACTCCGGCTCGCACTGCAGCCAAAGAATTGGCCACGGCCAGACCCAAATCGTCATGAGTATGAACGGAAAAAATCACTCCTTCTGACGCAGCCACACCATCAATAATAGTTCGGCAAAACTGCCTAAACTCATCGGGTATAGCATAACCTACCGTATCAGGAATATTCAAAATAGTAGCCCCACAATCAACGGCTAGCTTAAAAAGACTAATAAGGAAATCCGGGTCCGACCGACTAGCATCTTCGGCCGAAAATTCTACCTCATCGGCTAGCGAACTAGCTAAGGAGACGCTAGCCCGGGTTTCCGATAACACTTGTTCCGGAGTCATGCGGAGTTTATGAACCATATGAATAGGGCTAGTAGCAATGAAAATGTGGATACGAGATCGTTCCGCATTAGCCAGAGCCTGAGCAGCGGCTCTGATATCGCCCTCTTTGGTGCGGGCCAGCGCCGCTACAGTTACGCCTTTAACCTCCCAAGCAATAGCTTTGACACAATTAAAATCTCCGGGTGAAGTAGCGGGAAAACCGGCTTCTATAACATCAATTCTCATTCTAGCCAGCTGCCGGGCAATTTGCAGTTTTTCCAGAGTGTTAAGATTAACACCGGCGGCCTGCTCACCGTCGCGCAAGGTGGTGTCAAAAAAAGTGACACGTCTAGAGTCGAACATGAGGTAATCCCCCGAATTTTTAACAAAATGATAAAAAAGAAAAGCCAGGCTCCCCGCCTGGCCGCTTTTTAATATGGGTTTCTAATTAACCGACCTACCGTGAACTAGGTACCCAGCCGAAATGGCTAAACAAAAGCTACAATCAACAACCGAAAACGACGGTTAGTTTAAAAATCTGGCTGGCAACGACGGCCTTCATAAAAAATTAATCCTTAAAGAAAATATTTTGATAAAAACTTACGAGCTTTAGTAAAGCTTTAAATATAATATATAACATTTTCTCCCAACCCCGTCAAGAGGCAGATCGGAAGGCACGAAAAATGAGCCCTCTTTATTATTGAACCCATACGCTATTTTCAAGCTAGCCACGCTTATACTTCCGCAATTTTATTCCCTTACGCCTGACACAGAGCTTAAGTTAAAGTTAAACCGCTTCAAACAAGCCTTTAGATAGAATTACCCTGGGAATAGTAGAAACGATGCCACCAAGACTGTTTAAAAATTAAGACTTATCTTGACCACAACGGATAGTAGTTTAAAGAGGAAAGAAAATTTTGTTAAAAAATATCTTGTAATTTAATCTATTTTTACTGCGAGCTTAAGCCTAAAAAACCACTAGCTATGCTAGCAACAGATATTTTTTAGCTCTAGCTCTAAGTTGAAGAAGCCTTAGAATATTAAAATAATAAAGATTTACCAATTGCATCAAGAGGATATGAGGAAACTGCCTGAATGGATAAGAATAGTTTAGTATATACAAGGTGGGGATAATAGTATTTGCAACGATTCTTATTTTGGCATACTTTATATTTAGTTTATCGAAACATACTTAATTTTAAGTTAAACTATATTCACGAGGTATTTAGAGAAATATATATTCTTACTTCGGGAGCAAGCTGAAGAGACGCTAGATAAGCGTTTCGATCAGAATTCTTATTACTCCATGCCTAACACATGCTTGACGACATTTTTTATTTTTTTCATACAGAGTCCTTTCTTTCTGACTCATCGATGCACTCTTTAAGGATTGCATGATCGTTCTAATTTGCAACCTCTTTTTAAAAACGTATAAATTCCTTTGGATAACCATATTCGTCAGATGCTAGATTAAATTATAAATTACCGTTTTAACTCGATATTTTTTAATTTTATTTTTGAGTTATATCCAATAGACATCCTGAAGCGTCTTAATTTATTCAGCGACAGATTTTTAACTGCTCTAGATAGGTCTTAGTATTTCAATTCCTATAAAATACATCACCAAAAATACTCTACCAAAAAGTATTTCGATGGAAACATAGAATGTTTTAACAGATTTTTAGGAGCCACTATTATCACACCGGACCAAAACATAGCTCTACCCCTAGCTCCAGAATTTATAACTCCACAAGACAAGGATAAAAAATAAGACTGCAAATAAAAAGTCGCTTCACACTAAACTGAATAAGCAGACTTTAAAGATCAACAAACTACGTCCCATCTTTTTGGGTAACAACCTTTATACCCACCAGCCATTCTACGAAAAAATTTTATAGCCTGAGCTTATCTACATCTTTACCTATAAACCTTCCAACCATAAAGTTTTAAAAGAATATTTTCTAGGAATTAAACTAAGTGGCTTATCTTTATGCAAGTTTATTCCAGACAAAGGCTAAAAAGAATATCAATATAAATAGCTAAAGGGAGTTTCAATTCGTGCTGGGGGAAATTATTTGAAAATCAACTGAATCAGTCTTCGAATAACAGACCACACTAGTAAAATAAAGCCTTCAACCCATAACCTCATTACCATCCTTAACCCTTCCAAAAATAATACTAATAACTTGCTCAGACATGATAGGAATTAATTAAAAATAGGAAATGAGACCTTCAATCTTCTAAAAAATAGCGGCTATAATCTGGAACACAATTTCGAACACAAAGAAAAACTTTCACCGTGTTCCTGGTAATATTTAATTTGCTGGCATTCACAATGAATAGAGTTTACTAATTAATCAAAACACTATAATAGAAAGCGTAAAAATAACTTCAGTACTAAAAATTATTTCTTAATTTATCTCTGGACCAACAGCATAAATCGCGTTTTCACCTCCTAGGATGCGCTCCTCAAGACTATCATACCAAACGTTTCACCACCACAAATATACTAATCCGGCCTTCATTCTTATCATGTAACTCTAAAATAAGAATTACTGTAGTACTTGCGCTAAAGTACCGTAGACAAATAATCTACGGGAAACTCAAGACTAATATGGGCAAAATATTACATAAATTATATGAGTAGCTAGCCAACTAACGTTAGAGGAATACATTAATCTATTTACCAAATGAGTCGATAAATAAAGGCAACCAGGAATAGCCCCTTTAAAGACAAGTTTGTGGATATAATATATTTGATAAACTATTTAGAACTCCCTCAGGCGTTACCGTACTGATTTCTTTACGGGAGTAACCAATCCACCCACTAAGTAGGTGATCTTGATTTATATTTAAGGATTGGTCAAACAACGGTTTATTCATCTAGCTCGCCAGAAAAGGATAATGATGATAGTTTAGTTGAAGTTTAAACTCCGATTACAACCATTTTCATGTCTCATCTAATGCCGGTTAACTTATTCCAACCGCCTCGTAATTTAGCACAGTCCTTACTTACTCTCCTTCTTTTTTACAATAACCGTGCCTTTAGTCCCCCTCACCCACGCGTAAAGTTGGTTAACTTTTCCGTCGCCCAACTAACTATTTATATTTTTGACTTACCCCTTTCCAATAAAAAATAAAAAGGATTAATTATGGAAGTCTTTTAATTAAACGTTTACCTAAATCTAATTCAGGTAAACTTACTCACCAAAAATTGAGACCCTGATTTTACAAAAACAACGACTTGACGCTATATCAGTCATCTTTATAGATAGCGTCGTTACAATATAATAAACCATTTATCTAGACCCTATTTGTTTATTAGTTACTTACAATTTAAGATATTTTCATCTCGTAATGACACCATCTAATAATTCGGATAATTCATTTGGCTTACACTAAGGAATAAAACAAGTCATAAAAATCAAAAATATGGGCTTATCTGCTTTTAGGCGGATTAAGACTTCTAGTCGCTTTCTATGTGAACCTCGGCCTGTACGTATAACATTAAGAGTACATCCAAAAATCATGTACTGATACTCTTATAAGTGTAGCCAGACTGATTAAAAAACTATACCCTAAAATGCACGACCCAAAGTTTCTCGAGCAGCAGATCGGGACGGATTAATTCTGGAAAAGATACAGAAGCTAACCAGTATCAAAAACTCTTTTAACCCAATTTACATTATATTATATAAACTTGGTCAAATTAAGCTATATTTTTCTCATGTCGGCGAGTACACAGATGGATAACTATACCGAGTAGTTGAGCGGGCCAGTCTGAAATAAGAATACCACGCTCCTTAAATTTATCACCGAAACTATCAAAATAAAAACTCTAACCTATTCTACAAAGCCCACAATTAATAAATGGAGCGCCTTAGTGTAAGTGAAGCTACCCATCATTGCTAATGATAAAGTAGTCAGCATTCCAGGCATAAACTATAACATGTCTTATATAAATTCTTTACAGCACAACATGTAAATCGCGTTTAGCCTAGCCTTTATTTTAATTATAGCCGCAGTAACGATACAGCCGTTAAGCAACTTTAAACTAATCTTTACTTCCTTACGGAAATAAGCGACCAGAGAAAATCTGTGTAACATGCCAAACCTCACGCTACCATCTTATATTTTTTTGATAATACGACCAGGGCGGTTAATTACAACCCAGCGGCGCTTAAATTATTAAAAATAGTCGATAAAAAATCTTACTGAAACATTATTATTATGACTAGATGCCGGAATTTAAACCGAATGTGGGGGGGACCTAAATTGAAAATTACAATTCCATCGCAAAAAAATACTTAGGATAGAAGAAGAGCGAGCCCACATAATATTTAACACCATCCCCCTGGCTTATTCTCCGTGGAATTAGGACTGCGCCATGCTAGATTGTGACTAAAGAACTCTAGAACCCTGTATCCGTTCACGGGACGTATTTTTTTTACAGGTTAAGGTCTATAAATTGAGTAGTAAAGGATATACCTACTTTATATAAAAAGAATCAATAGTCTAGTGCAGAAATTGAAGAAGAGAGTACTTCTTCATGGTGCAAAGTGGCATTAGCCGTCTAAATACGCTCTAATCAGTTACGCCCAGTTTCAGAATGGATTCCCTGAGTTATAGTTCTGTCCAAAACCACAAAACGGATAGTTTACTCAACTAAGTTATTAGTAAGCTTGTTTTTCGGGTTGGCGATAAAACACGGATATAAACCACCATTTCGCTTCTAAATCGATAATGAAGCATAAACAGACGTCGCAATCATTCTAAAAGCTTTAATCTATAACTTCGAACTTCCGAATTCCAGTTTCCTGATAAAAATCGTGCGCCTCTAATAAAATGAGCCTGGTAAAATTAAACCTGGGCCGGGTAGCTTTCCAGATACTTGTAATAGACTTAATAGTAATCACAACCGAGCAACCCAACGAAATATTTCCTAAAAACTAATTGGAAAACCTCTACCGATCGATAGGCCAATATTCTTAACACCACAAAGAAAACAGCCCGAAAAATCTAGGCCCAAAAATGATAACTTTCTCCTTATATGTCTAGTCTCGTCTATATTTAACAACGGCTATTCAGAGAGAGCATTCAGAGTCTCTTCATAAGGAACCTTCAAGCAACGAAAACTTTTTAAGGTATTAGCTATTTCTCTATAGCTGACAAAGTATCCCACACCTCAGCCACAAAAAATAACAAAGATAAGTACCTAGGTATTGGCCTAGCCTTTTAAAAAAACTAGACAGTCGATCAAATTTAGACTAATAAATCTAGTGTTAATAACTTCAGACAATATCTAGCCACGATAAATCTATCTACAACCTTCGCAGCGATAGGTAGCTCCACGATATTCGTTAAGCCACCGGGAATTAATAATCAATCCAATTTGTTGCTGCATAATACCTTTAGCTAATTCAACAGTCAACTTTTTAACTCATCGGGAACTTTGATAAATTACTTAAATTCTTTTCGTACTCCAACTAATTTAGTTTCTAATTTAGTAGCTTTATCCCGCAAAGTAATATTATCTACTCATGAAAAATCATTCTACTCGCGTAAAACTTCAAGCGTATATTCAAGTTCATCCATGTACTGGAACGCTTAAATTACTTTATCTTACGGATTGCTTGATTCCATAATCAAAATATAGCATACTTTTATGTTAATATATAATTATACCTCACTTAATAATCACCATGAATAACCACCTTAATTTTATGACTAAAACTAACCCGGCGGATATTCTAGCCCTGAATCACAGCGACCCCCTGACCATCGTTATTCAGAAAAAATGAACTCCCCAAACCGAACTAACCCCTCCCCAAGTGTAGCTGATTGACTACATCTAAAGTGTAGTTTTTTTGCCACAGCAGCGGCCCCATTAACCCAAAATTTTTTAAGTTGCCATCAACCATTTAATATAGCGATCCTTATTTAGAGCTCGCTTCGCTCTATGGCTGGCTTAAAAATTGCTATAACATAGATTTATAGTCTAAAGAACAGACCAAATCTGCACCCTTTTAAAAAACAGGGTAGCTCCAGGAGTTAAAAATATGCGACCCAAAACCATTCATAATGAAATAACTGCCCAAGGTCTCGGTCTTCATACCGGGCAAAATATTACCGTCCGTCTTAAACCAGCCCCAGTGAACAGCGGCGTTATTTTTCAACGTACCGACCTGTTCAACGCCCCACCCCTTGCCGCCAACCCGACTAATGTCACTAATACAGTCCTAGCCACTACTCTGGGCCGAGGTGAAAATCACCTCAGCACTATTGAGCATCTCATGGCCGCTCTAGCGGGTTTGGGAGTAGATAATCTACTGATAGAAGTGGATGGTCCGGAACTACCTATTTTCGATGGTTCTGCTGCAGAATGGGTGCATCTCTTAAACCTGGCCGGTCTGACCAAGCAGGATGCCGTCCGCCCCATTTACCTGGTCGACCGCCCGCACCGTTTTTCTCTGGGCGACAAGTCCATTGAAGTGCGACCGGCTGCTCGTTTTGCCGTGGAAGCCCACATTAATTTTGACGGACTTATTGGCCGGCAGTGTTTTTATTATCTAGCTTCCGAAGAAACTTTTACTACCGAAATCAGCCGAACTCGCACTTTTTGCCTGGCTCAGGATGTGGAGAAAATGCGTAACCAAGGTCTGGCTCTTGGCGGTTCATTAGATAACGCCGTGGTCGTCGGCGACGATGGCATTCTCAATCCTGAAGGTCTACGTTTCCCCGATGAATTCGTCCGTCATAAAATTCTAGATTTTATTGGTGATTTGGCTCTAGCCGGCGCCCCAATTATCGGCCAATTTATTTTGCACAAACCCGGGCACGAGCTTAACCGTTGCTTCCTTCTAGAAGCCCTGACTAAAAAAATATTCAAACCCATCCTGGCTGCTAAAAGTAATCCGGCCGTGAAAGCTAAAAACCACTTCACCCCACCGGCCCGTCTCATGCTTCTAGATGAAACATGGACAGCCATCTGAACCGCCTCGTCCATTTACTGAACCCGCTCTTTTCCCGGCGGGTTTTATTTTTTCGGCGATTTATGGTAAATATTAATAGTGAAACTTAAAACTTCAGACAAACATCTAATTCATTATCTAAGTGGTAACCTTTCTTTTTCGGCCACCCCCTACAACGACTTGGCCCTAGCCCTAGGTCGGAAGGAAAATGAGATTCTGGCGGAAGTATGGCGTTTCGCGGTCGACGGGCTTATTCGTCGTCTTGGAGCCACCCTATGGCATCAACGTTCTGGTTTTTCGGCTAATGCCATGGTGGTTTTTCAAATTTTACCCGAACTAGCCACGGCCACCGGAGAAAAATTAGCCCGTCTAGCCTATATTTCCCACTGTTATCTGCGCCGCCCGACCCAGACCTGGCCTTTCAATCTCTATGTCATGATTCATGCGGAAGACCGGACTGCTCTTTTAAGCCGAATTGCAGAAATAAGGGAGTTGGTACCGGCCGATCAGTGGCGAGTGCTGGAGAGTCTACGCGAATTAAAAAAAACCTCACTAACCTATTTTTCAGAAGATTTATATCAAGACGGAGGCCCCGAGGTGAAAAAATCAAAAAACCTCTTTACCGAAGCGCTTCAGCTCATTCCTGGCGGGGTTAACAGCCCGGTTCGGGCCTGCCGAGCAGTGGGCGATGACCCAGTTTTTATAGCCCGGGGACGGGGAGCCAGAATTTATGACGTTGACGGCAACTCTTATTTAGACTTCGTCAACTCCTGGGGCCCGTTAATTTGCGGCCACGCCGCCCCCTGGATGCTGAACGCATTAACCGAAACCGCTAAAAAGGGAACTAGCTTCGGCGCTCCAACTGAAAACGAGACCCGCCTAGCTGCACTTATTAACCGACACTACCCTTCTATGGACATGATCCGCCTGGTTAATTCCGGCACTGAAGCGGCTATGAGCGCCATCCGTCTAGCCCGGGGGTTTACCGGCCGCGACAAGATCATCAAATTCCAAGGCTGTTATCACGGTCACGTTGATAGCCTCTTAGTCATTGCCGGCAGTGGCGTGACCACCTTTGGCCTTCCCGGCTGCCCCGGCATTCCAGCTGCTCTAGCCGAATTGACTCTCACCGTGCCTTACAACGATGTGGAGGCCCTAACCGCAATTTTCGCCCGCCACGGCCATGAAGTAGCTGCGGTCATAATCGAACCGGTGGCTGGAAACATGGGAGTGGTGCTACCAGAGCCAGGGTTTCTACCGACCCTAACCGCTCTAACTAAACAATACGGTGCTCTTTTCATCTGCGACGAAGTTATCACCGGCTTCCGGCTACACCTGGGCGGAGCCCAGGAACAATTCGGCCTGAAACCGGATCTAACCATTTTAGGTAAAATTATCGGGGGCGGATTACCTCTAGCCGCCTTCGGCGGCCGCCGGGAAATCATGGAACGGTTGTCCCCAACCGGTGACGTTTATCAGGCCGGAACTCTTTCCGGCAACCCCCTGGCCGTAGCCGCCGGCCTAGCTACCCTAGACTATCTAATTACTCAATCTTCAATTTACGGCCGAATCCGTGCGGCTAGCCAAAGATTTACGACTGGCCTCACGGATTTAGCCCGGGAAAACGGGCTGCTAGTCTGGAGCAACCAGATCGGCTCCATGTCCACCCTCTTTTTCACCGGAGAGCCAGTTCGAGACTACGCCTCAGCCCTAAAAAGTGACACCATCCTTTATGGGGCTTTCTGGCGAGGTATGCTAGCCCGTGGCGTCTGGCTACCCCCCAGCCAATTTGAAACCTGCTTCACCTCCGCCGGCTTTATCCCCGACGATATTGAAACCGCGCTAGACGCCGCGGCTGAAACATTTAAAGAGATGAAACAATGACTACCGCCCCCTTCCGCCCCCCCCCGGCCGCCCCTAAACCCTTTCACCCATCACCCGGAGTAGCCCTACTCCTATCGGCTCTGGTTCTACCGGGTCTGGGTCAAATACTGACCGGGCGCCTGGCCCGGGGCGCAGTTATGAGTGGACTCACGACTCTGGGAGTCTCGACCGTGATAATAAAACTAAGTCTAGATCTGGCGCTGATCTGGCCCTCTTTAAAAGCTAAAATTTTGGCTGGCCCCGCTTTAAATTTAGGCGACCTCCAGACCGCTTTGGCCCCGAAAGCTAGCAGTCTAGGCTGGATTTTATTACCCATCGCGCTTGTCTGGTTCTGGAGCCTAACCGACGCCATCATTTATATTCTCCTCCGCCGCCGGTCCCCCCATGCGCTCAATTCTTTTTGACGAACTTCAGCCTCAGGAAGTGGCGGCAGTACGAGTATATCTCAACCAGCAGGCCCGTCGTTCCGGCTTAGAAGATCTCTACTGGATAGCTTTACCCCGGGTACTATGGAATGAAAACCAAATCCAAACCTCAAGTGAGGGTAGGAAACCCGATTTTCATTTCGCTGTGGAATTAGGATCAGAATGGGTACGTTTCGAACTTTTGATCCGTTCTGAAGGACTTTTAAACTTAGGTGGTGGTCAGGCCACCGCCGAACAGGCTCTATTCCTTTTAAATTGGGCTAATGATATGGCAAGAAAATTAGACCTTTTGACCTGTACCCCGACCTCTCCACCGCCGCAAGGAAAAAGTTAACCCACATAACTACCCTCCGTCCTAAGGTAACTGGACCTTATCTAGACCGTTATCTAAAATATGGGACCCGTTATAAACTTTCCTAGACCACCTCGAAAAACTAGCCCTGTGAACACACCGTCCGCAACATTCTAGACGTGAAGGCTCAGAGCGATTCTCTGATGGTCCTACGCGCCCAATGGACATCTATCCCACCTTCTGCGAATAAACTAAGCCAACTCAAACATTACCTAAATGTACTCACCGCAGCTAGGCTAAAACAATATTCTGGAAGTACCGCAGTAGATCCAGATCTGTAGCAAAGACAAAATAAACATAAACCAAAAAATAGCAGGAAATATGCAAGATTTAATCGACGGATAAACCGGCAACCTAATCAACCAAGACAGTAAATCCCCCAGAGTCGTCGTTCAGACCTGCTGCTACCAAAATAGTTAGTTTCACACAAACTAAAACTTCAAGCCAATGAGTCACCGTGTTCCGAACTGGCGCTAGTGAACCATCCATCCACCTATAAGTTTTGAAGTTAAATTTTTTACGTCTACATTAGCCGCTTCGATTTAGTGGGTCAGCGATTCCAGAGCGGCCGGGACCAACAAGCCATTAATCCCCCAGCGTCGTAACCACCCTGCCACTTTCAAAAAATAACGCCGCTTCCAAAATACATTCTGCCTGCAGGATTAACTAATTATAAGTATAACCCACGGCCCCCAATTCCAGTTTCCTAACCCGACTCAGCAAGACCAGCAGTGAAAGAGTGATCAGAAGCGCTAACGCCTTAGGCTGGACAATGAGGTGAAAACACAAACTGCAATACTGTGCCCCTTCGCCATCCAGCCGCTACTATTCAAGAAACATCCCTCATCTACTTCCAAATAGCACTAAACATTGAAACGTCAGAGTTTATAAGCTCTTCTAAGCAGCTAAGACCGGCGGCCTCCTAGGCGGTGATAACCACTTAGCACTCCACTGTATATACACCGGGTAAATCGGATAAAAGAACGCCCCAGCAATCACCCCGTTAAACTATGCCCCTCCACCCCACGGGCTAAATCCAACTCATTTAGGCTGATAATAAGTTCGAATTCACTTAAAATATCCACTAATAAGATGAGCCGGGCAGTTCACCAGGGGCCAGCGAAGCAAAGCAGGAGTCCCCAGGTGGTGGTGAAAACGGCATCGATCATATTCTCCAGCCTCACATTAATCTAAACCGAGGCGAAAGTACCGATACAGTCCCATAAATCGCAGGCCCAAGTTTTCAGGAAGACAAAACTGACTTAGAGCAGCCATTATAATTCTTCTCCAGGTAAAAATTTAGCGGACTAGACTAAAATAAGATTCAAATTAGCAAGATAATTCACTATAACGAGCCAAGCCAGGCGGAGATAAAGATACAAACTTATTTATACTTCTGGATAATAATTTAAACATTATAAGACCGGCAAGTAAACTAGTTAATTTTGGACGGCTTGACATTTTCAGAAGATTAAAGTATAATTCTAAAAATATTGCGGGGTGGAGCAGCCAGGTAGCTCGTCGGGCTCATAACCCGAAGGTCCTCAGTTCGAATCTGAGCCCCGCTACCAATTGAATTAAGAGTTTATCGGAGATATCCGATAGACCTTTAACTCTTTTCCAATTGAATTAAGAGTTTATCGGAGATATCCGATAGACCTTTAACTCTTTTCCAACCGAATTCCCAATTTTTGACATATAAATCGCAAATTCGTCAAAAGACCCCATTAACGGAAAAAACCACATTAGTAATAAAATACACAACTCAACCCTAATATCCTCAAACTGCATATTAGTCTTCTGCATCAAAAATGCTTCTATCAGCTTATATTTTAATGGTTTCATTGTATTTATAATATATAAGGTAATTTTATAGAAGAGTTTTCGTAGCTCTGAAAATTAAATCAACCAACAACAATTGCTTATATCTCAAGGCTACTTTCGAAACTAGTAGCTACACATTCAACATCTTTATTTAGACCTAAGCCCATCAACAAAAAGTTACTAAAATATGACTAGCGAGCCACAATAATAGACTTAAGTCAAGCATGTGGCCAGGCTGAAGGAGAGATTGGCTAAGACGACGCTACCGACATTTCAATTTCCTATGTTAAAAGAGGCTATAAATTATCGGAAATAGTAGCGAATAAAATGATAAATTTCTTTAATTCAAATTATACCGACTACTTAAACTACGAAAGAGCTAAACTAAATGGTCTCAAGGTGGCCCGCATAAAAAGAATGTAAATAAAGCTCCTTAAGCGTAATAAAAAAATATAAACAGCACAGCCCCAACTTTTTAACCAAGAGACTACCTTAAAGGGTACTTAATTTTATAGACTTAACTGATGGTGAAGCCACTTTCAAACTAGAAAAAATTAACCCTAACCAAGATCATGCCCTCTTTATCCCTGGATAATAAATTTATAATCATTCACGAAACGTGTTTTTTTTGCGAGCGAAAATTTACAAATTAAATAGCTAAATATGTGCTTACTTTTTATATAAAAAGAGTTGATAGCCTGGCGCAAAGGTTGAAGGAAAGACTACTTCCTCATAGTATTAGGTAGCATTAGCTGTCCGGATACGCTCTGATCAGTTACGCCTATTTCCGGAACTAATTCCCTAAGTAACGGCCCTATCTAGAACTACAAAACAAATAATTTGCTTAGCTAAACTATTAATAAACTTAATTACAGGTTGACGGTGAAACACAACTATGAATCAACACCTTTACGAAAATACCTAGCTGATTTCTAAACTTCTTTCACTACCGAAGCCTTAAAGGCCTTATTTCATAAACGTTCTCTATATTTTTGTAAATTACCGTAGGTAGTTGCCTCAACTTTCATTCTAAACCAATGATGAAACCGAAACAAGCGTCGCAATCGTCCCAAAAACTTTAATCTATAAGTTCGGACTTCCGAGTTCTGTTTTCCTATTAAAAATTGTGCAATCCTAATAAAATAAGCCAGCTAAAATTAAGCCTAGTCTTAGCAGTCTTTTAAATTTTTGTGATAGGCTGAATAGTAATTATAGCCGAGTAATCCGGCAAAATTTTTTCTCAAAACTGATCGGAAAATTTCTGGCGATCGATAAACTAATATTTCGAACACCACAAGGAAATCGGTTCGAAAAATCAAAGTTCAAAAATAATGGACATCTTCTTTGTGTTCGGTCTCGTCTATGTTTAACAAGAGCTGCCCGGATAGAACATCCAAATTTTCTTTATAAGAAGCTTTCAAGGTAGCGGAAACTTTCCTTAAAATATTATCTATCTCCCCACGGCTGACAAGGTATCTTAATACTTCAGCTACAAAAAGATTGCAAAGACTATTCGAGGTCTGGGTTTGCATTTTAAAAAGCCAGACAGACGACCAAATTTGAACCTATGTACTCAGTACCAATAATTTCAAATGGTATCTAATCACAATAAATCTCTCCACAACGTTTACAACAATAGGCACTTCCACGATATTTGGTAAATCGCCGGAAGTTAATAACAAATTTAATTTGTTACTACACAATGTCTTTATCTAATTTGGTAATTAATTTTCTACCGCAATCGTAAGTTTTTAACTCTAATATAGAGGCTTTAATTTTATCAAGTTCTCCAGAGATAAAAAGCGTACGAAAATGATGGCCATATCATTATTTACACTTCGACTTTACACTTTTTACTGCGCTTCTTTTATTGATGGAGATTAATAATATAAGACAATGAAGGTTTTAATGAGCTGCTGAAATTATTTAAAGTTCTAGCTAGTTTAGTTTCTAGTTCGATAACTTTATCCCATAAAGTAATATTCTCTGCTCGTAACAAAACATTTTCGTCTTGTAAAACTTCAAGCACATATTTCAGTTTATCCAAATGCTGGAAAACTTAAAACACTGTATCGTGCAGTTTGCTTGGTTCTATAATCATAATATAGCATACTATTCTATCGATATATAATTATATCTCATTTGATAATTACCATGAACGATTATACTTTAATAGCAAGACCGCTGTAGACGCCCAAAAAATATCTAATCAGCTTAAATCAGCCCTCTCTTCTAACCCGTTTCTAAATTTAGACAATAAATCCTACAACATCAAAGGGCTGTTTAACAACAAGACAAATAAAATTAAGCCTCGATGATTAACCTTTCCCCTTTAAATAGCGATAAAACCCATCAAGTTTTCATCAACCAATTGATACTAATATTTTTTTCTAGATGAAAGTAACCCTAGCCAAAGGAGTCGAAGGCTTTTTGATCATTAAATGAGATTAAAAAATTCATCCCAGTACTTAAATCGATACTGTTCAAAAGAGCTATTGTAAAACTCACGGCCCAGGCTAGAAAATATAGCTATAGGCTACTCCTGGCTACTTAAGAACCGGAAGGTATTAATTATAAAAATATATCCAACTTTAAAACTAAATTTTACGGCAAGTAAAGTTCACCTTCGGCCATTGAAACAGCCGAGAACTTGTTAGGTTAAAGCAGGGTGAGCAAACTACCTAAAGGTACCTTCTTTTTAAAGATTAAAACGACTGAACCGCGGGAAGTGACAGAATTAACCGCCGCGATGTAGCTCTCGCAACATCCTAACTCTTTGGTGCTAGACAATATCATCACCCTAGTTAGACACAAATCCGGGAACCCGTCGTTTCAGCGGATTTAGTTGTTCCCTGAAGCGAAATATGGCTAAAATACTCGTAAGGACGGCCAGCAAAGGAGCCAGAAAGTAACCCCAACGAACGAAAACAGTCGTTATCTCGTCAGCCGGGGTTAAAATAGGTACCCACAAGGGGAATACGCCAGCCTTGTAAAGCGGGGTCGTCTGAGTGATCCGACCGGAAGGATGGATAACAGCGCTGATACCGGTGTTACCAACCCGAACCAAAGGACGACGGATCTCAACCGTCCGCATGGCCGCGGCCAGAAGGTGTTGCCCTGGGGCCCGGCTGCGACCAAACCAACCGTCGTTGGTGGGCACTACCAACAAATCAGCACCCGCCAGCGCTCGATCCCGTCCCAGATAGGGGAAGGTTGATTCAAAGCAGATCAGCACCCCCAACTTCACAACCCTTATTCCCCCGCCCGATTCTGAAAGAGGCAGTTCCAGTAGTTGCCGAGGCACCCCAGGCGCATAGGTACCGGCCGCTCCGATAAGGCCCTGCAGAAAGGGCCATTTTAAAAATGGTAGCCACTCCAGTGGCAGATATTCGCCGAATGGCACTAAGTGGTTTTTATCGTACCAGAGTCCAGCTTCGCCATCCTTAAACAGAAGCATACGGTTGTAAAGCTTCATCTCTTGCCAGAGACCATTAGTCCCGGCCACCCCTACCAAA
>LQAB01004043.1_pt1 | contig 56799 bp, 35 predicted proteins | sample 654521 | NCBI WGS metagenome assembly LQAB01 (sample SAMN00762031, study PRJNA78659) | termite gut metagenome | isolation source: bacterial endosymbionts found in Trichonympha flagellates filtered from... | host: Zootermopsis nevadensis | place: USA: Mt. Pinos, Los Padres National Forest, CA ... | reverse complement strand
GGGGTTCCCTCTTTTTTATCTATATTATCTTTTCTTTCTTTTATTAATCACGCTGACAAAGCGGCTAGATGAGCATAAAAAGATTAAACTATAGAATTATTTATTTTTTCTAGCTTTCCTGTCCCTTAAATAGGCACCCCGGAGGAATAGTTAGGAAAATAACTAAATACCAATTAATTCTTTATAACCACCCAAATTAAAACATGATTTTAAATAAGATTCAGAGTAAACGTATAGTTATAATTATTATAACCGTTCACAATGTTTACTAAGTAAGATATAATTATACATTAATACAAAAGTATGTCATACTATGATCATGAGATCAAGCAAACCGCAAGGTACAGTATTTTAAGCTTTCCAGCGTATGAGTAAACTAGAATATGTTCTTGAAGTTTTACACGATTAAAATACTCTATTATGGATAAAGAACATTACCTTATAAGATAAAATTATCGAACTGGAAACCAAACTAGCTGAAGCCTGAAATAATTTTAGCAATAAATTAAAGTCTCCATTGTCTAATATTACCAATCCCCATTAACAAAATAAGCACAAAAAAACGTAAAATTGGTGTGGATCTAAAGCATAAGCTCCATTTCCGTATGTCTTTTATCCTTAAAGAACTTAATGAGATCAAAACCCTTACCCCAGAGTAAAAGTCTCCAATCGCAGTGGGGAGCTTATCGTTAAACCAGCTAAAGACATCGTGCAGCAATAAATTAAGTTGATTATCAACCTTTAATAGCTTCCTAACTATCGTAGGGCTATCTACTGTTATAAATGTTATGGAGAAATTTATCGTAATTAAATATTATCTGAAGTTATTAGTAGTAGATTCATAGATCCGAATTTAATCGTCTGTCCAACTTTTTTAAAAAATAAAATTCATACTTCGTACTAGTCTTTACAATCTTTTATAGTCGAAGTGTTAGAGTACTCAATCAGCCGTAGAAAATAGCCAATACCTTAAGAAAGTCTCTACTACTTTGAAGACTCTTTACGAAGAGGCTTAGATACTCTATCCGAACAGCCCTTGTTAAATATAAATGAGACTGGATAAAAAAAATTAGTATTATTTTTTAACCTGGGTTTTTAAGCTGCTTTCTACACAGTGCCCAAAATACTAGCCATTCAATCATCAGAGGCTTTACAATCAATTTTAGGAAAATATTTTGCCGGATTACTTGATTGTTATTAGTATTCAGCCTATAAAAAGTGTTTAAAAATCTACCCGGCTTAGACTTAATTCTGTCTGACTCATTTTATTAGAACTAGAAATTTTTATTAGAAAATTAGAACTCGGAAGCCCAAAATTATAAGTTAAAGCTTCTGAAATGATTACGACGTCTATTTCAGTTCATAACCGGTTCAAAACAAAAGCCGATACAACTACTCATAATAAATTAAAAAAATACGGAGGTTGTTTACGAAACGATGCCTTTAAGGTCCCAGAAAGAAAGGAAGTCAATAATTTAACTAGGCATTTTTACAAAGATACTGCTTTATACCTATGCTTCATCGCAAATTTAGAAATTGAGGTTACTAACAACTTAGCTAAGCAAATCATTAATTTTGTGGTTTTGGACAAAATTATCACTTAAGGAACTCGTTTCGAAACCGAACGTACCTGATTAGAGCGCATCTAGACGGCTAATACCATTCATATTAGGAGAAAGTACCTCCTCTTATAATTTTTGCGCTAGATTATCAATCTATTTCTATACGAAGCAGGTACATTCTTCACTACTCAATTTGTAAATCTTTACCTATAGAAAAAATACGCCCCATAAACGGTTACTAACTATTCTGGGCGATAATTCTGAACGGAATCCTCTCTATAATTCCATCAAAAAAAATTATTACACATTCGCAGCCAAAATATTTTTTTTAATCTCGCACCCAACAATTAACCCTAAAGTCTACTCAAAGCCTGGCAATGAAGTGTGGCTGACTCTTCAGAAAAACAGACCAAACGCACTTCAGAAAGTTCAAGATGGCTGTTCAAAAAATATTTAACTGAGGTAACCGCCACCAGCGCGGCCTCTGGCTTAGGGTAACTATAAACCCCAGTGGATATAGACGGAAAGGCTATAGTTAAAGCTCCCACTCGTACGGCTTCTTCCAAAGAACGGCGATATGACGAAGCTAACAAAATGGCTTCACCCTCCCCACCCCCATGCCAAACCGGGCCCACGGTATGAATGATCCAGCGGGCCGAGAGCCGATAACCGCCGGTTACTCTAGCTTCACCAGTAGGACAGCCTCCGATAGTGCGACATTCAGCCAAAAGTTCCGGCCCAGCGGCTAGATGGATGGCACCATCCACGCCTCCACCGCCCAGAAGGGAATTATTAGCGGCATTAACGATGGCATCCACCTTTTCATAAATTAGATCTCCAACTTTTATGATAAGCCGTTCTTTCATAAATTCATCACACCTTTGTCAGAATAAATTTCATAATTGAACTTTTTCATTCACTAAATAAATTTAAAACCGTCCTTAAAAACATTATTATTATAAATATTTATAATTATTATAAAAATAATATAATTAGTTTTCTGCCAATTTTTTTAATTAACCAAAGATTGATCAATATTTTAGGAATTCGCCTAATATAAAAGGAAGCAAAAGGACTTAATTTTAATAAATTAATCTTATAATTATATAATATTATTATAAAATATTTAGAGCTACTAGAAAAATTAAAAAAATAAAGTTATTACTAACGAGTGTATGATTCATTCCTCACTCCCCGGATATTCATAGCTTCCAAAAGCTATGTTCGTTCCATATCTGATGATTTTTGATTTATCTCCGGATTTAAGCCCAAACATTTATCGGCAAACTTGCACCATTTGGCACACCCAACGTTAAGCCTAGGATTAGTAAAGACCTGACCACAACCAAGACAATGACGACGCCCCTCGTCTTTAAAAAATTCAATCTTGGCCCCACAAATCGGGCAGACTATGTCAAAAATATCGTCCGGTTTCCAAAAAGCACTATTTTGCCCAGGGCACATAGTCACAGACACAAATATTTCTCCTTTCTACAATAACTTCAATTATCTGAATTTTTTGTAATTTATCCTTACGAGGTGATTATTAAGAAGCAAAAAATAATATCACCTTCCCAGCCAGAATCTTTAATTAACTTTTAGACCACATAAGCCAAACCTCCGTACCAAGATGCGCCCAACATTAATGTCTTTATCTCCCTAGCTAGGGAATAGGTCTTCATTACAACCGTTAAATTCGCAATGAATAATTCCATCTCCTCAAAATTAGGGCAAATTATCTCCAGTGGCAGACTGGAGATCAAAAAAATTTGATGGAACTCCAGTCCGGTAAAAGCTGAGCAAGAAGCGGATAGGATTAGAACCGGAAAATTAAAAACATAATCGCCAATTGAAGCGATTTCAGTTGTATAAGCTAAGAAGCCAAAGTTCTACCGAAAAAAAAAGTCGCAATTATCGCGCTCGGTTAGCTTAACCTTTAGATCGCCTGGTAAAGTTCACCATCTTAAGAGATTAGCGCTTTTATATATGGACTATGCCTCTAAATAAAAACAGCTAATTTATCGAATTCCCTATCCAAACGTCCTATAATTTTTAAAGCTGCGATTGAGTATTGTCCCAAGTAAGCCTCCAGACCATCGAAGTAAGTTTTATTTACCAGTTCGACCCTATCGTCGAATTAAATTCAAAGTCTTTTTAGCACAGCCTGTTATGCACTGACTACAACTATTACATAAATTCTTCACAAATCTTAATTATATTATGCAGCCTCTCACCTAATCAGACTTTTTTAAAAAGCTTATCATAATTTGGTCCTTAAAAGCAAATTGAGACACGAAATGCTTCGAAGAAGCTTGTTAATGCCCTGGCTCTGTTAATTAGTTTTACTTGTCTTTTATTTGGTGTAATGATATATTTCAAATAAAAATGGCTATATATTTATTTATCTGTTCCAAGTTGAATTTCATAAACTTTATAAGATAAAATAGTTTAGCCCCAATAGCCCTCAAATAAGACTAAATAGCTAAAAGAAAGGGGGGAAATGGAAAATCAACAACTCAGTTCTATTCAAAAACTAACCAGTTGGCTAAGTCATATCTACGGTATTATCTGGGGTCCCTATGTTCTAATCCCCCTACTTTTGGGCGTGGGCGTCGTCATGATGTTTGGTCTAAAATTCATCCCCTGGCGTAAGCTTAACCTGGCCTTTATTGTTATGTGGAAAGGCCGTAAAAACCAGGAAGGCCACGAAGGAGAATTAACCCCCTGGCACGCCCTGATAACCTCTCTGGCCGCAACTGTCGGAATCGGTAACATTGTGGGTGTGGCCACAGCCATACTGGTTGGCGGGCCGGGGGCAGTTTTCTGGATGTGGGTAACAGCCACCTTCGGCATGGCCACTAAATTCTATGAAGCCACCTTAGCCGTAAAATACCGCGAAGTGACCCCCGACGGCAGTTATGTGGGCGACCCCATGTATTACATTAAAAACGGTCTCGAGACCAATTGGAAATAGATGGCCACTCTTTTCGCCATCTTCGGCATGGTGGCCAGCTTCGGCACAGGCAACATAACTCAGGCCAACGCTATTACCGCTAATATCATTCAACAATCTAGTGACATAGCCTCACCCTTGGCCATCGCTATTGTCCTTCTAATTTTGTCCGGCGTTATTCTGATCGGCGGAGTTAAAAATATCGGTATGGTAGCCTGGGTTCTGGTTCCGGGTATGGCCATAATTTATATTTTAGGCGGTCTAGCTATCTTAATCATCAATTATGGAAAAGTGCTGGGGGCTTTCCCCCAAATTTTCAGTAGCGCTTTTAGCGACCATGCGGCTATTGGCGGTTTTGCCGGTTCTACCTTAGCTATAACTATTCGTATGAGTATGGCCAGAGGTCTTTTTTCCAATGAAGCCGGTCTGGGCAGCGCTTCCATTACCCACGCTACGGCAATAGTCAAAAACCCGATTAAACAGGACCTATTGGGGATGCTGGATCCTTTTCTGGACACTATTATAGTTTGCTCTATCTCCGCTCTAGTCAACCTAGTTTCCGGACAGTGGACAGCTACTGGCGTTAATAACGCCGCTACTCTGACTTCTATCTCTTTTAACCATGCTCTCCCCGGTGGTCTCAGCTCCTGGCTAGTGACCATCACCTTGATTCTTTTTGCTTTTTCAACAATTTTAGGTTGGTGCGTCTATGGTGAACGTTGTACTATCTACCTATTCGGCCACAAAGCAGCTTTACCTTTCCGCATCATATTCACTCTAGCCGTACCAATTAGCGCTCTCTCTAAATTAACTCTAGTTTGGAATCTAGCCGATCTCTTTAATGGTTTAATGGCTATCCCCAATCTTATCGCCCTTTTACTTCTGAGCCCGGTTACTTTCAAACTTGCTAAAGAATTCTTCAACAACCCAAAAAATCTGGAGGACTGATCGCTTTCCATAATTCCCCCTATTTACCCCTATAAAGCGAAGTGGAAATCTTTAGTCTGGATGTCAAGAATGAATGTTAAACTCCGATATTTTCTAGTCATTTTGGCAGTAGTAGTGCTTATAAGTAAACCGGCCCTAGCCTCTGAAGCAGCTCAGGCCAGTCATTCCTATCATTTCAATGGAACGAAGCTGGCGAACTGGTGGGTTCTACCTTTCGCCGGAATGCTTATATCCATAGCTTTGGGGCCGCTCTGCTTCCCCCATTTCTGGAAACACCATTTTGGCAAAACAGCTCTGATCTGGGCCCTATTATTTCTCATCCCCAGTACCTTAATTTTCGGCAGAACCGTAACCACTTACGCCGTCGTAGAAACGTTACTTTTAGAATATCTACCTTTCGTTATTCTACTCCTAGCCCTATTTACCATCACCGGAGGTATTCACCTAACTGGAACGCTAGTAGGTACCCCTCATCTCAATACCTTACTGCTACTAATCGGTACTTTCATAGCTAGCCTGGTGGGTACTACTGGATCAGCTATGCTTTTAATCCGGCCTGTTTTACGGGCCAACGCCCACCGACGCTACCGAGTTCACACGATAATATTTTTTATATTTCTAGTAGCCAATATTGGTGGCTCTTTAACCCCTCTCGGCGACCCACCGCTTTTCCTAGGTTTTTTAAAAGGTGTTTCTTTTTTCTGGACTGTTACTCATCTTTTTACTAAAACCATATTTATGGCCACTACCCTTCTATTGATTTATATTCTGATTGATATTATCCTATATAACCGTGAAGGCCGACCGAAACTAACCCTGGACAGCTCTCATAAACCTTTCGGCTTTACCGGCTCGATTAACTTCCCTCTTCTAGCCGGGGTAGTGCTAATGGTACTCATAAGTGGTCTGTGGCGAAGTGGAATTAAAATTCACGTCTGGGCCGATATTTTTCTAGATTTTCAAAATCTGACTCGGGATACAGTTCTACTTGGGCTAACGGGGTTATCTTTAGTTTTGACTAAACCGGAAGTCAGGCGAAGTAACAACTTCACCTGGGGCCCTATTCTAGAAGTAGCCAAGCTTTTCGCCGGCATATTCATAACCATGATCCCGGCTATCGCCATTTTAAGGGCCGGTAGCGAAGGTAATTTGAGGAACTTGGTGGCTCTGGCTACTTCTTTTAACGGCCAGCCTTTAAATTATACATATTTCTGGTTAACCGGTATTTTATCAAGCTTTCTAGATAATGCTCCTACTTACCTAGTTTTTTTCAACATGGCCGGAGGCGAAGCGAAAACTTTAATGACGACTCTTCCCGATACCCTGACCGCCATCAGCGCTGGAGCCGTCTTTATGGGGGCTAATACCTATATCGGCAATGCGCCCAATTTTATGGTCCGGGCTATAGCAGAGGGGCAAGGAGTAAAAATGCCTAGCTTTTTCGGCTATATGGTCTGGTCACTAGGTATTTTAATTCCCTTATTCGTAATAATTACTTTTATATTTTTCACTTAAGGGAAATGGAAGCGCTAGTTCAGGTTTATACTTGAACTAGAGGCTTCGCTTCTTAAGAATAAGGTGACCCCCATGATGGCAAGCCGGAAGGCTAACTTCCAGGTTTACTGACGAGACATAACCCAAAACACAATAGATTAAGAAGGTCAGGCCCTCGGCAAAAATAATCGTCAGGTTCAAATAAAGGAAGTTAAGTTAATCACACTCCAATTAAATACTTTAAATCTAGCGTTACTGGTAATGAGGATCCACCATTTTACTATTCAATTTTTATAACTTTACTAAAAATTCAGACAAGCAAAGAAAGATAATCAAAAAATTTCTCCAGGCTTAACTTAGATTGTTATTTAGATATAATCGTGCTATGTTTTAAATAAACTCTAAATCTAGGTACTTTTTAGATTTTTATTTCAATCTACCTCCTAAGTAAGAGCTTTTTCTAAATTTTAAACTATCTTTTTTAAAACTACCTTGAATAGAAGATAACTAATTTCAACAAATTTTATAACTAAATTAGCTTTTTATTTTTAAATTTTAGACAGCCTACTAATCCCTTGTTGACAGATGTTTAGCATCCGACTCATAATTAAATTTAAAATTACTTTTTAACTTAAGGTTTTATTTTTAAAATAAACTAAATAATATTTATCTATGTGTAAACACTTACTGTCTATATATAGGCAAAAACCAAATATAGACTCAATTTTCCCTCCCCCGCTTTTTCCTTGGCAGAATCTCCAATCACCATTATAATGTTGATCAATTCTACTTTAAAAGGATCAGTTTATGCCCGTTATGGAGTCAGTCATCGGTCTAGAAATTCATGCCCAATTGAAAACTGCCACTAAATTATTCTGTTCCTGCCCAACTTCAGTGGGAAGCGAACCTAACAGCCATATCTGTGAAGTTTGTTCCGGACAACCGGGGGCCTTACCTCGTTTAAACGCCAAAGCAGTAGAATTGGCCGCCTGGACCGGTTTAGCTCTTGGTTCCAAAATAAATAACTTTTCAATCTTTTCTCGGAAAAATTATTTTTACCCTGATCTGCCCAATGGTTTTCAAATTTCTCAACTAACTCCCCCCATCTGTGAAGGAGGAGGATTTACTCTACCCGAGTCCGAGAATAAATTTATCCGTCTAAATCGCATTCACCTGGAAGACGATGCCGGCAAATGTATCCACGATAAGCAACGGGGTCTAACTCTAGTGGATCTGAATCGAGCTGGAACGCCGCTAATAGAGATCGTCACTGAACCAGACTTCCGCTCGCCCGCGGAAGTGGTGGAATTTCTAAAAAAACTCCACACTATTCTAGTACATCTAAAAGTGACGGAAGGTCGCCTAGAAGAGGGAGAATTTCGCTGTGATATTAATATTTCATTACGCCCTAAAGGAAGCGAAGACTTGGGTATCCGTAGTGAAATTAAAAATCTCAATTCCTTCCGCCATGTAAGTCAGGCTATTAAATATGAGGTTATCCGCCAGGAAAGACAGTATGAACGGAGTGAACCAATAATTCAGGAAACCCGCCTCTTCGACCCGGTTCGTCAGGAAACTAGGGCTCTGAGATCTAAAGAAGAAGCCCACGATTATCGCTATTTTCCCCAGCCAGATTTACCGTCGGTGCCGGTTTCCCCGGCGACTCTAGCCCGACTTAAATCCGAATTACCGTGCTTACCGGAGGAAACCACGATGGTACTCCTATCTTTGGGCCTGACTAGAGAACAGGTAGCGATAATCCAGAACCGGCGGGGAGCAATAGAATATTTCGAAGCTGCCAAATCTTTTTTTGATGAACCCAAGCAACTAGCGACTCTGATGCTAGAACTTCTACTCCCGGCCGCCCTACGAGAGGATATATATCCACTAGAAACTAAGTGTACACCCAAACTCTTGGCTGTTCTAGCTAAACTGATAACTGACAATACTTTAAGCCGGCGGGCGGCCTATAACCTATTTCCAGAAATTTTTGAACATGGTACCGACCCGAAAGAATTAGCTGAACTCAGAGGAGTGCTTCAGGTTTCCGATGCTGGAGCTATTAAAGCCCTAGCCGTCGATCTTATTAAAGCTCACCCTAACGAAGCTAAAAAATACTGTAACGGCCAGGAAAAAATACTGTCTTTTTTTGTGGGTCGACTTATGCAACAAAGTCAGGGTGCGGCTAACCCTAAGCTGGCCGGAGAAATTTTGGTCAGACTTTTAAAATCGCAACCTAAATAAGGTGAAAGTATGCCTATAGATTTTAAAACCACCCTCCGCACTGCCGAGTTAGCCTGCCTTAATCTTAAAAGTGGACTTTCGCCTGAGGAAGCGCCAGCCGCCCTGGCTAGATTAACCAAAGAACTAACTGATATTATTAATTATTTCAATATTCTTAATGAAATAAATACTTCCGAGGTTGAACCCCTGTACTCACCCTTACTAGAAGTAGCGGGCTTAAGGCCAGATGAGCCGGAGCGCCGTGCCAACCCAGAAGAGCTCCTATCTCAAGCTCCAAATCGCCTTGGCTCTTTTTTCGTTGTTCCTAAAATTATATAAGGAATTAGCCGTAATGAACGAAATTTATAAACTGACTCTGACCGAGGTCGTCGAAAAGCTTAAATCTAGGCAAATCAGCGCGACCGAAATGATCTCCGCTGCGCTGGCCCGCATAGAGGTCACTGAGCCGAATCTGAAAGCCTGCCTTACAATCTTAGGCGACCAAGCCCTATCGGCCGCCCGTAAACTTGACCAAGACGGTCCTGACCCGACCCGACCTCTCTGGGGTGTCCCGGTAACAGTGAAAGACGTTTTTTGTACCAAGGGAATTCGCACTACCGCAGCTTCACGTTATCTGGAAAATTACATTCCAGCTTACGATGCTCAGGTGGTGATCAAGCTTCGCCAAGCTGGAGCAGTTATTGTAGCCAAAACAAACCTCGATGAATTCGCTATGGGTTCTTCCACTGAATTCTCCGCTTTCGGCCCCACCCGCAACCCCTGGAATCTGACCAAAGTCCCGGGAGGTTCCAGCGGAGGGGCGGCCGCTTCGGTGGTCGCATTCCAAACCCCTGGGGCTCTGGGAACCGATACCGGTGGTTCCATCCGCCAGCCAGCGACTCTTTGTGGTTGTGTTGGCCTCAAACCTACTTATGGCCGGGTTTCCCGATATGGCATTGTAGCTTATGGCAGTTCTCTGGATCAGGCCGGTCCTCTAGCTCGCCGGGTTCGAGACTGTGCCTCTTTACTCTCAGTCATAGCCGGTTACGACGACCGGGATGCCACCTCTTCCCTCCACCAGACAGATGATTATACTACTGCTCAACCAGTGACCTTGCGAGGGTTTAAACTAGGCCTACCGCAAGAGCTCTGGAACATCAAACTCGATCCCGATATCGAAGACGCCCTCAAAAACGCCCTCAAAATCCTTGAAGAGACCGGGGTTGAACTAAGATCAGTCAATCTACCACATCTTAAATATTCCGTGGCCGCATATTATATATTAGCTACAGCCGAGGCCAGCACTAATCTAGCCCGTTATGATGGAGTACGTTACGGCCACCGATCAAATAATCCCCAAGATTTGACTGAACTATATATGGCCTCCCGCAGCGAAGCACTAGGTCCAGAAGTACGCCGCCGTATCCTCCTAGGAACATTTGCCCTCTCGGCTGGCTATTACGACACTTATTATAAAAAAGCGGCTCAGGTCCGCCGTCTTATTCGTGACGATTATTATCAAGCCCTGACTGACTGCGACTTATTAATCACGCCGGTTTCTTCTCTACTAGCTTGGGATTTTGGTAGCTTTATTCAAGATCCTCTGACCCTTTACCAACTTGACCTCATGACTCTACCGGTGAACTTAGCCGGTCTTCCGGCTCTGGCCTTACCGGTAACTCTGGGAAAAACTAGCGGCCTGCCGGTGGGCTTACAACTTATCGGTCGTCCTTTCGACGAAATAAACATAATCAGCGCGGGGTTAGCTCTAGAAGAACTTTTCCCGCCTCTAAGGTAAGGTTATCGGTATGTGTGGTATTATAGGCTTACTCAGTGAGCACCGAGATGTAGTTCCTGAACTACTTGATGGGCTCAAACGACTAGAATATCGAGGTTATGATTCGATCGGAGTGGCTACTTTGAACCCAAATGGAGAGTTGGAACGCCGTCGAACCGAAGGAAAACTAGCCGCCTTAAGTAAGCTTTTACATCGCAAACCGTTGAGCGGTTTTATCGGTCTAGGCCACACCCGTTGGGCTACTCATGGCGCTCCCAGCGAAATAAACGCTCACCCCCATGCCACGCCTGAAGCAGCAATAGTCCATAACGGCATTATCGAAAATTTTCAAGAAATTAAAACCCGGCTTCTAACAGAAGGACGCTGTTTCGAAACTCAGACTGATAGCGAGGTGGTAGTGCATCTGGTCAGTCAAAAAATTCGTCAAGGCTTGGAACCACTTGCAGCGGTTCGAGAAACATTACCGTTATTGGAGGGTGCCTTCGCTCTAGTCTTTCTTTTTGCCTATCATCATGACCTTTTAATTGGCGCCAGGCGCGGCTCTCCCCTGGCCATCGGTTTTGGTGAAAATGAAATGGCCATTGGTTCCGATGCATTAGCCATTGGCCCAATTTGCCGCCAATTAATTTATTTAGAAGATGGCGATTTGGCCGTTATCCGGCCTGGTTCGGTTAAAATTATAGATCAACAGGGGCTCTCTGCCGTCAGACCCCGCCGAATATCTTCCGTAGCCTCGTTAGATTTAGGTAAGTCAGGCTATCGTCACTTTATGCTTAAAGAAATTTACGAGCAACCTCAGGTTATTGGCGACACCCTAAACACGATGATTAATCCCGTCACCGGCCGACTATCCCTACCTAATTTACCTGAACTTAAACGAACCAACCGCCTCACCATCGTAGCCTGCGGCACTGCTTCATTTGCAGCCCTTATTGGTAAGTACTGGATCGAAAAACTGGCCCGTCTGCCAGTGGATGTGGAAGTTGGTTCTGAATTTCGTTACCGTGACCCCGTGCTAGCGCCCGGTCAAGCCGCCCTCTTTATCTCCCAATCCGGAGAAACCGCCGATACCCTGGGCGCATTACGGCTCTGCCGGAAAATGGGTCAAGGTATCTTGAGTATCGTTAATGTCCCGGAAAGTACCATTGCCCGAGAATCTAACGTGCTGCTATCTACCGTGGCCGGGCCTGAATTCGGGGTAGCCTCAACCAAGACCTTTACTGCCCAATTGACCCTTCTAGCCGCTTTAGCTCTAGTATTGGCCACTCATAGGGGCCATTTAAGCGAACAGCAAGAAACCCATTTGATCAGAGCCCTCATGGAAGTTCCAGCTATCTGTGCTGAAATTCTGGCCAACACCGGCCCTATGGAAGCTCTAGCCCGCGAACTTCTAGCCCCGGCCCGCGATGTTCTATATATAGGGCGTGGCCTAAGTTATCCCCTTGCTCTGGAAGGTGCCTTGAAATTAAAGGAAATTTCCTATATCCACGCTGAAGGCTATGCCGCTGGGGAACTCAAACATGGCCCTATCGCCTTAGTAGACGAAAATGTACCGGTTATAGTAGTAGCTCCAACCGATCACCTCTTCTCTAAAACCGCTTCCAACCTAGCCGAAGTCAACGCTCGGGGTGGCCGCACTATCTTTATTGGGGACAAAGACGGACTAGCTAAGATTTCCAACTTAGCCGGAAGCCTCATTCTACCTAAAATCGACCCCTTTGTAATACCACTGGTTTACGCTATCCCCATTCAATTGCTGGCCTACTATGCCGCCGTTACTAAAGGTACAGATGTGGATCAACCCCGAAATCTGGCCAAAAGCGTAACCGTGGAATGAAATATCCCGCTAATCTCCCGCCTACTTCTCAGCCGGTGCCAGGGAACAGGCTATTTTGAGGCCATCTAATCTAAGAAACCCTGCTCAGACATTACCAACACTTTCTAGCCGGTATAGAATTAAAAGACGTCTCCAAAATTACCACCCATACCGTCAATAACGAAGTGACACTAGATCTTTCAGTATCCAGTTAACCATATTAATCCAGAATGGAACCACCGTCTAAGACTGGCCGTGAAATAGAGAATTGAAATCTGGGCCTATCGGGTTAACCTAGGTTTGAAAACTATCACTATAGATTCGCCCTTGCCAAGTCTTCTTTAATCAGAACCATTTATTCAGCGAATAACCTACTCACTCTTATAGGGGATTGTTACAACAATGCCTAGGGGAGCGGTAAATAGCTTGCCAAGTGTACCATACTTATAGACTTACCCCTAAAGGAGCTATTTCTTTTACCTTTGTTTACCGACTTTCCCATAAACGGGTTAATATATTCCTTCAACATCAATTTGTCGGCCGTTAGCTCTTTCTATAATTAATTCCTGCTCTATCCCACTATCCCTTTTTCATTCTCATTTACCGTGTCCATATAATATCCACAACATTAGAAGTTACCTATTACCATACTTGCACTCTAGGTTGATATACCTATTAAATATCATTGGTAAGCTTTTACCCTTCAAATAGCCTATTGCCTCCCATACACTGTACTTTGGTAGTATCCTCACAAACATGTGATTATGATCAGAATAGTACTCAACCTCTATTATTTCTAACTCTTTCCTTTCACATAGTCTATGTAATATTTTACCCATATCGGCCTTAAGTTTCCAATAAAACACTTGTCTACAGCACTTCGATGCAAATACCATGTGATACTTAATCAGCCCTAAAACTATATTAATTACTTTATTTTTAATTAGTCGTATTAACTACAGTATAAATTTAACTACGGAGTCCAGAATTTACCTTAAAACCCAATTAAAATATTTTCTTACTCGAGAAATGTACGAGGATACTATCACCACAATCAAAGCAAGACATTCTATTTAAAGAGAATTTATTATGGTAAATTAATCCTTTATATACTTATAATACACAGATTATTGATCATAAAATAACTTGAACAATTAAGTGATAATTAAGTCGTTCAAGGGTGAATACATAATCCTTACTTTTAATCCTTTTGTGGAGAGATAACCTTCCAATGGGCCACCGCTTGCACGTTATCTAATTTAATTAATTTTCGTTAATATATTGAATTTAAAGAGTTGGGGGGAGATTTCAAGGCTTCTCTTTTATTGCATAAAGAAAAATTGCTTAAAAAGGAAGTTCCTTTTAACATCACCGTTCAAAAAAATACTACCTTCTTTTCGAATGTATTTCGACCTAGCAGCAAAAAGACAAAAATAAAATTTATAGTTTAAATAAGCCGGAAACATTCTACATAGCTAAAGATAAAAAGCACAAGAAAAGTAAGTTCGATCCAAAAGTTTCAATAACGATAATTAAAACTCACAGTATGATTGTAACTACCAAAATTTTGACTAAGTTTTCTACGTTGAGAGCACGCTTATCAATACAACCCAACAAATAATCAGACTTTTAAATTATAACTCAAGGTTAGAAATTTGTGACCAAAATTATCGAAACCGCAAAATAATTTAAAGGATCTAAATATTGACACTAAAAAATCAAGATAAATAAATTAACGAACCAAAAAAATAAAAAAACGTGACAACTGAAGTAATGGAATAGAGCTAATTATCGGATATCTTAAATTAGATTTTCAAATATTTCAATTTTTCCTAAAAAGAACCATAGAAAATTAAATCATCGCCCTTATGACTAACGCCGCTTTCAACTTTATGAAATAAATGCGGAAGGCGAAGCTTTATCTATATCTAATGATCTTGAGACTTTTGACTATACTTTACGCTAATAGAACTCGCAACGCTTGAGTTAATACCTGTTTTAAAACACTTTCAAGGATTGACTATTTACATTTCCGTCTCGTATGTGCTATGCTAATCTCGTCTATTCGAACAGCCTCCTCATATCCTCTTGATGTAGTAGTTGATAGAACTTCATCATTTTAATATCCGAAGACTTTTTTGACTTAGAGTTAAAGCTAAAGCACGCTTAACACCAACACAGCTAATGTTTTTTAAAGTTTAAGCGTACAATAAAAATTAATAGCATTTAACTTTGATTCACTATATAATAAGTAATAATTTAAATTACCTCCAAATTATTGTGTTAATTCGATCTTTTTACCTTGGGAAAAACCATGCCTCTACAACTAGCTCAAAAAACCATTGAAGATAGCGCCAGGGCCATGGCGCTGGCCCCCACCGCTATTTTAGTTAAGGTGGCCCGACAAATAGCTCGTACCCTGGCCGACGGCGGTACTATTTTCATCTGCGGTAATGGCGGCAGTGCCGCTCAGGCCCAACATTTTTCCGCCGAACTGGTTGGCCGCTTTTTAATGGAACGACCCGGTCTTCCCGCTATAGCCCTAACTTATGATACATCTATCCTCACGGCGGTGAGTAATGACTATGGTTTCGAAAATATTTTTACCCGACAGATTCAAGCCCTAATGAAACCAGGCGACTTTCTGTGGGGTCTCTCAACCAGTGGCCGTTCCTCCAACGTTCTATCGGCTCTACGTGAAGCTAAAAAAGCCGGAGGCCGGACCCTGCTTATGTGCGGCTCCAAAGCTCCGACAGATTTGGAAATAGATCTACTTATCGCCGTTCCCATCTCCAGCACTCCCCGCATTCAGGAACTTCATCTTCTATGCGGCCACATTATCTTCCAGTTGATCGACCACTTTCTTTTTATTGCCCCCGGAGATATAAATCAGGATGAAACCACTACCTAAACTGAATTTTAAGGCAATTTGCACAACCGATCTGGAAGGCCGTAATTCTAAAGTTCAGATCAGCGATTTCGCTAAACCATTAAAAAAAGGCCTCATGCTCCGAGAGTTTTTTCAAGGACTCCCCAATATTCTGGCCGCCGCCGACTTACGTGAAGCCGCCGAGCGCATAATTACCGCTAAAAAATTAGGACGGCCGATTATTCTAGCCATGGGCGGTCACGCTATTAAAGTCGGACTAACTTCAATTATCATTGATCTGATGGAGCGAGACATTCTAGATGCCTTAGCGACTAACGGTTCGGTTATGGTTCACGATTCGGAAGCGGCTCTGGTAGGAGCCACTAGCGAAGATGTAGCCGCTACCCTCAATTCAGGCCAGTTTGGAGTAACCGAACAGACCGGATCTATTATAAATCGTGCCGCTCGCATGGCCGCTAAAAAAAATCAAGGTTTGGGCAGAACTTTGGGGGAAAATCTGATCAGCCTTGAGCCCCCTTTCTTAAATCTAAGCCTCTTTGCCGCCACTGTTAGGCTAGATAAGACTATAACCGTCCATGCGGCTGTAGGTACCGATGTATACAATATTCACCCTGAAGCCGATGGCGCAGCTCTGGGCAAGGCTACTATGAATGACTTCCACCTCTTCTGCTGCTTAATCGCCAATCTCGAAGGTGGAGTCTTTATAAACCTTGGTTCAGCCGTTATTATTCCGGAGGTTTTTTTAAAAGCCCTAACTCTAGTCCGTAATCTCGGGCGACAAATTCGCAATATTACTACTATAAATATGGATTTTATCCGCCACTACCGGCCCCAGGTTAACATAGTTAACCGCCCTACTCAGGACGGCGGCCGAGGATTTTATTTTATAGGGCACCATGAAATTATGTTTCCACTCCTTATGGCTCTAGTGCTAGAAAAACTTGATTAAATACATTAATGACTGGAGAGCTGATATGAATAACGGAGAAATAATAGCCTGGCAACGAGAAACTAAGGCAAGGGAGTTAATTAAAAAAATGGAAAACCGTGGGTTTACGGCTCATTATGCCGTTAACTCAGAAATGGCCAGAAAGCTAGTCTTAGATCTTCTTCCTGTTGTCGGGAGTATAGCCCTTTTGGGTAGCCAAACCATGAACCAAATTGGCGTTTATGAGCAATTACGCCAAAGCGGCCGCTCTCTGGTGGATCACGCCACACAAACCAAACCAGACTCCAACCCGGAAGAAGCCCTTAACTATAAACGAGGTATTTTTCACGCCGCCGCTATGCTGGCCAGCGCTAACGCCGTAGATTCGGAAGGTCGTCTTTATAACATAGACGGCATCGGCAACCGGGTGGCCGGAATGATCTTCGGCCCGGATTCGGTTATCCTGGCTATTGGCTTAAATAAACTAACCGCAACTCCTCAAGAAGCTTGGCGCCGGATTAGGCAAATCGCATCACCTCTGAACAATAAACGCCTGGGCCTTCCTAACCCCTGTATCAGAAGCGGGCGCTGCCACGATTGCCAGACTCTATCAAGCATCTGCAATTACTTTACCATAATTGACCGCTCCAAACCTGAAAAAAGAATTAAGATTGTACTTATCGGCGAAGATCTGGGGTACTAAATATAGAGGTAACTAAATGCCCATTTACGAATTTCACTGCCCCAAGTGCGGGCTCGATTTTGAAGACTTAATTTTTACAACCAAAATCACACGAACTGTCTGTCCCAATTGCGAGGCTAAAAACTGCCAAAAAATTATGAGCGCCGCCACTCTTCATTCTAAAAGCAGCGACGGAGTTACTAAAGGAAGCTCCACTAGCGGCTGCGGCAGCTGCGCGGGCGGATCAGCTTGTGCCACCTGCGGGCACTAACTAAAAGTGACGGTTAAGCATCTTAAAATCGGCGCTAGGGGTAGCCCTTTATCGTTAGCCCAGACTAATTTAATAGCCGATTCACTTAAGACTAACCACCCAGATCTAACCTGTGAAATTATTGTCATTAAAACTACCGGTGACAGATTTCAAAATATTCTTCTAACCGGACCAAGCAACAAAGGCCTATTCGTCAAAGAAATTGAAGAATCTCTTCTCACAGGAGCCATCGATCTAGCTGTTCACAGCGCCAAGGATTTACCAGCTACCCTTCCGCAAGGTTTGATTCTTGGAGCGGTACCCCCTCGAACTGATTTTCGCGATGTTTTCGTCTCCCGCCACCCAGGCGGACTGGCTGGCCTCCCAGCTCAAGCAGTGCTGGGAACATCTAGTCTGCGACGAGCGGCTCAACTTTTGCATCGGCATCCTGTTCTCAACCTGCAGATTATCCCTTTACGCGGCAATGTGGCCACCCGTCTAGCGAAAGCAACAACCGAGCTCGATGGCACCCTTATAGCAGCTGCCGGTCTGCAGCGTCTAGGTCTTAGAGTTCCCGGGGCTGTCTTTTTAACGCCTGAAGAAATGCTCCCGGCGGCCGGACAAGGAATTCTAGCCCTTGAATTTCGCGCGGACGACAATCGAACTAAAAAACTTTTAGCCCCCCTCCATCATAGACCCACTGCTTTCTGTCTAGCCGCCGAACGCAGTTTTCTGAATTTATTGAAAGGCGGCTGTCAACTACCCGCAGCCGCTCTAGCCACTTATCAAGAACCAAATCTAGAACTCGAAGCTCTCATAGCTGACACCAATGGTCGTCGCTTGATCCGAAACCGAAAAATAGCTGAGGTTAGTATTCTGGAAACCGCCATTGAATTAGGGCGAACCCTAGCTTCCGATCTCCTGAATCGAGGAGGGGCGGATATTCTCAAAAATATAAAAGAGCGGGAACCATTATGAAAGGCATCGTTTATCTAGTAGGAGCTGGCCCCGGACCTTTAAATTTATTGACTCTAAGAGGCGCGGAATTGCTTCGACAGGCTGAAAAGCTAGTTTATGACCATCTGGCCGGAACGGAGATACTAAACCTAGCCCCGACCGACTGCCAATTAATCTATGTAGGCAAGCAGTCCGGTTACCACACTCTGTCTCAAGATGAAATTAACCACCTCCTAATCCGCGAAGCTAAAGCTGGGTTTCGGGTAGTAAGACTCAAAGGTGGTGACCCATATATCTTTGGACGGGGGGGAGAAGAGGCTCAGAAATTAGCCCAAGCCGGAGTACTTTTCGAGGTCGTACCTGGAGTAAGTTCCGTCATTGCTGCCGCTGCCTTCGCCGGTATCCCCTTGACTCACCGCGACTTCAGTTCTCAAGCTCTACTTATGACTGGCCATAAGCGCCCCGACCGGGCCGCATCTACCCACAATTGGACAGCCGCTGCGGCTATAGACACTCTGGCCATCGTCATGGGCGTAGCTAGCTTAACTCAGATCCGCCAATCCCTTCTTGACGCCGGAAAAGCCGAGAAAACCCCTGTCGCCATAATCCAATGGGGAACCACTAACCGTCAACGTACTCTAGTTGGAACCCTCAATAATATTTTACAGAAAGCCACAACCGAAAATATTACCCCTCCAGCTCTGCTAGTAGTAGGTGAAGTAGTGAATCTAAGGCAGGAATTAAATTGGTTTGAAACTAAGCCACTCTTTGGACGCCGCCTTCTGATTACCCGTAGCCGCGAACAAACTAGCCGTCTTTCCGCTGCCCTGGTCGAATTAGGGGCTGAAGTCTGGGAACGACCCACCATAGTTATTGAAGCTATAGCTACTGCTTCTACTATGGAAAATACTTTCAAAACTCTTACCGACCGCCATTGGCTAGTCTTTACCAGCCCCCGGGGCGTCGATTTTTTTTTAAAAGCTCTTTTTAATAGCGGCCGCGATGCCCGGGCCCTGGCTAATCTCAAAATCGCAGTCATTGGCTCCGGCACGGCCGAAGCCCTAGTTCCTTTTGGTCTTAAACCAGATCTATCCGCTGAAAAATTCGTGGCCGAAGGGCTCTTAGAATCACTAAAACAAACCGGAATAAAAGGCCAGAAAATTATTTTAGCCCGAGCTAACGAAGCCAGAGACATCCTCCCTCGAGGTCTAACCGAAGCCGGAGCTGAAGTGGAAGACCTCCCGGTCTACCGAACTGTGAACGCATCCTGGCCAATCCCCCTACCAGATACTCCAGATTTAGTAATTTTAACTAGTTCATCCACCGCTGCAGGCCTTGCAGCCATGGTACCGTCGAAAAAACGGCGAGAATTTAAATCTGCCTCTATCGGCCCAATAACCAGCCAAACGGCTAGAAAACTTGGTTTCCAGGTAGTAGTCGAAGCGAAAAAAGCCGACTTGGAAAGTCTAATCGCCGCGGTGCGAGAATATTTTACAAAAGGCTAATAATGAATCGCTTTTTTAAAGATTCACAAATAACTGCGCTCGATCTAGCTTCACACCTGAACTCTTCCCAATTAACGGCGGCTACTTATGAAGACGGTCCTCTACTCATAGTTGCCGGAGCTGGTAGTGGTAAAACTAGGACTTTAGTCCACAGAGTAGCCTTTCTGGTCGATAAGGGGATTCCGCCGCCAGCTATCCTTCTTTTAACTTTCACTCGTAAGACCGCCCAAGAAATGTTGGGGCGGGCCACCGCTCTGGTAGGTAAGCGCGCTACTCAAGTTTCCGGAGGCACTTTTCACTCTTTAGCTAATTCTCTCCTCAAACCTCAGGCCCATCTGCTAGGCTACCAAACCGGCTTTAGTATAATGGATCAGGACGACGCCGAGTCCCTTATCGCCCGTATCAGATCTAGTTTTTCTGAGATTAAACGACACAAACGCTTCCCCCAAAAAAGGGCTCTTCTAAGCATAATCAGCCAGGCAGTTAATAAAGATCACCCTATTTTTAAGGTCATCTCTGAAAATTTTATTCACTTTATTGAATATGCCCCCCTAATTAACCAAATCGCTAAAGAATACCACAATCATAAAATAAAAAACGCTCTGATGGATTTCGACGATCTACTGACCGGCCTTGAAATTATCCTAAGTAATTACGAAGATGTACGCCAACGCCTCGCCGCCCGCTATGATCATATTTTGGTTGATGAGTATCAGGATACCAACCCTGTTCAAGCCCGCCTAATTTACCTTTTAGGAAAAGATCATTTAAGGGTTACCGCCGTAGGCGACGATGCTCAGTCCATCTATGCTTTCAGAGGGGCTAGTTTTCGAAATATTATGGATTTTCCTAAAATCTTCCCTGGGGCTAAAATATTGAAACTGGAAGAAAACTATCGCAGCCAGGAACCCATAGTTCTTCTAGCTAACCACCTCATCGCCCAGGCGCACGAAAAATATGACAAAACTCTAGTGGCGGTTCGCGGACCGGGTCTGGCTCCCATGCTTCTGGTCGTACAAGATCAAACTGATGAAGCCGGCACTGTAGCCGCCAAAATTGAAGAATTCATTGATCAGGGCTTACAGCTTAAAGATATAGCCGTCCTCTTCCGGGCTTCTTCCCTCTCCTTCGATCTAGAGATAGAACTAGTACGCCGACGTATCCCCTATACTAAATATGGTGGCCGTAAATTCTTAGAATCAGCCCACATAAAAGATTTTATAGCTTTCCTCCGCTGCGCGGCCAACCCGGCTGACAGTATTTCCCTGAGACGTATTTTAAATATGGTAGAAGGTATTGGTCTTAAAGGAGCCGAAGATATAGTTCACTGGCAGGCCGGGTTGAGAGAAAGGCTTCTGGATCTTAATTCCGCCCCCCTTAAAAATAAAGCTCAAAAAAATTTTCTCTCCTTGGCTAAACTTATGGCTGAGATTAGCCAGGAAGGTAATGAATTAGCACTAAAGGCCCAGAGGACGGCCGAATTTTACCTACCTAAAATGCGTGATCTCTACCCTGATGACTGGCCGGATCGCCTGGCTGATCTCAAAGAACTCCTCCGCATGGCGGAAAAACAGAAGGACCTACGCACCTTTCTTGACGACTTAACTCTGGACCCTCCCCAACAGAGACATTTGCCCCCTCAGGGAATAAATCCAGGCCTAACCCTTTCTACCGTTCACTCAGCTAAGGGTCTGGAATGGAAGATAGTTTTCATTCTCTCAGCGGTGGAAGGCTGTTTTCCCCCCTCCTACGCCGCCCGTTCGGCTGCTGAAATTGAAGAAGAGCGGCGTTTGATGTATGTAGCGGTAACCAGAGCCAAAGACATTCTATTTATCATGCTCCCTTTGGGCATCATCGATCGCCGCACCGGGACTTTAGCCGCCCCCAGTCGTTTTTTAACCGCCCTCCCCCCGACAGCCGGAGCGGCTTTATGGCAAAATAACCGCAAATTAGATCCAAAAGAACTATTAAATATTGGAGTAAATTTAGGATACAATTATAAGAAAGAAAATTTATCAAACTTCTCTACCTTTAAGTATAGGCCACCGGCCCAGATAAAACCAAGTGTAACTGAAGCGACGACGGGACAGCGCGTCTGCCACCCTATTTATGGGGTTGGTCGAGTAATTAAAATAAACGGCCCCAAAGCTGTTATTGATTTTGACCTCTTTGGGGAAAAAAGTGTTATAATGCTTTACGCGAAACTAACGTTAGTCTAATGAGTTAAAACGAATTACTATAAATGACCTATAAAAATGAAATACAGCGGATGTTCGATCTACAGAAATTCGGAATGAAATTCGGGTTAGATAATATACTAAATATACTAGCTAAATTGGGAAACCCCCATTTAGGCCAAAAATTCGTTCATCTCGCCGGAACTAATGGTAAGGGTTCAGTAGGGCTACTGTTAAAAAACATCCTCACTGAAAGCGGTTACCGGGTCGGCTTTTACACCTCACCTCATTTAATAACTTTTCGCGAACGCATTGCGATCGCGGATGAATTAATCAGTGAAGACGATATTTTGCGGCTCAGCGCCAGAATATGGTCCAGTTTAGATCCGGATTCACCGCCAACTTTTTTTGAATTCGTCACGGCTCTGGCTTTTTTATATTTTAAGGAACAAAAAACTGACCTGGCCATTATTGAGGCCGGTCTTGGAGGCCGTCTTGACTCCACTAATGTCATTGAACCCCTAATCTCGGCCATTATTAACGTTACTCTAGAACACACAGAGCATCTCGGCGAAACAATAACTAAAATTGCTGTCGAAAAGGCTGGTATAATCAAACCAGGTATTCCTGTAGTCTGTGGAAAGCTTCTAAATGAGGCCAAGAATGTCATTGAAAAAACGGCTTCTACCCAAAACAGCCCGATACTTATTTTAGATCGGGACTTTATGACTGAAATTACCAACCGAGACGATTCTGGTCACCCTACAATTAACTACCGTAAGGGAGACCAAAGCCTGACCAACTTGGCAATAGGCTTGGCCGGTTCTCACCAGGCTGACAACGCCGCCGTAGCTCTAACTCTTCTATCGCTCCTGCTAGAAAATGGTTTTGCTGCCAGCGAAGAAAATATTCGCGCTGGATTGAAAAAATCATACTGGCCAGGCCGAGCCGAAATCTTTCCGGCTGGTTCCTGGCCCCCGATTGGCCCAAAGGCTAGAGTCCCTCTTTTATTAGACGGAGCTCACAACCCGGCTGGGGCCGAAGCTCTGGCCCGGATGTTAAAAGAAAGACCATACCACCGACTTCATCTTATTGCTGGAGTCATGGCTGATAAAAATATTCCTGGAGTGCTGGGGCCTATTTTACAAAAGGTCGACCGCCTATACCTAACTCGCCCTAAATTTAACCGGGCCGCCACCCCGGAAAATTTACTAGAAAAAATTACAGCCTCTTTTGGACCACCCAAAATACCCGTCACACTCCACCCAAAACTTAAAGACGTTTTTACTGTCGTTGCCGCCGAAGTTAAAACCGGCGATTTGGCAATCTTAAGCGGCTCTCTTTTCATGGTAGGCGAAAGTCTAGCCTACTTAAAAAATTTAGGTGACGTGGAATCTAACTAACGGGATTTACCCATCTATTTTAATGGAAAACTCTATTTGATCCAAGCCACCGTCATTACCTACCCTCAGGCCAAAAAAAGCCAGCGATATTGGTCTTTAGGCATAGTCGTTTTTTTTTGTACCTTGAGTATAGTTCTCTGCTGGCTATGGCCAACCGACAGTTTGGCAGCAAAGGAAAATTATGTTGAAGTCGTTATTGAAGGCGAAAAGATAATCATTATTCGGGCTGACACTATTGAACACGACGAGGTACGCGGTCTGACCCGCTTTCTAGGCCATGTCAGTCTAGTACGGGATCAGGAAAATATCACCGCTAACCAAGCCGTCTGGCATAATAACACTAGGTCTGCAGAACTAGACGGAAATATTCGTCTCACCTCACCTAATTTTACTCTTCTGGCTGAAAGGGCCTTAGTCAATCTAGATCTATCCATAGCCAAAATATACAACGGCCGGGCTTTCTTTCCCAAAAATAACTACTATCTAAGTGGTGAAATTATCGAACGTCTGGGTGAAAAAGAATTTGAGATTGAAGATGGTACAGCTACTACCTGTAATGGCCCCACCCCAGCTTGGACTATCCATGCTGACCATCTCAGCATTACTGAGGGCGGTTATGCTTCCGCCACGGGAGTAATTTTTAAAGGAATGGGCAGCACCCTTCCCTTTTTCGCTACCCCCTATTTCCTCTTTCCCGTTAAAAATGAACGCCAAAGCGGTATCTTAAGGCCAACTATTACCTCTTCCACCCATGATGGTTTAAAAACAGCTCTACCAATCTTCTGGACCACTGGAGAGAATCACGATCTAACTTTCACCCCGATCTGGCGCCAAAAACGGGGGTTAGCCATATCACTAGAAGGACGCTACCACCTTGAACGCAGTCGCGGCATCTGGCAAGTTAGCCATCTCAGAGATCACGATCCGAAATATTACAACTATATCAACAATACTACCAATATAGCCGCTAAAGAACGCTTTTGGCTACGCGCTCAAAATCAGTGGAACGTGAACAGTTGGGATCTGACTTTAAATGTAGATTTAGCTTCCGATCCCCTTTTACTTTATGAATTTGCTTCTGATCAGGATGGTTTTAACCAAACCAATATGATCTTCAGCCAGACTTTCGGTCACACCGTAAATGAAGCACTAGATCCTAACCGCACTACTGAACTTTACGCCCAAAAACTAAACTACGATACCCAAATCCGGGGCGGTCTCTATTACACCCAGAACCTTTATCAGGAAAATAATCGAGATACCATCCAGCGTCTACCCGCTTTACAGTACGACATTGTTAGTCGTAGCCTCTCTGAGACCAATAATAAGTCCCGTTTTTCTCTAGGCACCCGTTATGATTATTTCTATCGTAATTCCAGTCCTATCAATTACACTGATGAAACAAGCCACCGTCTCTGGCTTAACCCCTCCCTAAATTGGACGGTTCCAGTTAGCAATCTGGCTATTTTAAAATTGGATGGTGATCTGGAATTAACCACTTACGCCGCCTCCGGCCATCGCCCCGTAACGAATCTAGCCGTTAACAATGCCCGCCACGATAATTTAGATAACTGTCTGACTGGTTCCATGGAGGCCGAAATCTCCACTACCTTTAACCGAATTTTCGACGGTGGTCCCGGGCAGGCGATGGCCACCCGCCATCAACTAACCCCGACCATAACCTTAAATTATATTAAAGCCCCACATAACCAGGGTAATCTGCCTTATTGGGATCTTTTTGACCGACGACTACCCCGCCAAACCGCTCGCTATGGACTCCAAAATACCCTCGTCTCCAAAACCGAAACAAAGACTAATGAATCGGGTGAAATCATCGCCGGCTACGACTACTTTCAATTTTTAAAATTTGGGCTCTGGACTAGCTATGAATTCGCTAACGATGCCGATCTAACTTCAGACTTATATAACCACCATTATAACACCAACTATTATGGCCGCGGATCAGGACCTCTGGAAGTAGAATTAGAAGCTTTCTTTAACTCCTATCTTTCCGCTAAAATAATTTCTGCCTTCGACAGTCGCAACGGTAACGCCAGCAGTCATGACGCTAGTGTGAGTTTAGGAGACCTTAACGGCGATAAATTAACTTTAACTTACGATTATAATGACCCGAAAATTACTTTCGGCCAGGGGGTCTTTGACGAATATCAGGAAATTAGAAGCGAACTAACTCTTTTTCTCAATTCAGAATGGAAAACTCGTGTCTTTACTCGATTTGACATAAATAGCAGGCAAGCTACGGAAACCAATGCTCAACTTATCTATCAGGCCCAATGTTATGGTTTAGGACTAATCTATTCCAAAACTTACGATGACCAAGCTGTCGGCCTAATAGTAGATCTTCTGGGCCTAGGAACTATTGGCTTTGAAAATAATGAAGAAACATCTAACGACAGCCACTTCTTTTATTAGAGGAGGAAATATTTTTATGGAAGCACATGAAGCAGCTCTAGTAGAAAAACTAATCCCGGAGAATCCTAAACTTAGGCTATTAGTAGAAAAACACCAGGCATTTAAAATTAAGCTAGAAAACTTAAACCGCCGACCCTACTTAGCACCAGAAGAAGATCTGGAGCGTAAAAAAATCCAAAAAGCTAAACTAGTGGTTAAAGATAAAATTCAACATATCCTCAACCAGCACCAAGTTTAATAAAACTCGTCAAACCACTAGCTCTCGGGGTGAATCCTTGGTGGTTGGTCTTATTCATCCTTAAAAATAATCCTATTAAGGTACGAAAGTTAAAGGGCCTTCGGGCAACCCCCGGAAGCTAGGATGGAATGGTAAAAATGTCCGAATTAACAGGCGCCCAAATTTTGATCGAGTGCTGGAAAAAAGAAGATGTGAAAGTAATTTTTGGTTATCCAGGCGCCGCCACAATTGACGTTCACCATTACCTGATGACCAGCGGACTGCGTTTCGTTCTAACTCGCCACGAACAGGCGGCAGTTCATGCCGCCGAAGGCTACGCCCGGGCCACCGGCCGCCCCGGCATAACTCTAGTCACTAGCGGGCCCGGCGCCACTAACACAGTTACGGGTCTAGCCGGAGCTAACCTTGACTCCACGCCCATTCTAGTCTTCTCCGGCCAAGTATCCCGGATGATGATCGGTAACGATGCCTTTCAAGAAATAGATATAGTCGGCATAACCCGGTCTATCACCAAACATAATTATCTGGTACGCGATACGGGCTCCCTGGCTCGTATTGTTAAAGAAGCCTTCTTTATCGCCCAAAGCGGGCGCCCTGGTGCTGTTTTAGTTGATCTGCCTAAAGATGTTCTGACTGGAACCGCAGAATTTAAATATCCTGGTAAAATCAAGCTTCAGGCTTATCAACCCCACTTAAAACCCCACCCAAAGCAGGTGGCTAAGGCGGCGGAACTTCTGCTCTCGGCTCAAAAACCGGTACTCTACGCCGGCGGCGGGGTCATAATGAGCGGAGCTTCGGAAAAACTTCTAACTCTAGCTGAATGCCTCCATATTCCCGTCACTAACACCCTGATGGGGCTAGGAGGCTTCCCTGGTACTCATCCGCTTTTTTTAGGGATGCTGGGCGTACACGGCCTTTATCAGGCTAACCGAGCGGTACAAGAAGCCGATCTTCTGGTGACTGTAGGCGCCCGCTTTGATGACCGAGTCACCGGCCGCCTAGATCAGTTCGCCACTAAAGCCAAAATTATTCAAATCGATGTTGATCCTACTTCCATTCATAAGCGAGTTAACACCGATGTCCCTCTAGTAGCCGATGCCCACCAAGCTCTTAGCGCTATTCTAAATCTACTGGGGAAATATCCTAACTACGATCGAACCGCCCGACGCATCTGGCTAAATCGTATAGCTGCCTGGCAAAAGGAAGGCGCTCTAGAAGACGGGCCGGTTTCCACCTCGCCAGCTGGGATAAAACTTATCAGCCCACAAACTGTAATCAAGACCCTGTATGAAAAGACCAAAGCGCTAACCCCTATCATCACCACTGAAGTAGGCCAACACCAGATGTGGACCGCCCAATATTTTTTGCATGACCAACCCCGTCACTTTATTTCTTCTGGCGGTCTAGGAGTTATGGGTTTCGGTCTACCAGCAGCTATCGGCGTCCAGATCGCTCGACCGGAAGCTCTGGTCATTGACATTACAGGTGATGGTTCCATTCTTATGAATATTCAAGAATTAGTAACTATTGTCGAAGAAAAACTACCCATTAAGATAGTAATCATCAATAACGGTTGCCTAGGCATGGTTCGTCAGTGGCAGGAGCTTTTTTATAACCGACGCTATTCTGCTACTCTACTAGGACAGGGACCAGATTTCGTTAAGCTAGCCGAAGCTTTCGGGGCTCAAGGTTTTCGAGCGACAAGACTGGATGAAGTTGCCCCAATCATTGAAAAAGCTCTGACCATATCCGGACCAGTTATTATAGAATTCATAGTGGATCAAAGCGCCTTAGTTTACCCTATGGTTCCGGCTGGCAGTTCCATAAGCGAGATGCTGCCTTATTCTGCTAACCCAAGTGATAATTGAGGCCATGCGTGGAAAATAAAAATACCCAACGCCGTACTCTTTCTCTTCTGGTAGATAATGAACCAGGAGTTCTAGCCAGAGTGACTGGTCTCATATCCGGTCGAGGTTTTAATATTGAAAGCTTATCGGTGGCCGAAACCAGGGATCCCCAGATATCCCTTATCACTATCATCATTTCCAGCTCATCACAATTTATTGAACAGATCATAAAGCAGCTCCGCAAACTTATTAATATCATCAAAGTGATCGATTTAACTGAAGATGATTATGTAGAAAAGCAGCTTGTTCTAGTTAAAGTTAAGACCAATCCGGCTAATCGAACCGAAATTCGCAGTCTATGCGAAATTTTCAAAGGTAAAATTCTGGACGTTAGTCCTAAAACTTACACTATGGAATTTACAGGCAACGAGAAAAAAATTCGCAATATTTTAACACTTTTAGATGAATTTGGTGTTGAAGAACAAGTCTCAACCGGCCTCACTGCCATGAGCCGCACTCGGGTATATAAACACGAGCGCAAATAAACAAGGAGAAAAAATATGAAAGTTTACTTTGAAAATGACGCGCCCCTGAAACCTTTGCAAGGCAAGACTATCGCCGTATTAGGCTACGGTAGCCAGGGGCACAGCCAGGCTCAGAACCTGCGTGATTCCGGCCTTAACGTCATCATCGGCCAACGCCCCGGCTCGATCAATTACGACTTAGCCGTGGAACATGGCTTCGCTCCTGTCTCTGTGACCGAGGCCGCAAATAAGGCCGACCTCATCCAGATTCTTCTACCTGACCACCTTCAGATGGAAATCTATGAAAAAGAAATTAAACCAGGTCTCCGAGCGGGTAAAATGCTCATGTTCAGCCATGGCTTTGCTATTCATTTTAACCAGATTATACCTGAAAAAAATATTAGCGTAGCCATGATAGCTCCAAAGGGCCCCGGTCACCTGGTACGTTCGGAATATGTCAAGGGCGCGGGGGTACCCTGTCTCATTGCCCTTCATCAGGATTCTGACGGTCAAGCGCTTTCCTGGGCTCTAGCTTATGCTACCGGTATTGGCGGCACCAGAGCTGGTCTCATTCAGACTACTTTCGGTGAGGAAACCGAAACCGATCTTTTCGGCGAACAGGCGGTTCTATGTGGTGGAGTAAGTGAATTGATTAAAGCCGGCTGGGAAACCCTGGTGAAAGCCGGCTATCAACCAGAAATAGCCTACTACGAATGTCTGCATGAAATGAAACTAATCGTAGATCTCATGTATGAGGGCGGGTTAGATCGTATGCGTTATTCAATTTCCGATACAGCTGAATACGGCGACTACACAAGGGGACGTCGCATTGTTAACGAAGAAACTAGAAAGGAAATGGCGAAAATTCTGCATGAAATTCAAGAAGGTGAATTCGCCCGCGACTGGATTCTAGAAAATAAAGCTGGTCGATCTAACTTTCTGGCCCGCCGCCGCCACGAAGCTGAACATCCCATCAACGAGGTAGGCCGAACCTTGCGAAAAATGATGGTCTGGTTAAATAAAAAATGAAACCATATCAATGTGAGTTAGCCACTCTTCTGGCTGAAAGTGGCGCCCTTTTTTTTAGAGACGGCCTAACTTTAAAAGACGGACGACCCACACCCTATTTTATCAACTTTGGCCTGTTCCGCACCGGTCGCCTAAGTGCGGAACTAGGACGAATTATGGCCGACTACCTAGTCGATCTGGGCCTCCATGAAAAATTTGATGTCCTAGTAGGGCCATCTTACAAAGGTAGCGCCCTAGCTGTAGCAACAGCGAGTTCACTATGGCTAAAATATCATGTGGATCGTAGCTTTGATTATGATCGTAAAGAAACCAAAAATCATGGCGAGAGCAGCTATAACTCAACCCGTTTCGTCACCGGGGCTCTGACTAATAATTGCCGAATTCTTATCATCGATGATGTAGTTACAACTATGGCCACTAAATTTGATCTACTCACCGGTTTGACCTTAGAAGCCACGGCCCGCGGGCAAAATTACTATCCTACTGGTGTAATTCTATTTTTAGACCGCGAACAGACTACCGCCGTCTACGATCGACAAAACCAACCGGTTTTAGGTAAAAAAGGACAGAACGCAATACTTAATTTTACTACGACCACTGGTCTTTCGGTTAATTCTGTTTTGGGCATTCACGAAACCATAAATTTTTTACTGACGAAAAAAATACCAGTTCGTCAGAACGATAAATTTGAACCTCTAACTGGAAACACCGTAGCTTCATTCCATGAATATCTAAACATCTACGGTGTAAATTAAAGTTAATCCTGAGATAGATACGGGCCAGCCGGTAGATCATTCCAGCCGACCTACCTGCCCATTCATTCTAATTAACGCTTGGTCCGGATGAACCATAGTCAACATAGTGTTGATAGTAATTATGGTTTTAGAATTTGCCTGAAAATTATACTAAGTTATGACCATGTTGACTATTTTATAATCGTGTCCACATAGACTGTTCCAAAAAAATATCTGTAACTGTTCCGGCTCCGTTTTCTTCGACGAGAGTAATGATACCGTTACCGGAAACACGGAACATTATAAAGAAATTACCGCCCACTTTAGAGAAGTTATTAGGATTTCTTAACCGGATAATACTGATCTAGTAAGGTCTCTTTTTCTGGTTATAAGTATAAATCTTAATTATTTTTTTCATCACTATTAACGGAAACACTCCTAAAAGAGGCCTTGGAGCAACTATCCAGAATCAAAGCTAAAATAATTTTTTTGCCGACATACTAGATGCCACTGATCTCGTCTGGAATATAAATTTACTAATTATAGATTTTTTTAACCTCTATATCCAGCAAGATACTCTAATTGAGAGTTTTACTAAAGGATAATTTAAAAACCATATTCAAGGAACAATATCCACCCACGTTAAGTAATAAATTACTCCAGTTTATAACTTTACAGAAAACAGTGACCATAAAGTCACCGTCTGAAGGGTTGTCTAGTTCGAAGCTAAACATAAAAGGCCGCTGCCTAGTTCATAAGATTCGTCATAAAATTTATCAAAAATATAATCATTTAACTAGACTAGTCAATGAATAGATAAAACTAAAAGCTTTTCATAGAAGCGTAAATTGAAGGCTTCAGAAGGAGGGATATTGTTTTACGATCTGTGGAGAGATAACTTCTAATGCGGTGGAATATTTCCGTCCACATTTTAAATTCTAAAGCGCCCTAACACCTCTTACTTTACTTTTGTCATTTAGAGGTTATTTTCGGTCAAATTATTAGTAAAAATATATCTTTACAGATCATAAATCGAAGTGTGTCGCCTTCACAATCTCGTAACCGTATTAAAAAGATACGTGATTTTAACTAGGCCATTTAGCTTATTTTACCTGGTGATCGTATTATCTCTGAGTACTTAAGTCTAGCATTTCACAGAAATCTCTAGTAGCGATTTCACTCTTTATTAGCTTCAAAGAAATTCAGATGACCACCGACGTTTTTTTCACCTAACTTTATCCATAATTTTTTTAACGGCAGTATGTCCCATTAAATGGTACACATTTCAAAGAGCATAGATATGTTTAGTGTAGGTATAATAAGATTTCTAATAACCATAACAGAAACAGCCCTGATTATTAGATAATATCCCCATTCCAATCGTCACTCTAAGGCCATATTTTTGTTTAGGAAATACCTACCTAGTTTAAAGAAACGCTGAGGTTAGATGTATCCAGGCTCTTTTGGTATTATATGAATTGAGGTTTTATTCATGTTTAAAACAAGGACGTCGATTAACTTTAACTTAAGTAATTACTCAAAACCTTTCAAAAACTCATGGGTCTCTTCGTTGTAGTTAAAGATACTACTAATGATTATTAGTAGAAACATTTGGTCTACGAAATGGCCTGCGACCCACTCATAGGAAAGCATCTAGGATTGAAAAAATTAAATGATCTTCGCCGTAATGGATTTCCTATATTGAGCGGCATTAGTTATACCCGCAGGAAAATTAACGGTTATTTTTTATCCCTGTTTATTGACTAGGATTTAGACTCTGTATTCTGTAATAATAATAGAGTTTTTAATTTTAAAAATTTAACGGCCTGTATATCCGTCTTCATACTAGATCCCTTTTGTTAGAAGGGTAGTATACTACTATTCTTTGAGTTTTTCAGCAAGCGTTCTATGAAAAAAACGTATAGGGTGATAAGAGGTTCAATAACCGATCTAAGGGTAGATAACAGATAACGCTTAGTCGACCACTAGGTAGCAGACATTTTCGATAAATTCCTTGTAATCTGCGTTAGCATTAAGATTAATCATCTACCAAACAATTTTAATTAACAAGGGGAGGGGCTCTAAAACGATTAGCGGATACAGGTAAGATCACCGATTTTCACCACCAGCTAATTAAAGTAAAAGATACCCATCCATCAACCCTGCAAAGCGTTACCGAAAGGGCTTTCCAGATAACCATTCTTATTAAAAGATGTAACTCCTGGCCCTAATATAGTATAATTCCTCCTACCTATAAGCGATCGCATGATTCGTAATTTTAACCTCCTTAAAAATGTTATAAATCTTGCCCGAATATTTTTTAACCAAAAAAATCCTTTCCAATAATAGTCAGATCGGTATTTTGCTTCGAATTTATAAAGGCACCCTAGGTAAAGATAATCTACGGAGCATAAACTTTAGTACCCCAGACCAGTTAATTCATCCTCCCGGCGGCAAAGAAAAAATTGCTGATAAGATTCTCATAGTTGATATACATAGTTTCGTAATCGATAATATTGATGTTAGCATAAGTTGTTGGAGATGGTCTGCATCTCCATCCCCAAAACCAGCATACCGATCGCAACCACATACATCAAACTGAAACCCATGCTTTTCACCCCATCGCTTTAGCTTCCTCCAAAAGGACTTTACCAAAACAGAGAATAACCCACCCAATAATAAATATATAATTAAATCAATATATTAATATTTAAAAGATAGACAAAAAATTACAGTCTAAGTCAAAACGACGTATTTTTCCACTTAATAGAAAGAGACGATATTTCTTCCATCAGGTATTATTTTAAATTAGGTACTATTTTTATAATTACTTACAAAAACTAGCGGATAAAATAAGATTGTCCCTGGCCAGGACCCAAACACTCATGGAGTATTCGAAAATAAACTAGCTTAACACGGTTCCGGCAAAAACTTCTAAAGTACTAATTACCCCCACTTTGTTAATCAACAGCTACCACATTACGGCATACCCCCAACAGCTACCCTAGATAAGTCACCATCCCCACCCCCAAGACCCCGACTATTTCACTAGCGTTGTATAGAATCGTAACTCGTTCGAAAGTAAATATCGAGACCACAGCAACCACTAAATAATAAAGGCTATAGTAAAAAATAGGTTCAGGTTAACTGTTATTATCTCCCAATTACCTGGTCAAAACAAAAACTAAAGCTTAAAAAGCTGCCCCAACCCCTACCAGATGACTATTTTTAAAATCTAACCTCCCCCACGCCTAATTGGGTTAAATTAAGATTAGATAACCCTGAAAAGTCAAAAAAAAGATCGTCAGAATAATGGAGCTAGTCAAATAGAGGTAGAGTAGTACTGTGGTACTATGGTCTGATAAAGAGAAAATTGAAAAGTACTTATAAAAGTATAGGCCGCTTAAAGAAAATAGCAACCGCCAACAAGAGATAGGAATTTCCATGTTGGCCCTACAGAGATTTTTTCATCTGGCAAGCCAGAAGTCGTACCAGCATCACACCTAGATAGCCGCGCAAAAAAGAATAAGCTCCCAGACAGTCAGGTTGCTTCCCCGGAAATAACAAACATATCAATGTTGTTGACAGAAAAAGCCACCGACGAAATGGTGAAGGGCCTAAGTACTTTTCATAAGGCGCCCAGGAAAATCCTCAATATTTTTGATATAATTAAAGAGCAATATATATTATAATAATTTTTTAATATTATAATTTGATAAATAACGTTTTTTACCAGATAATCTAATTCTTAAAATTATAAAGCCGGATGGCATTCAAAACCACTAAAACCGCCCCCAAATTATGGACTAGAGCGCTAAGAACTGGCCCCATAAGGCCAGTAGCGGCTAAAACAACAGCAGCCAGGTTTATACCCATGGCCATGGCGATATTAAAGCGGATGATCTTCAAGGTCCTCCGTGACAACCGTAAAAGGTAAGGCACAGCGCCTAGATCACCAGAGAATAAAACCACATCGGCTGCTTCCAGAGTCACGTCGCTAGCAATATCACCCATAGCCAGCCCCACGGCGGCAGTTTTTAAAGCTGCAGCATCATTTAAGCCATCGCCGACCATGGCCAGTTTCACCCCAGACTTTTGGATCATTTCAATAGCCCATACTTTATCATCCGGCCATAATCCGGCCTGAACCTCCTCCAAGCCCAGATATCCGGCTACCCGAGTCGCGACCTGAGCCTGATCGCCGGTAAGTAAAATCAATTTGAGACCTTCTTTTTTAATGGCCTCCACAGTCGCACGGCCCTCAGGACGAATAGTGTCAGCCAAACCTAGCAACCCCTTAATACGGCCGGCTTCAGCTAGCCAAACAATAGTTAACCCGGCCGCTAGGAACTCAGCTTCAGCGCTTTCCATTTCTGGAAGTAGCGTCAGGTTATGTCGGGTCAATAATATTTTTCTACCGGCCAGAACCTCATGACCACCCACGGTACAACTGACCCCCAAGCCCGGCTCCATGCTAAAATTTTCACAATCGGGGAAAGTAAGCCCCCGATTTCTCGCGGCCCTGACCACCGCCTGGCCCAGAGGATGCTCGGACTGGCTTTCAGCGGCGGCAGCCAAAGTAATCAGATAATCTTCTGAAAAACCAAAATCTTTAACTCTCTCTAACTTCAGTTTACCCAAAGTTAGGGTACCAGTTTTATCAAAAGCCATATGGGTGACTAAACCCAAATTTTCCAGAGCTTCACCGGAACGAATTAAAACACCCCGTTTAGTGGCGGCACCAATAGCCGCAACCACGGCCGTAGGAGTAGCCAAAACTAACCCGCAGGGGCAAAAAACGATTAAAATACTTACCGTCCGAATCAAATCATCGGTGACCAGACCCACCCCTACGGCCAAAATGATGGCCAACGGCACAATAGCCGTGGCCCAACGATCGGCTACGCGGGCTAGTTTGGCCTTATGGCTACCGGCCTCACTGACTAATCTAACCAATCGGGCTAGCGAAGAATCTTCCCCCACGCGGGTAGCCTTTAAATCAAAAGCTCCGAAACGATTAAGCCCCCCACCTAACACCGAATCCCCGGGTAATAAATCCACCGGCACCGATTCACCGGTAATGGCTGATTGATCCACCGCCGTCTGACCACTCACCACCACACCATCCACCGGCACCGTTTCCCCAGGCCGCACCCGGATCAATTGACCGGATTTAACTTTAGAGATCGGAATCATCTCCTCCTCTCTTGCGGCAGTCACAACCCTGGCCAGTTTTGGGGCAATATTTAACAAACGATCTAATCCGGCCCATGAACGTCGCACTGTTCGTTCTTCCAGTAGTTCACCTAGAGTCATTAAGAAAGCTACTTCACCGGCAGCAAAAATTTCCCGGACAGCCACAGCCGCAATCAGGGCCAAAGCAATCAAAAGACCGGCTTTGATATCGAAACTTTCAATTATAGCTCGGGCCGCAGCTCTAATGATGGGCACACCGCATAGTAAAACCGCTACCCAAGCCGGATCTAGAGGCCAACCTAAGATCAGCGGCAATTCTCTAAAATTACTTAGAATTAAACTTATTGCCAAACTTAAACCAGAAAGCAGAGCAATAATAAATTCCCTTTGCGGCAAAGAAATTTTTCCACCCGGGCCGTCAAGACAACAAGTATAACCAGTCTTGAGCCTAATTCCCTTGACTTGATTCTCCATTCTTTAACTTCTTTTCCCTTAATCAATAGCTACGATAACCGAGAAAATTGCTCCAGTGCGATGAGTAGTTTATCTATGGTTTCTTCGTATTCACCTTTTTTAAAGCCGTTTAAAATACAATGATGTAGATGGCTTTCTAAAAGACTCTGCCCGGCTTTGTGAAGTGCCGCTTTAGCCGCTGTAACCTGCATAAGAATATTTTCACAAGGGCGATCCTCCTCCACCATGCTAATAAGGCCACGAATCTGGCCCTCAACCCGTTTAAGGCGACTTATAGTTTGGGCATTGTCAGAGCATTGTTTCACAGAGTTCTCCTTATACTTATACCCCCTATGAGTATTTTTTAATTCTACCTCAACCCGGACCAAAAAATCAACCACCATTTTATTTAATCAGAATCACCCAATCAATGAGTTATCTACTTATCCCTATAAAAAATTAGTTAATTAGTATTAAGTCCTCTCGTAATTAACTCCTGTTGTATCTACTACCTTTTTCGCATTCTTGCCTATTGTATCCACATAATTCTCACGATACCAGAAGTACCCGTTGCCATATTTATACTTGAGATCGGTATACCTACTAAATATCATTAGTAAGCTCTTAACCTTCAAATAAGCTATTATCTCCGTATACACTGTACTTCGGCGACATCATCACAGATATATGGATATAATTAGAACAGCACTTAACCTCTATTGTTTTAAAATTTTTTCTTTCACACAGTTCACGCAATATTTTATTAACCTCAGCCTTAATCTTCTAACAGATCACTTACCTATGATACTTTGAGCGCAAATAATATATGATACCTACATTTCTATTTCATATGTACTAAATTACTTTTATCCTTTCGGACAGCCCCCTTATATCTTTTGGTGCAATTAATAAACTTTCATAATTTTAATATTAAAAAACTTCTTCGACTTAGGGCTAAGGATAAATAACGCCACCACTAGCATAATTAGTAATTTTTTAAGCTTAAACAAAAAAAACTACAATAAATTATATTGAAATTTAAAATTATCCCGATTGAGGAAAATTTTTAAAAAAATATATTGAAATTGAGAATCATTTATGATTAAATGGCATTTCGTCAAACACACTGGAGCGTCGCTAGTGATCTACAAACTAAGACAGCCAGCGATTTAAAGTGTTAATGACCTCTGACCTCCCCCGGCCCGACAACCCCGACCTGGAACTTAGTCCAGGCCGGGGCCTTAGGGCAGTCACAACGAATCTACAAACTGCTTTAACTTAAACTTTTTAAGGAAAGCAAAATAATAAAAAAATTACCTTTTTCATTAATACTAAAAAATTATAGTAATATTATATAATTATATTATTATCTGCTAAAGCACTTCCCTTTGTTTCCCATTATATTAGTTAAGTTCTCAAAATAATAATTTTTTTTGGGTTAGTTCGAAAAATTTAACAAAAAAATGAAATGTTCAGACGACTAATTTTTATCAGGGTTATATTTAAAAATATCCAGTAATTTAACTTAGGGGGCAGAACGAAATTGAACTTCAGGAAGAATTCGCCGCTCTCTTCAAAGCCTTTAATCAGATCGAGGCTTATAAAGTTAAAATAATTATTTCAGTTGCGACGATCAAAAATGTACTTTTTTTCGCAAATCCGTAGACGTTATTACTAATAAATTTATAATTTTAACAGGTTTTGTGATAAGTAATAAGGTAAAAATCAACCTGATCCCAGGGATAGTGCCGCAGCCATTAAAACCTGATGCGAAAATCTTTTAAGAGCTTTAAGATATTTACCGATAAACTGAACGTCCGCCTGACTAAACTACCCAGTTTAAAGTCTGTCTCCTGGAATTGTTCGACCAGGGGCCTTTTAACCGTTTTCAAACCCAAAGGTAAATTAAAAACTAAAATTGTGGCTATTCTGGTTTACTTTAAAGTTGAAAGCAAAAGCTTTGGCTAGACCACCGATTAATCCACGCTCGCCGAAACACCTTTTCTATCCAACCCAGTCTAGGATCACCTAGTTAAAAAATTTCTGTTCTTTCTACTTCGGGCTGCTTTAAGCATACTCAAATATATATTCCATCTGTTTACCAGCTTTATAACCCTGATTCAAGAATCTTTAACCATAGGAATACTGAATACCACGATCCTCTTAGTTTATTTCTTACAACATGATTTATATAATACCAGGACGCTGTTATCTTTTCTCGCCCTCAACCGCTACTTGAAAATATAGACCCACCAGAGGTCTTGAGCTAGCTTCTTCAACAACCTGACCAAGCACATTAAAAAAATTTTGATCTACATTGAGGACGAACATGAAACTTAAATCAAAAAATTTAAACTTAAAGTTGATTCCCTGGTGATAGTACGCTCGGGCTGACTAATCCCCATCGACGATTTAATAATTGAAGACTAAGCTTTAGTAGGCTAGACTTCCATAATCAGGAAACCCCTACCCATGCACTACGCTCCGGGCGGAACGGTTTTCACCGAAACGATGATTAAAGAAGGCAGACTGCTACTCCAGACAACTAAGATCGAGGTTGAGACTAAAATTAACTCCATTGTCCGTTACCTTGAAGAATTATAGGCCTCTAAAGCTGTCATTCAGAGTCAAGCCAAACAGTTGGCCGATTCAATAGTTCTTTTCAATATTTCTACTGACCGGGCTGGTCTAGCTACCAACCCACGACCCGATTAAGGCTGGAAATGTTCTATTGGTTGATTACTCCCGCGCCATACGCCTCTCCATACTGGTAGCGATTTTATCGGCTATGCTATGCACGAAGGCAATAACAACAGCCTCTTAACTAAGAGTGGCCGCTAGCTTAAAAATTTTCTTCAACTATTAATATTATCTTCAATAAAATTAATATTTTAATTAAATCTAAGCCTAAATGATCGATGTAATTACCTTCAGCGGTCTGAACTAAGGGGAGACCATGAAACTAGCCGCCTGCCTGGAAGGGCATTCTCTTCAACCAATCGGCCGGTCAATGGTGGTGCAAGCCCGACGTGAAGGTCTGCACTATAAAGAGAAACACGTTAAGGTGACTATGTGGTGGCCCATATTATCTCCTTCACCTAGCGGGAGATGAACTGACCCGCCAGATAATGCTCACCGAAAGTATAAAAACAACAATCACCGCTCTAGCTAGGGAAATAGATTTCATTAAATATTACTACCATCCCCCGCCCGACAATAAAGCTGCTTTCGTTGAAGACCTGATATCGCTGGAAGACGGCAAATTCAGCGACAGACTAATACAATTCACCAGCCCTATCCCAAATCGATGTAAATCTAGCTATGAGCGACAGCTTAGTCTCGGATTAGGATATAGTTGATGTCATTCTTCTGAGCGGCGATATCAGCCACCTAAAACCCGCCTGGACTCTGATTTACTAGACTATAATACAACGCATTCGCGGTAACTATTAGTTCATCATTTCTATGAATACTATTTTTTAAAGCCTACACTTTTAAGTCTAGCCGGTTCATGCCTGACCACCGTTTTACACACCACCACCCCCTATGTAACCTGGCGCAGCACCCACCTTTTCTGACCAAGTAATTAAAAGAGACAATTTGATGATCACCAATTTTATTCTCAGAATAATAAAACATCGCGAGACCCGCCTGAAAGACCCAGCTTTTGCAGCAGCAGCCGCCATTCTTAAAACTTAAACCGGCATAACTAAAGCTATCACTAACCAAGTGACGGATAAACTGTTATTATAGAACGACCAGGACAAAAATGTAGTAATAGAAGCAGAACAAGACTTTACTGATTTTAAGAATAAAATATTTTTAACTTTTTTTATAATTTATCTTTTACCTGACAACCAATCCTACGGTCTCCAATCCCTTCAAACGTCCGACCTCGATAATCCTAATTTACTCAAGGTCTTTTTTCGATAGCATCCAGTTAGTTCTCTTTAATTTTAGCCCACTTATCAACTAAAAATTAATTATAGCAGGTTATCAATTTCTCTCCTAGATATTCATCCGGCACCATAAATTTAATAAAATCTATCTAGTCAAAAATAATTAATTGTATTTTACGATTATTAAGTGCTCCTCGTATAAATATAAATTTCAAGACGATTATCTAGTTTATATCTTCTATAGCTTACAAAAAGGCTATATTTTTAGCCCCCCAACATCCCCCGATCATCTACCACTATTGTTTTACCCAACCAAATTTAGCCCTGATTTTTTTAATTATTAAGGTGAATGTGACTAAATCAAGAGTATTACCCAACTAGGTGTTTATAGATATAGACCGCCCGTCTCTATCAATCAACAAACCATAGTCCATCTAGCGCTTACCCTTCTTTTTACCACATAAATACCTAAAACACCCTAAAAGATGATGCTTACTTTTGAAATAGTTTAACGGTAAGTTGTAAAATACGGTGCCCCCATCATAAAGATATTTTTAGCTAACCCGGCTTCAACAATTTCCTACTTGTCCATTAATCAGTCCATAGCCGCGTAAGGCTCATTCTCGTCAGCGTCAGCGATATTTAATTTAATAGACAATGGTATCTACTATTAGCGCCAGCCGCAGTAACTAATTTGCTTTTGGAATACAGGAGACGAGAGCCCCCCATGGCGCAAACTAAATCCCGCTCCTTAGACGATTGTGAGGAGATGACAAAGATCAAGTCAAACTTTTTTATAGCCGTCACAACCGCCAAAATATAACCGTATTATCTATAATCGATAAATTAGAAGGCTTCCCTGGTAGAGACAAAAAAGTTATCTTTAAGACGTCTTTTGATGAGATCAATAAGTTCCTAATCAAGACAAAATATTGGCCAGGATCCTTTTCTTAATCTTCTCGTTATTTTGAGAAGAGCCACACAGAAAAACCGCTGGGGAAAAATTATAACTTAGAACGCTATCTATAAACATGAATATACAGCAGCTGATTAATGTTAATCTGTTAAATAGGAAATAACGTTTATACAGATATGTTTTCCTATAATAATATTATTTTATTATTATAAAATTAATATTTTATAATACTTTTTGAGCAGTGGAGGATATACCTACTTTGTATAAAAGAGTTGATGGTCTGACGCAAAAATTGGAACAGTAAGTACTTTATCATAGTATAAATAGTATTAACTATCTAGATGCGCTTTGATTAGTTACGCTCGGTTCCGAAATAGATTTCTTAAGTACCGGGTCCTATCCAAAACAATAAAACGGATAATTCGCTCGGGCAAGTTGTTGATAGACTTATTTTCTGGGCTAGTAATGAAACGTATATATAAATTACCCTCTCTACGAAAATACCTAACCAATTTTTTAGCTTCTTTTATTAATGGAAATTGGTAATATCAACCGATAGAGACCTTGATGAGTTACTAAAATTACTTTGGGCTTCAGCTAGTTTAGTTTTAAGTTCGGTAACTTTATCCGGTGAGGTAACATTCTCTGCTCGTATATATATTAGAGAGCTTGAAACACTATATCTTGCGATCCACTTTATAACATAATCACAATATAACATACCTTTATATTAACATGTACTTATATCTCACTTGATAACCACCATGAACGATTACCTTATATCTACAGCAGTCTGAGTCTAGTTGGCCTCACCATTCAATATGTATTTAAATATCGTAAATGGCTTCAGACTATTTTCTCCAAGGCTCCATAAAAGCGGCTACCGAATGACCCTGCTCCAGATGGCGAATAAGGGAACTACCAAAAATAACCGCCTCTGGTTTCAAATTTGCCGGTAAATAATCCAATTGCCGAGGCGAATTCAGCCCGAAACCCAAAGCCAGCGGCAAATTAAAAGCCCCACGCGCCCGGGTCAAGGTCCGCGTTACCTCTAGCGGCAGCTCAGATCGCTCCCCAGTAGTACCTAAAACCGAAACTACATAGACATATCCCCCGACCCCAGCCTCGGCGTAGTTTTTCATTTTTTCAAAACTAGTATTAGGACCGACTAACGCAATGAGTGTAAGACCATATTTTTTTAAAACTTTCAACCAAATTTCGCTTTCTTCCAGCGGTAGATCAGGAACAATAAGCCCCTGAACTGCAACTCTAGCTAATTTTTCAGCCAAAATATCCAGGCTAGTCTCAATTATTTCCACCAACGAAACCTCTTTCTTTTTTCGTCTGGCGTTAGCCCAGCCATATTGAATAAAAGGATTAACATAGCCCATAAGAACTAGACCACACTCCAACTTAGCTCGTTTTTCGGCTAATCCAGCTAAAATATAGGCCAGACTACCGCCATTTTTTAAAGCTATTTCACTGGCCGCAGCCACTTGAGGTCCATCGGCCACCGGATCGGAAAAAGGAACGCCAATTTCTATTATACCGGCTCCATTTTCGCTAAGTTCCGTTAAAGTAGACCAAAATAAATTGGCTTCAGGAAAAGCAGCTGGAAGAAAAGGGATTAAGGTCATACGCCCATTGTTTTTATCACTGGTAATGATGTTAGCTAGAGTTGCGATTTTCATAATTTCAACCCTCTTTCCGTTAAAGCATTCTTAATAATATCAAGATCTTTATCACCTCGACCAGAGAGACAAATCAAAACAGTACGACCTTGGATCTCGGGGGCACGCTTTATTACCCAAGCCAGAGCGTGAGAAGATTCAAGAGCCGGGATAATACCTTCGGCCCGACTAAGAAGGCAACAGGCGTTTAGGGCATCAGCATCAGCAGCCATTTCGTAGCGAACGCGGCCAATGGCAGCCAAATGAGCATGTTCCGGCCCAACTCCGGGATAATCAAGTCCAGCGGAAATAGAATGAGACGGCAACACCTGACCGGCTTCATCCTGAAGCAACATAGATAACTGACCGTGAAGAACGCCCGGCCGCCCAAGATTAATAGACGCGGAGTTGTAACAACCCGGTTCCCCTGTACCAGCGGCCTCCACCCCAATTAGGCAGACTTCCTGGTTATTCAGAAAATGACGAAATATACCTATAGCGTTGGAACCGCCGCCAACGGCGGCGACTACATAATCCGGTAGAGTCCCGGTTTTCTTAAGTATCTGATCGCGGGCCTCAAGACCGATGACGCTTTGGAAGTGGGCTACCAGTTCAGGAAAGGGGTGAGGCCCAGCGGCGGTGCCAAAACAATAAAGAGTGTCATCCTGATGGGCAATCCAATAACGGAGAGTTTCATTAATAGCATCTTTTAGAGTTTGAGTACCATTGGACACAACTACCACTTCGGCCCCCAAAAGGTTCATGCGGTCTACATTGGCTCTTTGCCGTTCCACATCCACCGCTCCCATAAAAATTTTGGCCGATAACCCTAGTCTAGCCGCGGCTGCGGCCGTGGCCACCCCGTGCTGACCAGCCCCAGTTTCAGCTATCAGATTTTTTTTACTCATTTTTTTAGCCAGTAAAGCCTGACCCAAGGTATTGTTAACCTTGTGAGCCCCAGTATGAAGAAGATCTTCACGTTTTAGAAAAACTTTAACCCCGAGTTCAGCGGAAAAGGCCGGGCAAAAAGTCAGAGGAGTAGCCCGGCCAGCATAATCAGTCAAGAGCTCACTTAATTCTTCTTTAAAATCAGAGCGGTTTAAAAACTTAGCTGAGCTATGTTCTAGTTCAACTAAAGGGGGCATAAGAAGTTCCGGCACAAAACGGCCCCCGAACTGACCAAAATATCCATTCATTGCGGTCTCTCCTTTTTAGTAACGGCTGCTAGAGCCGCTTTGATCAGATCAGAGTCTTTAATTCCCGGAGAATTTTCTACCCCGGAATTAAAATCGAACCCGCTAATATTTGGCGGGTTAGTCGAAACAACCGCGGCCACCCTTTCAGCCGTTAGACCTCCGGCCAGAAGACAGGGTCTGGGGAAAATAACATCAGTCAAAAAATCCAGATCCAAAGTCTCGCCACAACCGCCGCCGCTCAGCCCAGCATCCAACAAAAAATAGGCGGCTACCTCACTAAAAGAGGCCAGATCTTTTTCCAGATCTGTAACCCGCGGATAACGCTGGGGCCAAAAAACTCGCACCACCCGCTCTACTCCCACTTCAGCACAAAAAGCCTGATTTTGCCCGCCATGAAGCTGGGCTAAATCCAGGCGGGCTTCACACATCACAGCTAAAACTTCTGCCGGGGATTGATGCACAAAAACTCCCACCCGCCGGGCGGTTCCAGTTTCAAAAGCAGCCACCCGCCTAGCCGAGATCGCCCTGGGGCTACTAGGATGAAATATGAAGCCCAGCCAATCAACTCCAGCCCGAACACAGGCCAGCACATCATGAGCTCTGGTCAACCCGCAAATTTTTACGATATATGACACAGGGCATGATCTCCTTTTTTTAAAGCCGAAGTCAGATACTTTAAAGATTCATCCAAATGACCGCCCCGCATTAAAGTTGTTCCGACTAAAATAGCCGTAAAACCAGCCTCGCTGGCCGCAAGAAGCTCTAAAGGTTTAGAAAAGCCGCTAGCTGCTATCCATAATTCTTCAGCTTCGCTCGCGTGCCGGCGAGCCAACTCAAAGGAACGCCTAATATCAACCGAGAGGTCAAAAAAATTCCGAGCATTGGCCTGAATTATTCTAGCCCCAGATTTACGGGCTACATCAAGATCTACCTCATCGAAAACTTCAACTACCGCCGCTAGACCATAAGCTTCCGCCTCCTGCCGTAAATCACGCAATTGAAAGGCATCAGGAGTTAGCCTGACGATAAGCAGCAACGCCGAAGCCGACCTGGAAGCCGTAGCTCTTACCTGGAGAGAGTCAAAAATAAAATCTTTACGTAATAATGGCAAGTCAAATAGTTCGGCACCGCCATCCCAAGCCCTATTGATAAAGTTCAGGCGACCTTTAAATTTACTTTTTTCAGTGAGAATAGACATAGCCGCCGCCCCAGCTTTGATAAAAGCTAACACGGCTTGATCGGGAGTTACCCCTAAAGCAATATCTCCTTGGCTGGGGGAGGCTTTTTTATATTCGGCAATGACCGCTAGGCCTTTTTCCGTTGCCCGCCGGCGCAACCGACCAACGAAATCCAGCCGCGGTTCAGAATAAAGCGGCGGCAACTGGCCGGCCTTAGCTAAACGTTTTAAGGCTTTTATTTCCACATTTTTCGCTCTCTTAAAATATTCAAACATTTATAAAACTTTCTGCCCAACCCCACCGTGAACCGCTCGGCGAGCCTCGCGTACACAATTATCGAAACTTTCAGCCCCTTTATAAACATAAAGGGCCATAGCGACATTTAAAATCAACATATTTTGCATGGATTCGGGGCCGTGCCCAGCGAGCAGTTCACGCAAAACGCTCACCCCTTCTCCCGGCCCACCGATAGTTAATTCCTTAGGATTACAGGGATTAAAGCCATAACGGATCGGATCAATAATGGTTTCAGTTATTTTTTTCCCCTCCACCAAAAAAACCGTAGCCGGACCCAAAGCGGTCATTTCATCATACCCCCCAGCCCCGCAGACTATAGCCGTCAATCTAGTTCCAAGAAGACTTTGAGCCCCAGCCAAAAGGGGCAGGGTCGCCAGATTGGGCACGCCAAAAAAACTACAGGTTGGACGAGCCGGGTTAACCAAAGGGCCTAGAATATTGAATATCGTTCTGATACCCAGTTCTTTACGTAGCGGCATGATATTGTAAAAAGAAGGATGATAAAAAGGAGCAAAAAGAAAAACAAAATTTCTTTTACTTAGAACCTCAGGCACTGATTCCGGCGGCCGGTTTAGATCTTCGCCCAATAATTCTAGGACATCAGCACTACCACTTTTAGAAGAAACCGAACGATTGCCATGCTTAACCACCTTAAAACCCAAACCAGCCATGGTCAGAGCCGTGGCTGTGGAACAGTTAAAAGAATTACGGCCATCTCCGCCGGTACCTACTATATCTATAAAAATACCGGGTAACGGTGGTAGTTTAACCGCCCGATCCAGAATGGCTCGGGCCGCTTCAGCCAATTCTACCGCTGTTTCACCCTTGGCCCGCAGCCCCATTAAAAACGCTCCAGCTTGTGAAGCGCTCAATTCGCCGTCCATAAGACGAGCAAAAAGCAGAGCCGCCTCTCTTCGACTCAAATCTGTTTTATTAGCTATATTATCCATCAAAACCGGCAACCTTAAAACAGATTTGGTTAGAAAAGCGGATTTAGGAAGCAACACTGACCTTGCCGGTTTCGAATCTTGGGCTGATGTTTCCAGTTTCAGAAGGGTTAGAACAGTTGCGCACTTATCTGAAATTTCACGCCAGCCTATTTCCGGTTCAAAATTTTCTGAAATATTTAAACCAATTTGCCAAAAAATTTTTCCTCCCCGCTGCCAAACCCCCCGAGTAATTACCCCCAGATCTAAACTAATCTTATCTTTATCCAATCCTAACCAACCTACCGCCCCGCCAAAAGGCCCGCGGGGGCAAGGTTCTAAAGCGGCTATAGCCGCCAGAGCCCGTTTTTTGGGCGTCCCGCTGACAGACCCAGCCGGAAACACAGCTTTAACAATATCTACCGGATTCCCCCCATCGACTAAGGTGGCACTTAGACGGGAGGTAAGGCAGCTAAATTTATCGAACCGCTCCACTTCCATAAAACGCTCAATCATCACCGTCCTTGGGACGGCTACACGGTTCAGTTCCTCCCGTCCCTGACTCACCAGACGCTGGTGTCGATTCGCCTCTTGATGGGCAGGGAGAAATCCGTCCTCAAACAGATTATCTTCGCTGAAGCTACGCGATTTTAACCTAGAACCGGCCAAGGGACTTAAACGAAGCGTATTCTGTTCGCAGCTTATCATAGCCTCCGGCGAAGACACAGCCATATTAAAGCCAGTCAATCGCATAAAGACTAGATACGGCGAAGGAATTAGACGTCTCAAGCGCCGATAAACCTGGAAAAGATCACCGGTGAACGGCGCTGAAAATTGAGAAGCAAGGGTCACTTCCCCAATATCGCCTCGCTGGATCAAGGTTTTAATTTCACTAGCCGCTCTATGATAGTCGGCCTGGACCAGCGATGAAGACACTGCCCCGATGGAAAAAGAAGAGGAAAGCCCAACGGCAGCGCTTTCCGGGACTTTGAGCAAAGACATCTTAACTAATTGATTATAAGTGTGGTCAAAGAGATAAAGACTGCCTGGTAAAACGAACCCCCCCTCGGCCGCTGGCCCTTCCAGCGAACTGTAACCCAGGTAACCGTAAAGAGCTCTAGTAATAGGTGGAAACACGACCCCGACCTGGTCAGGCTCTATTCTCAAAGCACTAATAAGTGCCTTTAAGCCGTCCAAATAATCCAGTCCCTGGTATTGGGCGAGGGGGTTAAGCCGGTCGTCCTTCAGGGTAAGGTTAAGACGGCCGTCAACACAGATAGCTAAAAGAATAAAATCACCAGCGACCAAGCTGTATCGCCCCCAGCGCCCGTCTACCTCGGTACTCTCTAACAAAATACCATTCTGGCCCCTCAACCGGCTACTGAAAAGGCCAATAACGGTTTCCACATCACTGTCTAGCCATTCAACTTTCTGTCTGAGAATTATTTCCATATTCTCCCTGTTTCCTTAATATACAAGCAAAAAAAACCGCGGAACGAATGCCCGCGGCCCTTGGAAGAATTTAAACAATATTAAATCAACCCTCCCCGGATCCACAGGTTAAATCAAAACGCCACAACCACTTAAGTCCCCCAAAAAGCACTTCGGCCGGGAGAGAAAAAACCTCAGCTGGGAGTTTAATTTGAGAATGATAAGTTTGTAAATTCACTATTTCTAAACCTAATAATGTTAACAAAATTTAATTTTTTAAAATTAACCCAATCCCATCCAAATGTCAACAAAAAAACAAACCCAGCTCAAACCGGTTAAGAATCTGCCCCAAACCAAATTATTTTAATTATATTTTTAAATATAAGCCTAAGTAGGTATCTTTTTTTTAATTAGAGCCAAAGCTTAGTTAACGTATTACCATAGCGAGCTTTATTAGCACAAGAAAGAACCTACAACAATATTCTTTTATTCGCCAGCTCTATTATCTCTAGAAGACTCCCTGGCCGAATTGATCTATTCTAATTCATTTAAAATAAAATAACGCAAAGTACGGTCTAACATAGTAACATTAATGAGTTTAGGCAGATAGTTGTTTATGCTGTTAGCTAGAAAGAGTTACCTCCCTTCAGCGAAAGCGTTTGTAGTCATGGCTATAATTATCTCTCATATTGAGGGGTTGGCTAGGATGCGTTTGATGGCCTCGTAGCCATCTATATCTAGTATCTATACACCACTATTACCAGATTGAAGAACAGGTTAATAATCCTCCTAACTAACCTCTTTAAGTCTAGTTTCTTCCAATCTGGCTAGTGCTATTTCTCCGTTCTCCACAACTATGGACTCCAAGCCTATTTTCTTCATTAGCGAATAAACTATCAGAACATTAATATCATTGACTTCAACTAATAAAACCAAAAAATATTTTAAAGGAATAAGGGGATCTTTGTTTTTGAACTACCGCTCAGGAAAGAATAATACTAATTTTATCCGAAAGCGACTCCACAGCGTCCAGATTAAGGCCAAAAATACAGTTAAAGGTCATAGTAGTGTCCAGGTTCAGTTAACTTTCTAAAGATCTTTTCCCATTTATCAATTTCACCAGACTTTTAATAATAGTCAGCCCCAAATCGGTACCACCATATTGATGGATGATAAAAATATTATCTAAATGAAACCACTAAAGAGTCGGGTAGTTTGATCCTGGCTTATATCCATACCGATACCCTTAACAGAAAAAATAATGGTCACGAAGTTAACGTTAATGAATTTTTGACGGTTGGATCGCATAACGGAAGTATTTCTAGTGAATTTAAACAAATCGTTTACAATGTTTATAAATGTCTACTGCAACCGTAAAGAGCTTCCCAAAAGAATTAAAAATAAGGCAGCCGAGGTATCAAAAATAAAGGCGCTACCTGATTTAAAATTTTTCTCTTGAAAAAAAATACCAAAGTCATCCAGCACGCTATCTAACATAAAATGAATATTTTTCAAAGTTATCTTACTAGCTTCAACCTTAAAAAAATTAAGGCTGCCCTAAAAAGCCTAGACAGAACGGTAAATGTTATCAGTAAATTCATACTACTAAATATTGAAAAATGTTGACCAAAAATTTACCTTTAGCTTTGCTAGCTATTTCAACTCCCCATAAAACCCGAAATAATCTAGTGACCTCGTTTAAAATTAAGATGACACCTATGTTTTTAACGTCTTCAGTTTTGATACCCAGACCATCACCGGATCGTTTGAGCCTAAGGGGGAATTTGTTATTATTTCCCTAACCGCCGTACAGGTTCACCTCAACTTCATAAATTCGAGCTAAAAAATAAACCAGCTTCCGATAGCAATACACTGGAAGCTACAGAGGAGACTATTAAGACCAGGGATCTCGACACATCTTTATGAAAGTTATGGTCAGACAGAATATCGTTTATAGTTTGGTTGGAATATATCGATTCCCATGATTTGTTAAAGAAAGCCAGAACATCCGATTATAGTATCGAAATAGAAATAGATGACGTCTAGAGTAGCGTTAATAAAATTTACAATGCGATAATAGTCATCTTAATAAGCTGAAAATTTTGCACATTCACCCAAAGAACCAACTTGAACGAACCTAATCATCCCCTATATCGTTGATAATATCTCAAATTAAATCGAACATTATTATAAAAGCGACTCTAAGGCAACCACTCTCATCACTATGCCTGGAAATATTTTTAGGCAGCTTATTTTCGAACTGGCGCATAACCAGTTTATGCGTGTTTTTTGGTAATAATATACAAAAGAATAATAAGTATTCTTTAAATCAGGACATTAAAAATAACAGCAAATTAGAAATATCTACTAAGCGGGTGGTTTATATAAGAGGTTGGTATGTTAATACCCGAGGGCGCGCTATATAGTTTACCAAGTGTACCATGTTTATAGGCTTGCCCCGAATGTGGCTATTTATTTTCCCCTTTGTTTATCGATTTACTCGTAAATAGATTATTGTATTCCTTAAACGTTAATTTGTTAACCATCAAGCCTTTCCGTAATTAACTCCTGATCTATTTCACTGTCCTAATAATTAGAAATCGAAGTCGGTTTCTCCTCGATAAATACCCATAATCAGAAGTTTTATCGCACTTTCTAAACCGTTATTATCAACGAAAGGATCTTCGATAACTAGATTAGTCATTCTCCATATCATGGATATCAGCCCGCACTCGAAAAAGCTGAAAGGGTGGTTATCGCTTTAGTTTAACAAAGTATCGCTGGTTATGTACAACCCAAATCACATAAATTCAAACTCTAGTTATACTCAGTCAATTAGGAGTTGTTTATTGCTGAGACTGACATAGCTATTAGTCAAAACACTGTTATCCCGAATCATAAAAAAACGATCCACCAGCGCGTTTACAAGTTAGCTCCCATACTTTGCACCACCGTTTTAGCCAGTAGTTACAAAATATTCAAAATAATAGTATCCATCAAATAATTTATACAATAAATTAAGATGAAAACCAAACCAGTATTTAACACCACTATACCCAGCAAGAAGGTAAATAATTTTTTAACAGCTATACTTTTTTCTTTTTCTATACCAACAGCTTCATATTTATCAGTATTCAGCACCCAGCAATTTTACAGAACCAGCTTTCCGATCGCCCACTTTAGCCTAGCCTATAAATGTTGTGACCAACAATTAAAATAACTTCTGAGCCTGAGTGATACCGAGAACAGAACTAATCTGGGTGGAACACTATTTATTAAAAAAACTACGTTGCGGGCGCGAGTGTATTTATTGAGGTATGTTTAATAAGTTTTATTTATCCTTCGCATATAACATATGTCTCAAGATCTTATGAAGCCGCTAGCGTTCTTGGTATTATATTCGACGGTCACGATTTTATTATTGTTTACATAAATTGTGCCGAATTCTTTCCAATCGTAAACATAAAAGACTAAAGCCTTGGCCGTGAAGTACTCATTCCGTATTCCTAAAAAATTAGTTAAACAGGCTGGTTCTAGTGTAAACATAAGCAACCAGATTAAAAACCAGCTAAATTTTTACATTAAACTATCTTTATAACTATCTTTAAGGTTTAAAAATTATAATTATTAGCATTGTTAACAGTGAATACAGTCTAGTTCAACAATAGGACCACTTCAGAAATATCAAAACTAAAAATATTCGGGTTTAAAACCATATTGGGTATAACCTCAATAATGCCAATTTTGAGCACATCCACCACATCACCGACTTTCAAAAGATAGCTAGAAGCTAGATAATAGGCCATGTAACAGTCTAAAGTTCCCTGGGTTTAATAATTTCATAACCTCCAACACTTTAATAGCTCCGGCTCTGCAGTAACTCCGCGTAGCATTAAGGGAAACAACCTCGATTATAACGACATCATGGGCAGAATACCCAAGATCCGTTACGGCTTGAGTCTAATTAAAAAACACTGTAAAGTTATTTTATATTATTAGATCTATGCCAGGGTGTTCCGAAATAATGAAACAGCCAACGACCAGCATCTTTTTAGATTCCTGCTGGATATAACAATCATCAACAGCAACGTTTTCCAAATTGGAATAAGTCACCTAAATATATTCTTCCCCAACCATCCGCTAAGAATTTCGATCCGCCACGAGGGCCTAAGAGTAATAGCATGCGTATTTTATGAGATCAGTGGCGAGGTTCCAGCCGCGATTGATCAGACTCTTAGCACTCATTTCAACTAACATTTTACCGAATTAGTCGAAAGTATCTGTGAAACTATGATTTGACGGGCATCGCATAAAAGATCTAAATCCCGGATAGTAACTTTGATACTAATTGCAATAACCTCTTTTATAACCGCATCGAAAGCCGTAACATCTAAAAAAACATCAAAAAATTATTTACCTTTTGCCCGATAGTGTCTTTAGTAATGAAAATTTACTTTATAACCTCGGCCTCGGGGCTGCCAACAAATTCGGCTTTGAAACCATAGCTGGCAACAAACATTTGAGTTCCTTTATTGACAACTTAAAAAAAGCGTTGCTAGTCATCTTCAGCAAAAATACAACCGTTATATCCTTCTCTTTTTTTAGCGACCCAGTCATAGGATTAAGAACTATTATTACAACTGAATAATACTAAAAGTAACCCCTAACCTAGCATTAATACTACCATTAACTTTTTCATAACCCCCACTAATTTTTATATTATCAATATATAACGCAACTATCGTTTGAAGTAAACAACTGTTTCTTTATTTATTCTTTAACTTAAAGGGGATCTAATAAGCAGTCTAAATCAAGTAGGAGCAATATACCCAGCCGGAGCCGCTATATTCGGAATAATTACAATGAGACTCGAGATTAAAAGCGGACCAGCTCTCTTGCACCATCTCCCTTGAAAGTCAAAGAAAGCGAGAAAGGTTCCGGCTGATTTTAGGATTATTATTTACCTGTTGATTATTTTTTGTTATCATTAAAAAATGTAAAACTCAGACTGTTTCTCAGGAATCAAACCTATGATTGAAGTAGAATACCTCCACAATCTTACCCTAGAAAGACGTAATAAAATTTTAACCAGATCTAGAACCGAAGCGGAAAATATTAAAAATATCACTGCGGAAATTCTAGCCCGCTTGAAAAAAGACCCCCAGTCTGAACTGCTGCGAGAATACAGGCCTTTAAAACCAAACTTGCTTTTATCAGATTTTAAAGTCGGAGAAGCGGAAATTGAGGCCGCTTTTCAAGCTATTCCGCCAAAAGTTTTAGTGGCTCTAAAACAGGCTGCGGAGGCTATTCATAAATTCCATGCGGCGCAACTGGATCGTCCAGCTTGGTTTGATGAATTTGCGCCCGGTCTTCTAGCCGGCCGCCTGACTCGTCCTCTTGATCGGGTGGGAGTTTACATTCCTGGCGGGCGGGCAGCCTACCCTTCCAGCGCCTTGATGAACATTATTCCGGCCAGGGCCGCCGGAGTTAAAGAAATAGTAGCGACCTCCCCACCCGGCCCCGACTTCACCATTCGAGCTGAAATTCTAGTAGCCACCCACCTAGCCGGGGCTGATGCTATCTATAAATTGGGCGGGGCCTGGGCCGTGGGGACCCTAACTTACGGACTGGGCGTTCTCGCGCCGGTAGATAAAATAGTCGGCCCTGGCAGTGCCTGGGTCACCGCAGCCAAAATGGCCGTTTTCGGCCAGGTAGATATCGACCTCCCCGCCGGCCCTAGTGAAGGATTCATCATTGCCGATGGAACCGCCCAACCCACCTGGCTAGCCTGGGATTTTTTAGCTCAATTGGAACACGATCCCCAGGCGGCAGCCGTTCTAATAACCACCAGCGAAGAAGTGGCCATAAAAACTACTAAAGAAATAAAAAAAATATTCCCAACTTTAGTAGAGCGCCGCAAAATATTAACAGAATCGCTGCAAAATGGTGCAGCCATTCTGGTCGCTGACAATATTAACGAGGCCTTTGACTTCGCCAATTTATACGCTCCAGAACATCTACAATTGGTTGTGACCGATCCCTTCAGCTACCTAACCCGGATCCGTCATGCCGGATCAGTTTTTCTAGGACCTTATTCTCCCATTCCTGCCGGGGACTACGCCAGCGGCCCTAATCATGTGCTACCGACCGCCGCCGCTGCCAGAATGTTTTCAGGGTTATCCACAGATTCTTTTCTAAAAAAAATTACCTTCCAGCACCTCACCCGCGAAGCGTTGGAAAATATAACTCCAACGGTAACTACACTGGCCAAAGCCGAAGGTTTCCTGGCTCACGCCCAGACCCTGGAAATAAGACGGAACAAAAAATGAGCTTAGAAATAAAAAACGAAGCACCGAATGAAAGCACCGGTAACTTCATCCGCACTTTTATTGATGAAGATTTACTAAACGGCCGCTACCCCGGGACAGTCACCCGTTTTCCCCCAGAACCAAACGGTTATCTCCACATCGGCCACGCTAAAAGTATCTGCCTGAACTTCGGGTTAGCCGTGATTTATAACGGCGCCTGTAATCTTCGTTTCGACGATACTAACCCGGTCAGAGAAGATGTAGAATATATTGATTCAATTAAAAAAGATGTGTCCTGGCTAGGCTTTACCTGGACCGGTTCCGTCCGCTACGCCTCCGATTATTTTGAGCAAATATATACTTGCACAAAAAAATTGATTCAAAAAGGGCTGGCCTATGTTGACGACTTGTCGCAGGAGGAGGTGCGTAACTATCGGGGTACTTTGACTAAACCGGGCCAGAATAGCCCCTGGCGCAACCGGACCGCGGAGGAAAATTTGTTTCTTTTCCGCCGCATGCGGGCAGGAGAATTCCCAGATGGGAGTAGAAGCCTCCGGGCTAAAATAGACATGACTTCCCCCAACATAAATTTACGCGACCCAACTCTCTACCGAATTCGTAAAGCTATTCATCACCGCACCGGCGACGAGTGGCCGATCTATCCCATGTATGACTATACACACTGTATTTCAGATGCTATTGAAGGCATTACTCACTCTATCTGCACCCTAGAATTTGAGGATCACCGTTCCTTATACGACTGGGTTCTGGAAGCTTTAGATTGGCCACCCCCACGGCCTAGACAAATTGAATTCGCTAGATTGAATCTGGAATATACAATAATGAGCAAGCGTAAACTCTTACAGCTAGTTAAAGATAAATATGTCGAAGGTTGGGACGACCCCCGATTACCAACTATCGCCGCTTTTCGGCGGCGCGGCTTCACTCCAGAATCCATCCGTCTATTCTGCGATCGAATAGGAATCGCCAAACGCGACAGTTGGATTGAATATTATTGGCTAGAAAAAGCCATCCGCGATGATCTTAACTCTAAGGCTCCCCGAGTTATGGCCGTTCTAAACCCCTTAAAAGCAGTAATTGAAAACTGGCCAAAAGATCAGACGAAAGAATTTCAGGCTCCCTACTTCCCAGATGACCCTAATCGCACTTCAATCCGCCCTTTAATCTTTGAGAGAGAAATTTATATTGAAGCTGAAGACTTTATGCTGGATCCACCGAAAAAATTCTATCGGCTAGGCCCCGGCCGCGAAGTACATCTGCGATGGGGCTTCTATATCCACTGCCATGAAGCGGTACGGAACGAAGATGGGACGATTAGTAAACTACGTTGCACTTACAGTGAAGAGCCGCGCGGCTTTGGAGCGGGGCCGGGCGGACAGCCAGCGATCATTCACTGGGTTCCAGCAAAAAATTCTATCCCAGCCAGGGTGCGTCTGTATGACCGCCTCTTCAAAGTACCTCGCCCTAAAGGTAATTTAGATAAGGAAATAAACCCTAATTCTCTGCGAGAATACTCTGAGGCCCGCCTAGAACCGGCATTGCGAAAGGCTGGTCCCGGCGAGCGCTGGCAATTCGAGCGTCTAGGCTATTTCATAACCGATGAAAAACTCCATACTAGCCAAAACCCAACCTTTAACCGTATTGTCACCCTGAAGGACAAACGCTAGTAATAAATTCGTGGCCCAACGATTTAACCATAAAATATCTCTTAAAACTTTTGTCACTCAATAACCTCATCAAAAAGACCCAGGTAGGGGAAACAAAGCCTAACTATTTATCTTCAATCAACCACCGTTCAGGCAAAAATCAGTTAACTACCCGCCCGATGGAAACCTTTAACCTGCTGGACTACCTCATCAACTTTAAAATACTCCTACCTCGAGATAATTCTCTAAGCCGCAACCTAAACAACGACGTCATAGCTAGACTTATAGCAGCTTCATTTATATTACTCCACCGACAAATCGAACAACAAGAACTAGATTAAGATCTAATAACTAACATTCTCCCTCAATTATTCACCAGTCGATATTCAATGCTGCCGCTAGAACTTGATCAAAAAGGACGTCTGATGGTAGCCACTAAGCCACCTTCTGTCAAAGAATCTTAGAAAACATTCGCCTAATGACCGAAACTCCCCCCATCCTAGTCATAGTTCCGGGTAACCAGCTCAAAAAGCTTATTGAGGAAAATTATACCTTCCGCAATTCAATTATGGAGGCTGAAAGCTAGTATGCCGGAAGCAACAACTGAGATTGGTAGATTATCCAATGACCGAAATCCTTAACGAACAAGTTTCGGACATCCATATTAAATTAAAGCAAAATAAACTGCTGGTACGAATATATTTTAACAGAGTACTGCATAATCTTTACCACTTACTAAAAATTCTCTATATAGCGATGATCAGTCAAATTAAGACTCTCTCCCGCCTGGATATTACTGAAAACACCATCCCTAGAACGGCCGCATCAAAATATCTGGTAAAACCAGCAAAACGAAAATGCACGGCTCCACTGTCCCGGTAGCTTCCAGTGAAAAAAAGTTATACGTATTTTAGATTCGGAAACTTTATTTATGAATCTAGCTAATATATTTCATAGCTAGGAGGATCTAAAAAAATAGAACATTCCTATAATTATACCTCACGGTATTATTCTAGTGACTACCCCTACTGGTAGCAGCAAAACCACAACTCTGTATTCAACCCCGCACCAATTGACCACTCAAAAAATCAACGTCACTACTGTAGAAGACCCTATTAAAATAATCCATAACGAGTTTAACCAAATCGCGGTATAACTAAAAATCAGCATAGATTTTAATAATATAATTCATAGCATATTCCGCCAGAATCTAAACATTATCGTGAGGCATAGCCTTTTTTTAGTCTTCTCGACTGTAACAGGAATAATGG